>Ga0210040_10003941_pt1 | contig 19689 bp, 17 predicted proteins | sample CryGeyCG12114_NA_FD_185462 | JGI IMG/M metagenome (GOLD analysis project Ga0210040, IMG submission 185462) | Groundwater microbial communities from aquifer - Crystal Geyser CG19_WC_8/21/14_NA (SPAdes) (version 2) | ecosystem: Environmental > Aquatic > Deep subsurface > Groundwater | place: USA... | reverse complement strand
TCGAAGTTAAGAGGCGGCTTTGAGCTGGATGACGAGGATGATCACGATGTTACATTCGAAGATACTCAAGACGATGATGTCTATGAGACTGTCCCTACCGAGGTCAACGGGTCTGCCTCTAATGGCGGCCAGGACGCTCTTGATAGACCTTCCAATTCCCCAACACAAGAACAAGAAAATGGAATGACTCCTGTTCCTGCTCAGGCCATTGATAGTCTTACTAATGTCCCTTCTTTTGTTGCCTCCAACATCCCACAAACACACTCTGTTGTCACAAACGGTCGAGAATCTGCAGATCAATCTTCTTCTGCTGATGTCTTCTCTGTCTTGCCCAAATCACGCTTGGCACATGATGTGGTAGGCATGCTTGAAGACCGCATCAAGGATGATCCTCGTGGTGATTCAGCTGCTTGGCTAGAATTGATTGAAGAATACAAGAGCCGTAACAAGGACGATCAAGTCCGTCGGACGTATGAGCGCTACCTTGATGTCTTTCCTCTCGCGGTATGTCCATTTGTCTTCATCCTCGTTCGCAATCGTACTAATGCACTGCATAGGCCGAGCAATGGTGTGCCTTCCTGAGGTGGGAGGAGGCAGCTGACCGCAAATGGCAGATGGAGCAGATCTTTAAAAAGGCTCTGATATCTGTGCCGAGCGTGGAGCTTTTCTCCATTTACGTCAACTACGTGAGAAGACGGCACAGCATGCAGACTGGTGATACTTCTCAAGCCTATAAAAATATCCACCAGACTTTCGAATTTGCTCTCAAATCTGTAGGCATGGATAAGGATTCTGGAAATCTGTGGCAGGAATACATCAACTTCTTGAGGGCAGGCCCAGGCACAGTCGGCGGTAGTGGCTGGCAGGATAGTCAGAAAATGGACACGCTGAGGGATGCGTATGGCAAAGCACTTTCTGTTCCCACGTCCGCAATTCAGTCCTTATGGAAAGAATATGACGCCTTCGAAACAGGCATCAATAAGATAAACGGTCGAAAAATGATGCAAGAACGATCGCCTGACTACATGACCGCAAGGACTGCCTACACGCAACTCCAGAATATTACGAAAAGGATTGATCGCACATCCCGACCGCGTCTGCCTCCAGCTCTAGGTTATGCTGGAGACCTTGAGTATCAACAGCAAGTTTCTTTGTGGAGAGAGTGGCTTCACTGGGAAAAGAACGATCCTCTAGAGTTGAAAGAAGACAAGTTTGACGCCTACCTGGACCGCGTCATCTTCACTTATAGGCAAGCCCTGATGGCCTTGCAGTTTTGGCCTGAAACGTGGTATGAGGCAGCGGAATTCTGCATCCTCAACGGTAGAGAAGAGACGGGTTTAGGTCTTCTCAATCAAGGCTTCACCTCGAACCCAGAGTCGGCACTTCTTGCATTCAAGCTGGCTGACCACCTAGAGTCGACAACCAGTAATGATAGCACGAATGACCCAGGTGCCAAAATCCGAATGAAGACCGTCCGGGAGCCTTACGACAAGGTTTTGGATGCCTTGTACGATGTGCAGAAGAAGACTGAGGGTCGGATGCAGGCAGATATCCAGAGACTGGAACTGTCGACCTCAAACGGCCAGGCTGACGCTGGTGGTGATGAAGTGCTCACGGCCTCAAACGTTTCCGAGAGGAAAGCCGCGCTCGACGAGCAGCTTAATGTTGTCAGGAAGGCTGCTTCAAGTCACATCGAGGTGCTGAGCAACCTGATCTCGCACATATGGGTAGCCTTGATGCGAGCTACTCGTCGTATACAAGGAAAGGGCTTACCGAACGAGAAGGGTCCCTCTGGCTTCCGTACAATCTTCAATGAGGCAAGGAAACGTGGACAGTTAACGCCTGAGTTCTATGTTGAGACCGCTCACATCGAATGGAACTGCTACAGAGATCCTACAGGAACACGGATACTAGAGCGTGGGGTGAAACTATATCCAAATGACAGCCTCCTACCTCTGGAGTACATCAAGCACCTGATAAGCAAGGACGATATTACGAACGCCCGTGCAGTTTTCGAAACCACGGTTAATCGCTTCACGTCAAGCAATGACTCCACCTTGGTAGCGAAGTCCAAAGATTTGTTCCTCTATTTTCATGAATATGAATCCAAGTTTGGCGAGCTCTCACAGATAGTGAGGCTAGAGTCTAGGATGAAAGAACTATTTCCGGAAGACCCAGCACTGAAGCAGTTCTCTGCTCGCTATCGTACGCCTGGCTTTGACCCGATGAGTGCTCAGCCTGTCATTTCTGCTAGGCAGATGATGCCCAAGACAGCTCTGCACCCTTCAGTTGAAGTCAATACCATGGTCAATTCACCGATACAGAAAGTGATCGATCACGTAACAAGCACAAATTCGCCGAAGCGGCCTCTACCAGTAGATGACGACGAAGAGGATGGCCGACCGCAGAAGATCGCGAGAGGCGAATCACCCTCAATGGCAACTCAAATTCGCAAAATAGCGCAACCTTCTGTCCCTACTCGGCCACCAGCACCAGCCCCTCTACCACCTGCGATCCTGCACCTCTTGAGCATTCTCCCGAAGGCTTCAGCATACACAGACATCAAGTTTGATGCGAATGCAATTCACAAGTTGATCAAGGAAAAACACTTGCCGGCTCCAACGACTGTAGGCGCAGCCCGACCACCACCCACACCACAAACGGGTGCTGCGCCAGCCTGGCCACCACAGTTTTCGCAGGCCCCGCCTCCACCAATGATCCCTCCGCCGCAAGGGTACGTGCCCCAAGGAACGCCAACTTCACAGTACGGTGCAGGTATGTTTGCTAATCTTACGTCCAGGATTTGGACTAACCGAGTGTAGCTCCATTCCGCTGGCCATAGAACGCACCTATGTAGTTGAAGTTACGGGTCTGGTTATATTCAAGGTACCTATTCTGCTTATGTTGACGCATCGAGTAAGCACTTTGCGTTCAAAGTTAACGGGTGCAAGGCCCTGTCAAGCGGGTCCTTAATGATTGTACATTAGGTGAGGCCAGTTGCTGGTTGGAGTACTGGCATGCAGAATACAACATGAGCCACCCAGGCTGGCTACGCATCTCTCATCATAAATAATACAATGTCCTGCTCAAGCCGCGAAGGAACACTCTTGTCCTTAACTGTTATCCTACCCTCGCACGTCAATTGTCGAAGGAATGTTTGCTCGCAAGACCCCCTGTCAAGTTCAACCCCGGACAGGTTTTGTGATCAGCGAATGAGGTCCTGTCATGCCGGTAAACACCTCCACTGGGGCGCAAAGCCAACGCTAGCTCGCGTCAAATGAGACTGAGCGTTGCGTTTCGGGTCGCTGTGGGTTCCCAAGCTTGATGCGGTATAGAAAATCCGCTTTGACCTCACTCCCTCTTTCACACGCAACTCACCGTCGACCAATGTAGCGGTGGGATACTTCACTTGCTTGCTCACTGTAGAGTTTGCAGCAATATGTTTAAGGGCCGAGTGAAGTGTTTACATTAACCGGCCAGGTCTTCCGAACGGCTTGCTGCCGCTGGAGGCATTGATAAACCCCGGTTTCCTCCAGCCTTCGTACCTTCCTCCTTCCCACCAACCACTACACTACCAGCTTCTTTCTTGGTTGCTTTGATAGAAGATCTTCTTCCTCAATTGACCTTGAACACCTGCATTCCTTTCCTATTCACCTTCGAACACCCGCTTCCACTACTTCCGCTACTCCAACAATCAGTCTCGTTCGAGGCCCAGAAAACAGTCTAGCAGACACTCGACTGAACCACAAGGTAAGAAAGCCACCTTCATCACTTCTCCAGCACCGGTATCTCGCAAGCCGCTGCAGGATCTGCTGCGACCTGAATCAATCAAGGTTCTTGCACGCCCTCAGGATCAATCACCAGAAGTGGAGACTTCATCAGTTCCTTCCTTTCACCTTCGCAACCTTCAGCAACTGCCAAGTGCACTCTTCTCATCATTCATCCTCAACAATTTTTCTTTTCCAAAACGTTGTACCACCACGCAAAATTTCTGCCCACTGCTTATCTTCAGGTTTCAATCTCAGTCTGCATAACATCTAACTTCTCCTCAGGCAAGATGTCCTCTGCAAAGCGAAGAGGTCAAGCTCGTGGCCAGGCTCCAGAGGTCGGAGGCGGCGCAGCCAGACGTGGACCCAACCCTGCTAGAGGCAGAGTGGCACCCTACGATGGTCCAGCTTCTCGAGGCTCTGGTTCTGCTGCAGGCACACAATCTCAAGTTGCTGGCTCTGCAGCTGGCTCTGCAACTGGCTCTCGACGAGGCAGCAATGCTGGCACTCAGGCCCCCTCACAACCTGGCTCTGCCGCTGGTAGCCAGTCTCAGTCTGCAGCTCAAGTTGCTCCAATCGCACGAGATCCTGCCCGAGAAGGTCCTGCTGCTCGAGCGACAGATTCTGCCAGGAACGTCGACTTGCCGGCCTCTTTCTACAACATTGATAATCTGGTGAGTCAAAAAATGTTTTACTATCCTACACATTACCTACACGTCAAACACAATGCATGGCCAAATCACCTTCATACAGCTTGTGATAGCTGAGGTGCGCTGGAACTGCATCTCCCACAACGTATGTTGCAACTCCTGCAGCATGCGTCTGTGTTCGTGTTTCCATCCCATACACCATGGGCACTTTGGCAAACACAGGTCGTTTGTGATGAGAGGTATTTCTTCTCGTCCTCACTGACTGTCGTCCCTCAAATACCTCTGTGGTATCACTCTGAATGCTTCGAGCATGGCGAATTTCGTCCCCCCTGTCCCTCCCTTTCGCTCTTATCTGAGAGAAATCGTTTCTAATGCTGACCCCGGCCAGTATGCTCTGCCAACCGAATTCACCAAGCGACCTGGTTTCAACCAGACTGGCAAAGCCATCCAGCTTCCTGTCAACTCGTACGAAGTAGTGAAACTTCCCCAAATCACCATCTACCAGTACGATGTCATCATCGGCAACGGCGCTGAGAAGCGAATCGTCCAACAGAAGGCCTGGCAATCTAAAACCAGAAAGAGCAAGGTCGGTCCAGACTGCATCTACGACGGGAACAAGCTAGCCTGGTCCATGAACCCGTATGGCCAGATCAAGTTCATGGTTGATCTTGATGAAGAAGCCGGCAAGGGTCCGTCAAAAGAAGGGAGGAACGCCTTCCGAGTACACATCATGCCCACCAAGAAGATGGACCTCTCTGTCATCATGCAATACCTTCAAGGACGCATGCAGCAGAACGCTGCCGTCCTAGAGGCCATCACATTTCTTGATCACCTCATGCGAGAAGGTCCGTCGAACAATCCACGATTGGTTCCTGTCCGTCGCTCATTCTTCGCTCGTGATGGGCAGCGTGCAGACCTTGGCGGTGCGATTGAGGTCTTCCGAGGAGTCTATCAGTCGATCAGAATGGCCCAAGGGCCAAAGTTGGTTGTCAACCTTGACGTGGCCAACTCCTGCTTCTGGAAGCCTCAGCAATTGATCCCTACCATCTTGCAGAAGAACGGCTGGCGTGATCCTAGTCAGATTGCTCAGCAGTTCCAACGAGACGACCAGGTCAGAGCTACCCAAAAGTATCTCAAAAAGCTCTCTGTCAAGGCCCACTACAAGGGCAACAAGCAGCCAAACACTGTTTGGAAGATCGATAGCATTGCCAGAGTCAACGCCAACACCCACCGCATCACTTGGCGAGATCCCCAGACTGGTAAAGAGACCGGCGAGAAGATCTCAGTGGCCGCCTACTTTGCCCGTCGGTACAACCTACCCTTGCAGTTCCCCAACCTACCCCTAATCCAGATGACCAAGAAGATGAAGGGTGAACCAGTCTACTTTCCCATGGAGCTTCTCGTTATTATCGAGAACCAACGATATGGTGCAAAGCTGGACGAGACCCAGACTGCCAACATGATCAAGTTCGCTGTGTCTCCACCAAACCAGCGACTGGCCTCTATCAATGATGGTAAGTCCTGGCTTGGGTGGGATACCGACGAATACCTCAAGAAGTACGGTCTACAGATCAACAAGCAGCAAGTTGTAACTGCCGCTCGAGTCCTACCACCTCCAGGTGTCAAGTTCAAGAACAAGACCGAGCAGCCTGGCACGAAAGGTCGCTGGGATCTCAGAGCAAAGCAGTTTATCAATCCCAACCAGAAAGAACTTGGCTCTTGGGGCATTGGCATCTTCGGCGGACGGGTCGCCCTTAACCCGGGGGCCATTGAAAGATTCGCCATGGATTTTGTCAAAGCCTACCGAGGTCATGGTGGTCTTGTCAGCAACAACAAGCCCTTCTATATGAAGCTCAACGATGACCCCGGCAAGGCTGTTGAAGACCTCTTCCAGGCCACCGGCAACAACTTCAAGGCACGCCCACAAATCTTGATTTTCCTCGTTCAAAACCGAAACGCCCAGCATTACCTCCGCATCAAGAAGTCTTGTGACAAGCGATTTGGTGTGGTATCCCAAGTCATGCAGGCCGCTCAGGTTCAGAAGGGCAACCCACAGTACTACTCCAATGTATTGATGAAGTTCAATGCCAAACTTGGTGGCGCTACAGCTCAGGTTGTTCCAGCTAAAGACAGTGGTTTCTCTGGTCAATTCCCTGTTCCGACCCTCTTCATCGGCGCTGACGTATCTCACGCATCGCCAGGTAGTGAACAGGCTTCTATGGCTGCTATCACAGTTTCATACGATCGATTCGGTGGTCGATATGCTGCTGGTTGCCAGACCAATGGTCACCGAGTTGAGATGATCACCGAGAACAACATGAAGAGTATTCTTGGACCTCTCATCTCGAACTGGATGTCTGAGATTGGAGGTGGTCGTGTTCCTGGGCAAGTCTACTACATGCGAGATGGTGTCTCTGAAGGCCAGTTCACAAAGGTCATTCAAGAGGAAGTTCCACACATTCGAGCCGTTCTCGACAAACTTAGCAACGGCAAATGGGGCGGCAAGCTGACTGTCGTGATTGCTTCCAAGCGACACCACCTCCGAGCGTTCCCAAAACAAGGTGATGGCGACCAGAAGGGCAACCCTCTCCCTGGCACCCTGATCGAGAAAGACATCACTATGCCAAACGAGTGGGACTTCTTCCTCTACTCCCATATCGCTCTGCAAGGCACCTCAAGACCAGTGCACTACACTGTTCTCCTGGACGAAGCCAGACACTCACCTGCTGCACTGCAAAACATGATCTATGAACACTGCTACCAGTACATGCGATCTACCACTTCTGTGTCGCTGCACCCCGCTGTCTACTATGCCCACTTGGCCTCCAACCGAGCCAAAGCTCACGAGAACGTTGCGGCTGCTCTAGGTCCTCAAGGTGGCGCTGGCTTCAAGCAGAACCAATCGGCGAGCAGCGACACCCCAAGATCTTCGGAGACCGCTCCTCTTCTTGCTTGGCCAACCGGTCAGCGAGTCGAGTACAGCATGTGGTACATCTAGGTGCCAATCGATGGGTCGAGTTGAACAATTCCAACTTCAGTCACTCACTTGATCGAGCAGTTGAAGCCGTCTGCTCAGCAACAAAAGGCGAGGCCGTTCTTAATCGGTCCGAGCACTTGCCCAAGCAATCTGGGGTGAAGCGCTCTACTACACACACAAGCAGCTGCAAAGTACACATTTTTCGAGAGCTACAGAAATCAGCTGACTGAAAGTTTCTTCCTGCGCTTGCTCTCGACGCAAGGTGGTTCGAGGTTTCGTTGGTCACTGATGTTCTTCTTGACACTGGCTGCAGACATGATGATATGATTACGATTGCTGCGTTATTGATTTCAGTTCTGAAGGATACACGAGGTATTGGCAGGCATAGACAAGGAAAATGGTCACCACTGGTATCGAAAGAGGGTGGCCCAGAAATGCTTGCTTGCGCTGAGAGGTCCTCATTCTTGCTCCTGCAGAACAAGTTTGTTCTCAAGATAGCTAGCAAAATACAAATTCAATTCAAACAACCACCGTCTTCTGCTGCTCTCGAGTCCGCAAGAGTTACTGACGTTGACAGACCACAGACACAGTCAGAATTGAATGTCATGACGGGTAGGCCGGGCACGTATAGTAACAACTAAGCCCGGGGCATTGGACTTGTGCAACGGCCAAAGGCAGAGGAACCGACAGCAACACCAACAAGCTGACGCTCCACAGGTATCACCAACGGCTCGATCAAAATCCTGATACGAGCTCTGATCAAACCGAGCTCCGTGCTCGCGCCGGGACCGTGCGACAGAGGGAAGTGGTACGTGCATTGTTAACGCGTGGCAGCTTATTTTGACATCGGTGGGAAGGGGACTACGCTTATTTCGACGGCTGGTTGAGAGGAGGCAGAGCGAGTGAGGTGAGAGGGGGCACGGGATTGAGTTCAAGTCGTGCAACACCTACGAAGAAGAAGAAGAGTTGGAGGCCACGGAGGTCAAGAGAAGCATTGCGCAGGGGTTGAACTTGTGGTGGATCTTAGATGGGCGAAGAACTGCGGTGATGAGGCGTGTGGGTGGACGCTGGTGTGGTTGAGTAGAGATAGGGCTGTAGGAGTCAGGCAGGGAGCAGCGGGTCGGCGCTGTAGAATGAGTGCGATCATGGATGGGGCGATTGCAAGCTACAAGTCGACGAGCGGCTGTGGATGGGCGGCGAATGAGGTTTTGAAGCCTGGAGGCTGGCATCCAGCAATAGCACGAAATGACATGGTCAGCGAATAGTAGGAGCTACAAGATTTCGACATCTTTGTTCAGTGGGTTTGTGTCTCTCTTGTGGAAGGAAGAGTTGCAACGTGCGCCGTTTGTCGGAAGGTCAGACGTATGGCTGCTCAGCGCAGATGGCGATATCCCCGATGAAGAAACGATACTGGCAATGGAGGTGTCCTCATGGAAGCTATCTTTTTGTGGCCACTAGCAAGAGAGTGTCGTGGTTACAGCTGCACATTGGGAACAGGCTTGGGAGGAGGCACACCCCGAAAGAGCTCGCGCTTGGAGGGTAAGAACGGAGGCTTGTAAGCACGGATGGACGGCTCACACATGCAAGGAACTAAAGATCCGGGACGTTAGGTATCACTGAGCTAAGTAGACTGTGTAGGAAATGAAACTCATGGCGGAGATCTTGTGATAGGGCTCGAGCATGTGCAAGGTGGCCTTCAAATCTGACTTGTCGAGGGAAGTTGACAGTAGAAGAGTTTTTGGGTGGCTGCAGACGGCAAGACAATAAGGATAGAAGTGCTCAGGCCAATCAAGGTACAACGTGGTAACGTGAGGAGCATGGACCAGTGTTATTATGCCAGTAGCGTACGAGCGAAGGGCAGTCGGGCCAGCAGTTGACGGTCATCGGACAAGGTTGGTGACGGCGACGAGGTAGATGGCGTCTTCGATCGTGGTCGGTAGATGATCTTTCCTCCTTCCCAATTTCTGGGCCAATATGGCTGTACCTATTCCTTGCTCTTAAGTCCTTCTCTTCCCAAGTGTCTATTCATGCTCCTCTTCACATCGTTCGTAGGTGGTAGGTTCGTATCTATTAGTGTTGAGCGCTCGCACTGGTGAAATGGAAAGAAGTGGTGGCAAAAAGTGGCCATGGTAAAGGTTGGATCATATGTGGTGCGGAGGCTAAGCAGTGCCCGGAGGCGACGACATGCACAAGCTGGCTGGGAAGCAATAGGTCATTGACTGGCAACGACAGATGAAATATTGGTAGGTGCTTGTGCCGAAGAGAATGAAGGTAAAATAATGATGTGACACCAATGGGGAGACTAGCCCTCGGGACTCGCCAGCAGTGTGAAGACACACGAGATCCAGAACCATATAGATCCTGGCATGGTACCCACCAAGTGGCGATCGATAGCAGTACTTACCGAGCTGACGCTCCAGGACAGCGACCATATTTGATCGAGATTTTGAGGCGCTAGACACGGGTGTGAAGGCTGACGGCAAGGAGCGAGCTCAAGCATAGCTAGGCAGACGACGAACAATGGCCCTTGGGAAGAAATGACTGGCGTGTGAAAGGATGCTGACAGAGCAACTTCTCTTTGCCTCACATGGCGGTAGGGAACTTGTGACACTTTCGGTCGTTAAGAAGGAGCATGCTGAAAAAGAAGAGATGCATCAGTTTTCGGGCCACCGGGGCAGGTGCTGAGCAGATGCAAGTAAAGGAAAGGATGACCTGCGGAGCCTGACATCTTAGCATGAAGACTTTCGTACCTTTGGTACATGAAGGGGAAAGAAGTATCCTGTCATGTCTTCACCCATCATTCGAAGAGCATGGGAAACGGGAAAGGGCAGTGTCTGGAAGCCGTAAGCAGCAACCGCAACTGGTACAGCAGGAACGACCATCGACGGACGAGATCTCTCCCTCAAAGAGCAAAGATGACACACGGTCTTCCCAGCCCTTTGCTGCGGTGGCTGATATTGGACATTGTTGTCCGGAAGGTGTCAGGCTTCGAAGCACTGGCTTTAATCTGATGGTTAATGTACCGGCAACAGTCCATTGTTGCGAACAAAAAATTGCGCCTCGACTCTGGGTGAACAAAATTCTCATGCTCATTCCGTTGATGGATTGCCGCGTGCATACGTGGCCGTGGTTCGTGATGGACGAGTTCGAATGGTGGTCAGTGAGCGGTCTGCTTTCAGGGGTTGTCTGTGGATACTGGCAAAGAGATCGCACAATTGAACAGAGGGCAAAGGAAGTCTAACAGTGACTGCAAAGTTGATATCCTCTCAAACTTAGAAGCTTACAAACCTGGTCACGTACTTCAGCGCGGCAGACTTTCGACATAGTAGCCAGTAGGGCACTCTGGCGGCGGGGCGCGAAGGCAATGAGACAAGGAGAATCAGAAGCTGTATGAGCAGCTCAATGTCATGTTTATTCAACGAGCGTGTGCTTGCGATGTTCGTTCACTATGAGGCTGCGTATTGACCGACAGCTAGAGAACAGGATGCATGCAGCACACAAATCGACGTTTGGTGCCGTCAAGGACTTGACTGGCTGAGCTCAATGCATGTCGCTGTTAAGGTAGTTAGGGTAGGAGGCACACGTGGATTTGGAAAAAGGATCGTCAGGCACCCGCCACTGATGAAATATTACAGGCCAGAGCAAGCCCACAAGCAAGCAATATAGCGGCGGATACAATGTCCGTAAGCCAAAACGTCGGAGGCGAAGGGATGTCGTTTGGCTTGACGCAGGTCCGAACCTACGGTAAAGGTGGCTTCAGACTTGGGACGCCACCCGCATGCAAGCTATCCTATCCAGCATTGGGACGCTGATCACATCAACGACGTCTCACCAGACCTACAATCGTGGCATCAGAATGCCCGATATTTGTGCGAGCGTAAGAGAAAAGCACAGGGGTGTAGAATTACGGAAGGGGCTATAACGAGACCAGCTGTGCCGACTTGTCACATGAGCTCCGGAAACATGGAAGTGCATGAGGAGATGCGTCTGAAGATAGGCTGCGAACAGTGCTGGTCCTTTGCCGAACTGAGACATAGAAAGCTACCAGAACTTACGGAACTCTTCACAGAACCTGTGGGGGATCTCGCACCAGGGGTGTCACTACTGCGAGGCTCAATGCCAGCTTTAAGATTGATGGACAGTTGGCGGTCAGCAACGCAGCAACAACGGTGTTAAGAGACGTTTGAGGAAGCAAAGCATGGGTCTTAGGGAGCAGGAGGCCGCGCGAGATAATGCCGCTTCTATCACGCTCTCACCGAGACCTCGCATATGTACCTTCAAGACAGGCAAGCGTAGTACTTTAGGATCTTGTTGCTGTGGATCTTTGACCGAGGTGCACGGACGATGTGACGGTTTTAGTGTGTGCATCAAGGATCGCCAATTCTTGCTGCTCTGGCCCCTCTTCTCTTCCTTACCGAACACTTTCGAAACGAAAGGTTTCCGCATCAAACATATCGATTCGAACCATTCTTTCATCGCTTCACCATTTCCGGCGTCTCGCCCAGACATCATCTCAGCTGCTTTACGTACATGAGATGAACATATACACTAGTGCCGATAATGCTCGATAATACCGATGCCGTGCCTCAGGGGTCGTCAGATTCAGCAAGAAAGATGGGCTTCTTGCTGGGCTGAACCTGCTCGGGTCAGGGGCGAGCCTTCGCGATGTTGCCCGAAAATTATGTTCACTGCACAGATCAGGTTCCGGCAAAGGGTGTTAGCGCCGATCGCAACTCAGCGTGCTAATTTCTCGTCTCAGGCACTTGCCTCTTTCAGCCTGCATCATTTTAGCTCCTACCAGATCGGAGAAATCTGGCCGGCATGGATGTCCTAAGGCGCCTGTTAGAGTCTGGAAATACCTTGAGGGGACAATAATGGCAGAAGGACATAAGGCATGGCCTGCAAAACAAAATATGGAGGATGGACTGGTGGCTGTACCAGGATGTGAGTTGTGTGGTGTGAGCGACCATGCAAAAGCACAGAAGTCGCGATACTCGTAGGTCGTGGCAGCCACAAAATGGCTTTTTGGCGAGTCATAGCACAGAACGGTTGAGGTCGCCGAGGATGGCGACACCACATGGTTGCTTCAAATTGCACAGAGGTGGGTCGTGGCTAGAAGTTGTGCTTCTTGCATAACGCTAAGCCTGACGCGGGAAAAGAAGACCAGGTTTATTCCATATCTGCGATGCTAGCGGCTGCTGTCACGAACCAGGTATGGGGGACCTTCCATGCTGGCATACCATAGACTCGACGTTGATGACACTTCTCGTTGAGCAACAAGTTCGATGTAAGCGGAATTGCTTGACGCGCGAGATGAACTGTTGTCGATCGTGTAGCATGACATATACGGTCCCAGGATCGACATTGCTGATCTATCGCATAGAAGTCCTCCCGTGTTTCAGAATCCAATAATTCAATACTCGTATCTGTCTTCAGCATGCAGGTCAGTTGGCTGAGCTGAAAAGTCGGGACTGAACTCAACTGAAACGGTGTACGGAAACTGTTAGAAGATGGGGCTTCAAGCTCAACATGTACCCATTTTTCAGAAGATGCGCTATTCGTCCTTAGCGAGAATGTTGACAGTCGTGTTTCCGTTGCGGATGAGAGTTGCAAGCGCATCGCAAAGTAGTTGCAAAAGATTCTCTCCTTGTGACACATGTTTAGCGTACTTGGCTACTCGTACTAGTGGAGTGCTAGGCAGCTTCCGAGCTCGCTTGCTTCATGCATCAACCAGCAACGAGGATTTCTCCCGGGGATGGGCGCCTGGTAAGCAGGAGTTTTGAGAACCGTGAGCTAATGCCCCGCTACTGCAGCGTCCGTGCTCGTCATCCTATCAGCTTTCAGAGCATCCGACGAAGTGCTTCTGCGTCGAGGCCTATGCTGCATGGGCTTTGCAGGACCGGTACCCCGTACATTGGGTTGCAAGACTCGGTACGAGTATAGCGATAGCGTTTGTCGACTGCTTGAGGATTGTAGTGCCTGGGCTTCGAGACGTGTGGACATGGCTTACAATCAAAGCAAGCAACATCTCGCCTTGCAGTTCATGATCACCATCAAAACTTACAACATCGCCAAAGGAGATGTTCGTAATGATAGAATCCTGGTCGATACGAGAATAATGCCATGCATTATTATTCGCTTGAGTTCAGCTCTGACAAAGTTTGTTTACGTTTAACGCATAGCGTGGGCCGGTCCATCTAATCTCATGGACTCCCTTTTCGGCCTGCTTAGATCGAGTCTGGACAGGTCGATGACTGAGACCAAAGTCCCGCTTTAGTTGACAGCCGTGCGTTTTCTTCGGCGCCTGTTCCTTATTCGCCCAGGTCAAAGTGCTTCTCACTTATTCCGCTACGGGCACGCTCTCCTCTTTTTAGACGACACCAAGCGAAAGGCCAATCCAGCCTGCCGTGTGCCAGCTCCCCACCAGGAACGCCATGTGCAAGCCCTCAGCAAAAGGATCTTGCTTCGCATTCTTCAACTAGATCTCTCCACCAGCCTGATACTGTATCTCACCTGCGTTTGTTCATCCGTTTTGCCTTGCAAGTGATCGTACCGTCGACGAGGGCTACCCGTACCTGGAAGAGCATTTGATATTTTCGAGCAACTATAACCAGGTTTCGGATCTCAGTACCTGGATCGACATTCTCGGTGGAACCTCCGGCAGGCGACCTCAGTCACGCAGATCTTTGCCCAAGAAGACTGCGGCTCTTGACGCGTATCGAGCTCATCAGCGCCTCGCTGTCTCCCAAGACCATCAGAAAACATTTAACTGAGAATCATTGATTCTTGTTCCCACAAGTTTGCGGATAATTATTCGCAGGCTGCTTGTCGGCTTCTTCCTGGACACAATACTCCGCAGACCAGACGAGGCCTCACTGGCGCCTTTGTGGAGACGACTGCAGGATCGAGGATACTCGCATACAGACAGACGGTTGAGGGAGAGGTCTTCTGGAATTGCAGAAGGAGAATTATACTGCTAAGCAGCGCTTCTGCCGATCAACGAGCCGGTGTCGTGGATTTGAGTCAATATCGCGTTGACCCCAAGCCGGAAACATCTAGTCTGTCAACGGATTGTCAATACACGAAGGATCGACAACACCTCGAGCAGAATCTAGCATTCCGCCATAACTGCGAGTCAGCTCGCCAACAACGCACTGGCTTCCGTCCTAATTCCCTTCCCGATGGGAACATCTTTGGATCCGGCAGGTATGCCTTCTAGCCTGACTCAGAGACGGCAGGCAGCTTCGAACCTACCGGCCTTCGAACTACCCCCGCCATCGCATTTCGCACCTCCGCATTATAAGTTTCCTCCTCTATCTGCAATTCATGCACAGTCACTGCCGGCTGCAGTAAGCCTCGGCAACCTGCCAACGCCGCCGCCGCAGTCGGCCAACGATACTCCTAATGGAGGTTCGCACCTTCCTCATCATAGTATGCCGGTCCTGCCATACACTCCAACGTTTTGGCAAGGTGCTGGCTCCACACCAGGATTCAACACTGGTCTCACGCCTCAGCCGTGGCAGAATGGCCAAGGGTTTGGCGGAAGGCCGATGTACTCACCAATGTCTGGAAACGTAGCACGGAATGATCCGCACTCGCCATCTTCGGGCAGTGGATCTGGACTTCCACCACCACCGTACGAAATGAACGGGGTTCAATCGTATTCGCAAGCTCCTCCTCTCGCGTCGCCAAGTTCGTCAGTAAACCAGGGCACACAGCACCCTTCCATGAGCAATTCTATGCTTGCGAATCAAGGCCGTCCACACAATCAGACTTCGCCAATATCGCCAGCCGATGGTGTATCGAGGGCGACGTCAACGCCTAGTCTTTATGCTGCCATGACCTCCTCAGCACCCCCTCAGCCAACATACGGTTTCCAGAACCAAGCTCCAGTGACTCAGAGCCCGCACTCCGCAAGCGCACCCCCATCAACGGCCTCTCCATCCTTTCACCACGGCCCTATCCCTCAGATATCAACGCATTCCAGCCAGTTCGTCAAGCCACCGTATCCATCATATTCGCTGCCAGCAATGCCTGGGCCGGTCCTATCCAATGTGAACAGCCCTGGCTCGCAGATGTCGCTTGTCGGCAACATGCATGCGCAAATGATGCCAATGCACTTCAATTCTGGCTATGCTGCCAACCCCCAGCTCGCATACGCACAAGCTCGAGCAAACTCGCCGCAGCAGGCTGCTAATCAAGATCGGCCTTTTAAGTGCGACGAATGTCCTCAGAGCTTCAACCGCAACCATGATCTCAAGCGTCACAAGAGGATACATCTAGCTGTGAAGCCGTTCCCTTGCGCACATTGTGATAAGAGCTTTTCACGTAAGGATGCTCTTAAGGTACGTCATTTCCCGTCAATCGTCTGTTGCGTCCATGCTAACTCTTGTTGCAGAGACACATTCTAGTCAAAGGCTGCGGCAAAGCTGGTGAAACGGACATGCATGCTGCAGATGGTGTGAAGTCCGAATCAGGCAGTGACAGCCAAGACAACCACAACGTCGCTATGGCAGCATAGGCAATGCATCCGGCGGTTCTCGTCTTGCAGCCCAAGTTTGAGGCGTTCTTGTCATATTGTGCGGCAGGTATAGATTTGGCTTCTGTGTTTTATGACTGGAGATGCGGTATTATGACCTGGGGTTCGTGGTCTTGGTATTGGTTTGGATGAGATCTTGGTCTTTGGATTTGTGTTCCTTTATTGTTTTATACCCCAGCGTTTTGTTTGATGTTGAAGATAGCATGGCGCAGGCTAAACAGAGGCCTTGTTATTCAGGTGGTAGTGAGCATAGCAGACTCTTGTACTAAGACTAGGATCACAAAATGATTAATGAACAGGCTGCGAAAAGCCAATGTTAGAAACCGGCGCACCTCTCCCAAGCAAAGTCCCTTGTTTCGCCAACTATGATCGTAGCATGTGCAATGTGACTTTCACAACACTAGAGCACTGAGAAGTGCCAGCAGGAGTGTTGTGTCACCCAAAGCCACAGCAAAAAGACATCGACGGGGCCAACGCTGGATCTGAACTTGAGAAACGTGGCTGTTGGGATGTTGGACGCCATCGCATGAAGCCACAGAGGGTCGTGGGGGCTTTGCTAAGCTTTTTAGCCTTCAACACCACCTCGATTGGTCTGGTAGGCGTACCCCAGAATGTGATAGACAAGCACTTCCAAGAATTCTCTATCTCCTGTTCCTGGCGATCATCTCTGCTTCCTTCTCTGTTTGAAACTTAGCTTGCGCTTGAAAGCATTCTTCATGTCGTCAGACGCGTAATGTCTCTCCGACAGCTTCAGAGAGATGATCATATATGGAGACGGGCCGCGCGGTAGTCTCTACTGAGAGACTTTTGGCTTATGTGACCTGCAGGTTTCAGCTTGACCTCTCCAATCGACCGGTCCGGATGACTGTACGACCCGTTGCCCACATAACCAAAGCTGCGACTGTCAGACCCGAAGCTCCTCTTGCGGTTTCGGCATACGAGTTGTATATGTTTACCTCACATATACGTCATGACAAAGAACATCTACAAGTTCTACTATCAGAGGTGCGGTGAGAACCCGGCTAGACCAGAACAAAACCAATCTCTTTCCTACTTCATAGCAGAGCCTGCACTACGATAGACGTGGTAGTAAATCGTCCACTGCTTCAGCTACAGTGTCTTGTCGTAAAACCACGCCCCTTTCGAGAACACATCCATCACTATGGCTGGACTCGCCCGTCACGTTGATCCCGAAGAGATCATCGAAAAGTTGAAACTCGGCGACGACAAAGCTCCTCATCACCGTCTCCGTGCGAAGGATAGTGGTGACAGCTCGTCGCTCACACCATGTTAGGATTCTCACGGCGTCCGTGATAAGGGTAGAGCTAAAGTATTTCAGACTCGTCCAGATACAGTGCGAGAGACAGCATTAGCAAATTTAGGATCCCTCAGGAGGGCGCTCCAGTGAGTCGAGCAAGTTTCAGCTCACCTGCCGAAGGGAACTGACTTGAAATCCAGGCGGAGGCAGTCCACCAAATGATCAAAGATGAACTCGATCTGGATGGCCGACCAAACCTTAACCTGGCCAGTTTCGTTGGGACATACATGGAACGAGAAGCGGAAGCACTGATGATTGAGAACATATCGAAGAATATGTCGGATGCAGATGAATATCCTGCTATGATGGTTTGTGAACCCTGTTTGGACCCAATTTGCATTGACTAATCTCGTCTCAGGACATCCATGCTAGATGTATCTCGATTATAGGCAACATGTGGGGAGCCCAGAAGGGCCAGCACCCCATTGGAACAGGTCAGATTTGTATCTCTCCCAACAAGGTCAATGCCTAACTGCTTCTAAGCTACGACTGGGTCGTCCGAAGCTATTCACCTTGGTGGCTTGGCGATGAAGCGGAGGTGGCAGGAGAAGCGAGAAAGGGAGGGCAAAGACAAGAGCAAGCCCAACATCATCATGGGCGCAAACGCTCAGGTAGCTCTTGAGAAATTTGCCCGATATTTTGAAGTCGAGGCTCGAATCCTGCCGGTGAGCAAGAAAAGTCACTATCGACTGGACCCGGACCTTGTCAGGGAGAACATCGACGAGAACACCATTGGAGTCTTCGTCATCCTTGGTAGTACGTACACTGGACACTACGAGCCGGTCGAAGAGATTTCTAAGATCCTGGACGACTACGAAGCAAAGACCGGCAACCACATCCCCATCCATGTGGACGCTGCTTCTGGTGGCTTCATTGCCCCGTTCACCCACGCCAAAGCCGGTTTCAAGTGGAACTTCGAGAATCCTAGAGTTTGTTCGATCAACACGTCCGGTCACAAGTTTGGCCTCGTGTACGCAGGGGTAGGTTGGATTCTGTGGCGAGACGAGCCCTACCTGCCACAGTACCTCAAATTCGAGCTCCACTACCTGGGCGGGACTGAGGAAAGTTACACCCTCAATTTCTCCCGACCAGGTGCCCAGATCATTGCACAGTACTACAATCTTATCCACCTCGGCTTTGACGGCTTCCGCTCGGTCATGGAGAATTCCATGGCCAATGCACGACTGCTAAGCAAGTCACTTGAGGCCACTGGTTGGTACGTCTGCATCAGCGATATCCATCGACCCAAAGGACAATTTGAGTTTAACCCTGCGAAAGAGGTGTGGCACAAGGAGGGCGAGACCAGTGCGGACTACAACGCTGGTCTGCCTGTTGTCGCCTTTACCTTCTCTGATCAATTCAAGAAGGACTACTTGCACATCAAGCAGGAGTCTGTAAGCAATCTTCTGCGCGCAAAACAGTATATAATCCCGGTAATTGGCCTTCTCCTAACACTAAGACGCCTGCTAACATGCGGTAGAACTATCCCTTGCCACCTAACGAAGAAAAGATCGAGATCCTGCGAGTCGTAGTTCGGGAGAGCATGAGCCTCGACCTTCTAGACAGACTCATTACGGACATCTGTGTTGTAACGCAGCAAATGATGGATACAGATCTCACAGACCTCCAGGTCTGGCAGCCGGGGCAAACCTCTCTTGAGAAGCAGCACCAGTCCTTGGGCAAGAATGCTCATCACCGAAAGAAGCATGGGTCTCAGCGACCTATGTCAGAGGGCGTGCACCGCAGTGTTTGTTAGACGACTGTTGATAGAAGCCCTCGACCGAGGAGCAAAGGACATTGGATGTGAGATGTCGGGAGGACTTTTGGAACGCAAATGAGCGTTGCCTGACCCTTATCGATAAAGGATGCTTCTGAAATAAGGCCGTTTAAAAGTTCCTTGGATAGCGTCGTCGAGCTCGACCAAGCTGGTACGATGGTAGAAAGTCTGAAGCTCGATAGCAAGGGCGCCATGAGTCCCTCGTCCTGGTTATGTAGCTGGCAGAGGACTTCTCTGAGATTCATCAGCCAATGACTTACGCTTGCTAGGTCTCCACACCGACCGTAGCTTAGTGATCCGCCATTGACGTACCACTAGCTCGAGAACTTGAAGCAAACGCGCCGGCTGCCGCGTGTTGCTTGCGCCCCATCTTCGCTATACTCACTTGGACAGTACACCCTCGACCGTCTTCAGCACTCGATATCATGTCCTGGTTTCACGTCAAACCAATGCAACCATTCTTCAGCAAGATGTTCCGTCAAAAGACCCTCGACGTTATCACTCTCTTCCACAAGCCATCGCTCTCAAGCTCGAACCGCGTGTTGACCCTCCTCAAGCAAGGTTCATCTCAAGCACAAGAGACCGCTACAGTAGACCAAGCAGGCGATCACGCACCACAAAACAACGCAGTCCAGCGTGAACCGTTTGAGCTAGATGTCAC
>Ga0210040_10003940_pt1 | contig 19693 bp, 10 predicted proteins | sample CryGeyCG12114_NA_FD_185462 | JGI IMG/M metagenome (GOLD analysis project Ga0210040, IMG submission 185462) | Groundwater microbial communities from aquifer - Crystal Geyser CG19_WC_8/21/14_NA (SPAdes) (version 2) | ecosystem: Environmental > Aquatic > Deep subsurface > Groundwater | place: USA... | reverse complement strand
TCCATTCGTCAGCCAGTGGTGGAGCAGATGACGCATACACTCGACCTGGCAAGTGCCGGCAGCGACATTCCGGCACTCGAGGAGGCGCGGCTCGCCGCCTGGTTCGGCACCATCGGGCTCGCCGCCGGCGACCACGTCACCGCCAGCGGCGATCCGCGCCAGCGCGGTGAGGTCGCCGCCATCGCGGCCCGCCACGGCGTCGTGCTGGACGATGCGCCCAACGCCGCTGCGCCCGCCCTCGCGCCGGGCACGGTGCGGGTGTCCGTCGTCCGCAGCCGCGCCTATGTGCCCAACTGCCCCAACTGGTCGGACGGGTCGACGACCAGTTTCGACAACGCCACCAGCCCCGGCTTCGGCTGCGCGGTGAACGGCAACCTTGCCGCCATGGTCGCTGATCCTCAGCACCTGCTCCACGGCGCGCGCGACACCGGCACGACTGAAGTGATGAGCGCCACCAAGGCCATCGCCAGCTACCGCGCGATCGAGCCCACCGGGGCCGGAGGCCTGAGCGCGGTCTCGAGCCAGGGTGGCAGCGGTGAATAAGGGACCTTCCACGATGCAGAACGCACGCGATCCGTTCCTCGCCTTCGTCGCCGACGATCCCACGCTGGATGTCGTGCAGTCGGTCGTGGCCGATCTCGGCTGGCGCACCGATGCCTGCAAGAAGGGTGGCCTGCGCACTGCGGTCCAGGCCCTGTCGGTCGCTACCAGCCCGGCCATGCTGCTGATCGATCTGTCTGACACGACCGATCCGCTAAGCGACATCGAGAGCCTGGCCGAAGTGTGCGAGCCGGGAACCATCGTGCTCGCGATCGGCCGCACCAACGACGTGGCCCTGTACCGCGGCCTGCTTGCCCGGGGCTTGAGCGATTACCTCGTGAAGCCTTTGGTCGCAGCCCATCTGCATGAGGCGATCGAGCGTGCGCGCAAGGCCCAGGCCGGGCCGCGCGAGAAGGCTTCGGAGGAGGAAGCGCCGCACCTGTCGGTGGCGGTCGTGGGCACGCGCGGCGGGGTGGGCGCCTCCACGCTCGCCACGTCGCTCGCCTGGCTGCTGAGCACCCAGCAGCACCGATCGACAGCCCTGCTTGATCTGGACGTGCATTTCGGCACCGGCGCCCTCGCACTCGACCTCGAACCCGGGCGCGGCCTGACCGACGCGATCGAGGACCCGGCGCGGATCGATGGCCTGTTCATCGAGCGCGCGATGGTCCGAGCCAGCGACAAGCTCGCCATCATGTCGGCCGAGGCGCCCCTCAGCGCCGCGCTGGTGACCGACGGGTCCGCCTTCCTGCGGCTGGAGCAGGAGTTCCAGCAAGCCTTTGCCGCGACAGTCGTCGACCTGCCGCGTGCGATGATGCTCAACTTTCCGCAGCTGGTGGCCAATCTCGGCGTCATCGTGGTAGCGACCGAGCTGACGCTGGCCTCGGCCCGGGATGCCATTCGCATTCTCTCCTGGCTCAAGAGCGCCGCGCCCCAGGCGCGCATCGTCACGGTCGCCAACAAGGTGCAGTCCGCCGCGGGCGAGATCAGCCAGGCCGACTTCGTCGCCGCAATCGAGCGCCCGCTCGATCTGCTGGTGCCCTTCGATCACAAGGTGGCAATCCAGGCCGCAAGGCTGGGCCAGACCTTTGCGGAAGCGAACCGTGCCAGCAAGAGCGTCGCACCGCTGCTCCAGCTGGCGCAGATGGTCGCAGACGGGCAGCCATCCGCCGCCGCAGCCCATGAAGGCGTCGCTAAGCCGAATGCCCTGCTTGGCCGGTTCGACCTCAAGGCACTGCTGGCCAAGAAGCCCGCCTCCGCCGCCCGGCAGACCGCGCGGCCGGCGGCATGACGGCGATGGCGACTCTGCTGCAGGCGACCAGACGGCGCGAGGGCTTCGCATGAGCCTTTCCCTGCTCATGCTCGGGGCGGCCTTGGTGGCGCTTGCGCTGCTCGGCTATGCCCTGCTCGGCGTGCCCGCTCCGGCCAAGGCCGGCCAGCGCAGGTTGCAGGCCGTGCGCCTGCGGCATTCCGAGAGCACCTCCGTCAGGATGGAGAGCCAGCTCAAGAAGGCGATCGCGGCGCGGCGGCCAACGATGCATCGGCTGGCCGGCTCGAGTTCGCACCTCGATGCCCTTGCGCTGCGGCTCGAGCGCTCGGGCCTGTCCTGGAGCGTGCGTCGCTACCTCGTCACCAACGCAGTGCTGATCTTGGGCGTTGCAGCTGTGATCTACATCAAGAGCGGAGCTGCCTTGCTGTCGCTCGGTGTGGGACTGGTTGTGGGAGCAGGCGCCCCGCACAAGCTGGTCGGCATGCTCGTCAAGCGCCGGCTCAACGGCTTCAACGCCAAGTTTCCCGATGCCATCGAACTGCTGGTGCGCGGCCTGCGCTCGGGGCTTCCCGTCTCGGAGACCCTCGGCATCGTCGGACGCGAAGTGGAGGGGCCGGTCGGCGCGGAATTCCGGGCCGTGGTCGAGCGCGTGAAGATCGGCCGGACCATGGAGGAGGCGCTCCAGGTCACGGCGGACAAGCTGGGAACGGCCGAATTCCAATTCTTCGTCATCACGCTTGCCATCCAGCGCGAGACCGGCGGCAATCTGGCCGAGACGCTGTCCAATCTTGCAGAAGTGCTGCGCAAGCGCGCGCAGATGAAGCTCAAGATCAAGGCGCTGAGTTCGGAATCCAAGGCGTCGGCGATCATCGTCGGGGCACTTCCTTTCATCGTGTTCGCGCTCGTCTGGTGGATGAACCCCGATTACCTCGGTGGCTTCTTCGTCGATGAACGGCTGATGGTGGCCGGCCTTGGCGGCATGACCTGGATGATGCTGGGCGTGTTCATCATGTCCCGCATGGTCAGCTTCGAGATTTGAAAGCGAGACGCAGATGACCGGCCCCGCCTCTCACCCGACGCTCCTTGGCGTCGATCTCGTCCTGATCGGGTCGCTGCTCGCCGGCTTCGCCGCTGCGGCGGTGCTGCTGGCGATCTACGCCGCGCTCACGGTGCGCGATCCCATGGCCAAGCGAGTCAAGGCGCTCAGCGCCCGCCGGGACGAGCTGAAGACCGGACTGGTTCTCCAGGGCAGCCGCAAGCGCCAGCGCCTGGTCCGCGGCAGCGCGACGACCGACCGCGTCAAGGACCGCCTGCAATCGATGAAGGTCCTTCAGGAAAGCCAGGTCCTCGCGATCCAGCAGAAGCTCGCCCATGCCGGCTTCCGCAACAAGGAGCTGGCCGTCATCGTCATCTTCGCCCGGATGGTGCTGCCGGCGGTGCTCGGCTTCGCGGGGGTCGTGGCACTTTATTGGCTCGACCTGTTCCCCGACTGGAGCGGCATGCGGCGCTTCATGGTCTTCGCCGGGCTGGTGATCGCGGGCTACAAGGGGCCCGAGGTCTACCTCAAGAACATCGCGGGCAAGCGCACCAAGGCAATCCAGAAAGGCCTTCCCGACGCGCTCGACCTGCTCGTCATCTGCGCCGAGGCGGGGCTGACGATCGATGCCGCGTTCAGCCGGGTCGCCAAAGAGCTCGGCCGGGCCTTTCCGGAGTTGGGCGAGGAATTCGCGTTGACCGCGATCGAGCTGTCGTTCCTGACCGAGCGACGCCAGGCCTTCGAGAACCTTTCCTACCGCGTCGATCTGGACGCCCTGCGCGGCGTGGTGACCACCATGATCCAGACCGAACGCTACGGCACCCCGCTCGCCTCGGCACTGCGCGTGCTCTCGGCCGAATTCCGCAACGAGCGGATGATGCGCGCCGAGGAGAAAGCCGCACGGCTGCCGGCGATCATGACGATCCCGCTGATCCTGTTCATCCTGCCGGTCCTGTTCATCGTCATCCTCGGCCCGGCGGCATGCTCGATCGTGGATGCGTTCAAGAGCTGACCTTGGGGTAAGACTTTGGAGAAGTGGGTCACCCCTCTTCTGCTGGAGAAGGCATTGTCCAATCATGCGATCGCCGATTGTTTCCTCGGCGCCCCGACCGAAGCCCGGCCTGGAACGGGAGGAGCGCGCCTGCCGGATATCCGTGTCGTGTTTTGACCCCTCGTTCCACTGCCTGCTGCAGTTCACGCATGCCCGCTGAGAAAATCGGCTCGGCGCCCGCGGCCGCAATCCACCCGTGGCTATTTGATACCGAAGTCCCCGCTGAGCGCTTCGGCATCGAGATCATCCACCCGGTTGCGGACCTTCTCGAGCAGGGCGCCGAACTGCTCGAGTTCGCCCTTGTCGAAGGCGCCGAACATGCGCCGCTCCATTTCACTGGCGAGCGGCATGATCTGCGCGTGCACGTTAGCCCCCTCTCCGGTCAGCTCGAGCAGGTGCGAACGGCCGTCCAGCGCGTTGGGCCGGCGCCAGGCCAGGCCGCGATCCTCGAGCACCTTGCACGCGCGATTGACCGCCACCTTGTCCATCAGCGTGCGCCGCGTGAGGTCGCGCTGGGTCAGCGGGCCGGCATCGCCGAGCACTGCCATCACCCGCCATTCAGGCACGCTGAGGCCGAAGCGTGCGCGATACTCCTGGGCGATCCGTCCGCTGACCGCGTTGGACGTGAGCGACAGCTGGTAGGGAAGGAAGGTCGCGAGTGGGGTGGGTGGATTCATCGTCAGGTCGGGGACAATTTCATGGCGAACGAGTGTGCGCGAGGCGCTCCGCCTTGGCAAGCGGCGACGTGGCAATCCGCGGTGGATGCAGTGTCGTGCTGCTCACCGGCCGTCGGCCGCCGGTCCTCTACCGAGGCGCAGAGTTCCACTTGGACACCGGCCGCAGGCCGAAGGGGCGTTCGCGGAGAGGATCGGACGTGGCACCACTTGGCTCGTTCGCGGCGGCCTCAAGGTCCACCGCGCGGCTGCTCCCGGAAGAAGAACGCGTGACCTCAGGATGGGACCATTTCAGGGACGGCTCATACATCATCGAATTCCGTTCGAACCGCCGTTTCGCGGCACATGGACGACACAGCCGCCCGAGCCCGATCGCACGCTGCCCTGCGCGGCGTGAAAATTCTCGCAGCTTCCGTAGCTATCCTGGGCGAGGCCGCGCCGGTGTTCCCCCGGCCGAAAGCAGCCTGGTCGAACGAAGCAGCGCCTGTGCCGGCACAGGGCGCACGCGAACGGCAGATTGCGCGAGGCGCTTGGCCGAAGAGCCTGCCGCCAGCTTCGCCGCCCGCGCAATCCGGGCATGATGCGCCCAGAAACGGTTCAGCGCGGCGGCATCCGGATGGCGCCGTCCAGGCGCACGGTCTCGCCGTTGAAATAGCCGTTCTCGATCATGGTCAGCGCCAGCTGCGCGAACTCCTCGGGACGGCCGAGCCGCTTGGGGAACGGGATCGACTGCGCCAGCACCTGCTGCGCCTTGTCCGGCAGCCCGGCCAGCAGCGGAGTGGCGAAGATGCCGGGCAGGATGGTGTTGACGCGGATCCCCTCGCCCATGAGGTCGCGCGCCACCGGCAAGGTCATCCCCGCAATGCCCGCCTTCGAGGCGGCATAGGCGACCTGGCCCACCTGGCCGTCCGCCGCCGCCACCGAGGCGGTGCTGACGATGGCGCCGCGCTCGCCGTCCTCGAGCGGGTTGAGCGTCATCATCCCGGCGGCCGACTTCGCGATGCACTGGAAGGTGCCCAGCAGATTGACCCGCAGCGTCTTGACGAACAGCTCGATCGGCAGGTGGCTGATTTCACCGGTCTCCTTGTCGCGCCGCACGATCTTGCCGATGGTGCCGATGCCCGCGCAATTGACCAGCACCCGCTCCACCCCGTGCACGGCGCGTGCCTGCGCGAAGCCAGCATCGACCGACGCCTCGTCCGCCACGTCCACCTCGCACAGCACGCCGCCGATCTGCGAGGCGACCTCGCGCCCACGCTCTGCGTTGCGATCGAACAGCGCCACCTTCGCGCCCTTGGCGGCCAGCGCCCGGGCCGTGGCTTCGCCCAGCCCCGATGCGCCGCCCGTCACGATCGCCGCTATCGTCCCGTCGACCTGCATGACATCTTCTCCCCGAGTGGCGCTTGCCGGCCGCTTTTGCGGCCCTTCGCGTAGGTCACTACTTGCCGCCCGGCCTGGGTCAAGGAGCGCATAACTGTCCGTTTCCGGCCAGTTTGTGATCGAACGGCCACATCGGCGCAGCATTTCGGCCCGCGATCAGTAAACGAAATTGAAACTGAATTACGCATCGGACAAGCCTTCCCGACGCACTTTGGCCGCTTGCCCACCCCCGGACAGGGGCATTTTTATTCCGGTGCTTGGCACGTCGGCCCCGCAAAAGGGGACCCATCCGTGAAGATCCGTGTCGCGTTGAAGACTGCGTGTGCGCCTATCAGCCTGTGCGTTGCCTTGCTCGCCCATCCCGTCGCCGCGCAGGATGGGGACGCGGCAGTGGCGGTCGATGAAGACGAAAGCGTCATCATCGTCACCGGAACGCGGCTCGGCCTGGACCCCAACGCTACCGCGCCTTCGCCGATCGCCTCCATTCAGGCGGATGAGATCCGGCAGGCCGGGCAGACCGACGTCACGGAGGTGCTGCGCGAGATTCCGGCCCTGATCACTTCGGGCACGATCGAGGATTCGATCGAGCGCGGTGGCGGCGGCATCGGGCAGGCGACGCTCAACCTGCGCGGCCTGGGATCCAACCGCACGCTGGTGCTGGTCAACGGGCGCCGCCACGTCTCCGGCGTTGCCGGTGCGCAGACCGTCGACATCGCCACCATTCCGCGCGCTCTGATCGAATCCGTCGACGTGCTCACCGGGGGCGCCTCGGCGGTCTATGGCGCCGACGCCGTGACGGGCGTCGTCAACTTCATCCTGCGCGACGACTTCGAAGGCCTGGAGGCCTCGACGCAGTACGCTTTTTCAGGGCGAGGCGGCGGCCCAACCTTCTCAGCCGACGCAATCTGGGGCGAGAACTTCCTCGATGACCGGCTCAACGTCGTGGTGGCGGGGTCCTACTCGTATGGCGATGAGCTGACGGCCGGCGAACGTGACTTCTCGCGCGACAACATGCAGGCGACGGCGGGGCTGACCTACGCGCATCCCGATCGCCGCTTCCAGCAGGGCGACATCAGCGCCGCGAGCACCCCGAACTTCTTTTCCCGCTACAATCTGGCAGCTGGTCGCTTTCCGTATGGTTCGCTGATCCCCACGACCCTTGAGGAATTCCAGGCGCTGTTCCCGGGGGTGACCCCGACCGCTGCCGAGCTGGCCCTGATCGATCGCGCGGCGATCTCGCCATCCAACATCCTCGGCCGCCAGCCGACCTTTGCGATCAGCTCCGCCTCGGGCTCGATCGCGCGCGCCGACTTCGACTATTTCAACCTCGACGTGGACAACAATGGCGTCGATGATTGCTCCCAATCGTATATCGGGTTCAACTTCGCCCAATGCTACATCAGCACACCGGGAGGCGGCGTCCGTCCCTTCCAGGATGGCCTGATCAGCTCGAGCACCAATCAGCTCGGCGGCGACGGTGTCGCCGAAACTTTCGACTTCATGTCGCTGATCCCCCAGACCCAGCGCTACGATGTCAACTTCGTCAGTTCGTACGAGTTCTCTCCCGCGGCGCGCCTGTTCACCGAGCTCAAGTACGTCCATACGGACACGTTCTCCCGGCCGAGCGCCCCGAACGGGTTCTTCGACCTGCTCTACATCTCCCCCGAGAACCCCTTTATTCCGCAAGTGCTGCAGGGCGAAGCGGAGGACGCGGGCGGACTTTACATGTCGCGCGACTTCACCGACGTGCCGTATGAATCGCGCAGCGGCCGCGACACCTACCGGGCGGTCGTCGGCATCGAGGGCGACCTGACGGACAATCTCGCCTATCGGGTGAGCGGCAATTACGGCCGGACCGAGAACGAGACCCGCGAGATCGCGCTCCTGCCCGATCGCCTGTTCGCGGCCATCGATGTGGTCCAGGGGCCGGACGGTCCGGTATGCGCGTCCGATCTCGATCCCTCGCGGGCGCATCCGGGAAGCGAGTTCTTCCCCGTGATCGGCCCCGGCTTCTTCACGTTCACCCCGGGTCCGAACAGCGGCTGCGTTCCGATCAACCTGTTCAACGGCGCGAATTCCGTGACGCCGCAGGCGCTCGCGTTCATCACCACCGAGACGGTCACCAGGAGCACGATCGACCAGCTTGTGTTCTCGGGAGAGCTGACCGGCGACACGGAGGCCTTTTTCACGCTGCCCGGCGGCGCTCCGCAATTCGCGCTTGGCGCCGAATATCGGCGCGAGCGCAGCGATACCCAGTTCGATCCGCTCGAGCTGGGCCTCCTCCCGGCCGGCTCGCCGGCGGGGCCGGAAGGCAGCTTCGTTGGCGACGTGGATGCGCGCCAGTCGCTGACCTTCGACGGCCAGACGCGGACGCTCAATACCGGCGGCGAGTTCGACGTGAAGGAAGTCTTCGCGGAGTTGCGCCTGCCCCTGCTTGCGGGCCAGCCGTTCTTCGAGGAACTGACCCTGCAGGGAGCGGCGCGCCTTTCCGACTACTCGACGGTCGGCGAGACGTTCACCTGGAGCGCGAGTGGCATCTACGCCCCGGTGGAGGACCTGCGGCTGCGCGCAACGTACTCGGTCGCGGTCCGCGCTCCCAACATCGCCGAGCTGTTCTCGCCGCAACAGGGCGCGACGTTCCGCCCGATTGATCCGTGTGACGTGAGCGTGATCGGGGCGCTGCTCGAAAGCGGCGATCCGGCCAACGTCGCCCGGGGGCAGAGGCGGCAGACCAATTGCGCTGCTGCCGGCGCGCCTGCGAATTACACCGATCCACTCACCGCGCGTTTCTCGGGCACCAGCGGCGGCAACCCCGACCTGCAGGAAGAGACTGCCACCACCTGGACCGCCGGCGCGGTGATCCAGCCCCGCTTCGTGCGCGGCCTGACGATCACCGGAGACTACTACAATATCGAAATGGAGGACGCGATCTCTGCGGTAAGCGCGCAGAACATCGTCAATAGCTGCTACGAGGCGGCCGAGTTCCCCAACCAGTATTGCGATCTGTTCGAGCGCGGCTCGAACTTCGGGCTCAGCTTCCTGCGCCAGACGCAGCTGAATTTCGGCCGGTTTACAACTTCGGGCGTCGACGCCACGATCGCGTACAACTTCGCTTTCGGCGAGCACGAATTCGCCTTGCGGGCCACCGGCAATTGGACGGAGAAGGTCGACCAGTTCTTCGATCCGACCGACGAGACGGTGATCGACCCCGAGCTCGGCGAACTCGGCTTCCCGGAATGGTCGGGAGTCGGCTCGGCGAATTGGAGCTACGGTCCAGTCTCGCTGGGCTACCGCCTGCAATATATCGGCGAGCAGACGCTGGCGGGGGTCGAGATAGAGCGTCAGGATGTCGAGTTCGGCCCCGCCGGGACTGGGCCTGAATACTTCATTCACGACATCTCGTTCAATTTCGACGCCAGTGACGAGGTCACCTTCTACGGCGGCGTGAACAATCTGACAGACGAGCAGCCATTCGCGAACCGCGTGTCCTATCCGGTATCCCCGCTCGGCCGGGTGTTCTTCGGCGGCGTTCGACTGCGAGGGTTCTAGACCACCGGCCAGGGAACATCGAGGCAGGCGCCGAGACTGCTTCGAAGGTTGCAGCCTGGCGCAGGGCACCCACTGCAAAGAGGACCGGTAAGGCTGGCGTTTTCACTGTAGCGGCATCGCTTGAAGCGGCGCCGCTGCGCGAGCGGATCTGTTTGCTCTTTCTCGGCTATAGCCAGGCCTGTGCATCCTCGTCGCGCATCCCGCCATCTGGATTACGCCTGAACGACGGCGCGCCTTGAGCTTCGTCTCCGCTGCTGTTGCCGCCAAGACACAGTCGTGATCAGATGAGCGGCTGCAAAGTGCTTTCGATTGATACAATAGGTCCGTTCCCGCATCCGCTTTCATTCGAGCCATTGGCCGGCGTCCGCCGCCGATGTGACGAAGAACTTTCGCAAGGGACTGCACAACCATGATCATCTCTCGACTGCGCAAGCGTGCGCTGAAGGCCGGCGTCGCCGTTCCTGCCATGGCCCTCACTGCCTTTGGACTCGCCGCGCCGGCCTGGGCCCAAGAACCCGTTATCGACTGCCTGGACGCCGATGATAACGGCACTTGCGACAGCCCTGCCGAGACCACGAGCGCTACGGGTGAGGCCGACGCCGGTCAGATCGTTGTGACGGGCTCGCGCACCCGCCGCGATACCTTCAGCACCATCGAGCCGATCACCGTCATCTCGCGCAACGACATCCGCCAGGCAGGTTTCGCCAGCACGGCGGATGCATTGCAGGACGCCTCGGTCACACAGGGCTCCTCGCAGATCAACAACGCCTACGGCGGCTACGTCACCGACGGCGGCACCGGCGCCAACACGCTCAGCCTGCGCGCGCTTGGCCCGGCGCGCACCCTGGTGCTTTTGAACGGTCGCCGGCTGGCTCCCGCCGGTACGCGCGGCTCGCTGCTTTCGGCCGACCTCAACGTGCTGCCGAACGCGATTGTCGAGCGGGTCGAGATCCTCAAGTCCGGTGCTTCTTCAGTCTATGGTTCGGATGCCGTCGCCGGCGTCGTGAACATCATCACCGATAACAATTTCGAGGGCTTGTCGCTCGAAGGCCAGATCAACGTGCCCGAGCATGGCGCGGGGATCGAGAGGCGCCTCGGCGCGGTGCTCGGCTACAGCTCCGATCGGTTCAACATCGTCGGCTCGGTCGAATGGTACAAGCGTGACCCGCTGCGTCTGAACGACATCGATTTCGCCGATTGCCCGATTGCCGGCTTTCTCGACGGCGAGGGCAGCGCGTTCGGTTCGGGCGACCCGATCGATCCAGCCACCGGAGAGCCGCAGTGCTTCACCATCGATAATGGCGGCGTGACCATCAACACGCTGGGGGTGCCCACCCGCGATGCGCAGGACCGGCGCACCGGCGTGGTCGGCCGGTTTAACCGGCTGGTCCCCGATGCGACTGTGATCGGCGGTCCTACGCCCGGCTACTCGGGCGTGACCACCTATTCGCGCGACTCGTTCGACCCGCGCTCGCAGGAAGAAGAGGTCATCACCCCCACCGAGAACTACACCGGCTTCCTTTCGGCATCCTATCAGCTGGATGGCCTTGGCGGCGCCGAGGTCTACGGCGAAGTCCTTGCGACCCAGCGCACCAGCTCGAACACCTTGTATCGCCAGCTCTCGCTCGACTATGCGCAGGGCAGCCTGCTGGTCCCCGAGGTCTTCCGCAACGGCACCTTCCTGGCGGCCACCCCGGTGTCGAACGGCCTACCCGTCGCCGCCCGCACCTTCCTTGGTTTCGGCAACACCCGCGCCGAGCAGGAAGTAGATTACGTGCGCGCTTCGCTGGGCCTGCGGGGCGACTTCGCCCTCCCCGACTGGCGCTATGATTTGTGGCTCGGCAAGTCGTGGACCGATGGCACCTATTCGCAGGAGACCTTCCTCACCGATCGGATCGCTCGCTCGCTCGACGTGGTGCAGAACGCGGACGGCTCGTTCAGCTGCGCCACCGTGGCGCTTGATCCTACCTGCGTCGCCGCTCCGCCCATCAATGCCGACTCGATCGGCGGTCTCTTGCCGCAGGACTATCGCGACTACATCCTGTCGGACGAGGTGGGTCAGACCAAGTTCCGCGAGTTCATCGCCACCTTCGCCGTGGACGGGCCGCTCTTCGCCCTGCCCGGGGGTGACGCCCAGCTCGCGCTCGGTGCGGAGTTCCGCGAGTCGGAAATCGACGACACGCCTTCGGACAACGCCATCAACGGAAACCTCTACAACCTGACCTCGGGCGCCATCACGCGCGGTTCGGACAGGGTCTACGAGGCCTTCGGTGAAATCTACCTGCCGCTGCTGGCCAACCTGCCGTTCGCCAACGAGCTGAGCGTCACCGCATCAGGCCGTTACACCGAGTACGAGTCCTATGGCGGCGACTTCACTTACAAGGTGTCCGGCACCTACTCGCCGGTCGAGGGCATCGGCGTGCGCGCCAGCTACGGCACCTCGTTCCGTGCTCCGGCGCTTTCCGAACAGTTCCTTGGGGCCACCAGCGGCTTTCTGGGCAGCACAACCGATCCGTGCGACGATCTGTCGGTGGACGATAACCCGACGCTGATCGCAAATTGTCAGGCAGTCGGCCTCGATATCGGCTTTGCTCAGAACAACGGCGTCAGCGTGTTCAGCGCGGGTGGCGCTGCTTCGGGTTTGGAAGCGGAAACCAGCACCAACTGGTCGGCCGGGCTGATCCTCACCCCGCCGCTCCCGGAAGCCTTGGGCACGCTCGAGCTGGCTGTCGATTATTTTGACATCGAGGTCGAGAACGGCGTGTCCCAGATCGGAGGCGGAGCGCTGCTCCAGCTGTGCTATCAGGATCCCAACTTCAATCCGAACGAGGGCTTCTGTCGCCTGATCACGCGTGACGCCAACAACGCCCTGACGGTGAACGACAACTTCGTGAATATCGGCACCGAGATCCGCAAGGGCTGGGAGTTCAATGCTCGCTACGCTGTCGACATCGGGCCCGGTCGCCTGACGCTCACGGGTCTAGCCACGCTCTACACCGAGCAGTCCGCCAAGCTGTTCCCCGAGGACCCGCTGGAGGATGCCAACGGCATCCTTACCAACCCGGACTTCGTGGCAGACGCATCGCTGCGCTACACGGTGGATGATGTGACCTTCCGTTGGGGCGTGGACTACATCGATCCGAGCCGCGAGGAGACCTACGAGTACTTTGCACTTGGAGATGACGGCCAACCGATTCCCGAGGACGTGCAGGCCCTGAAGGACGCATATTACTTCGAGGCCGGCGATTACTTCAACCACGACGTGTCGTTGCAGTTCAACATCGAAGACATGGCCGAGATGACGCTCGGCGTGCGCAACGTGTTCGACGTAGAACCGCCCCGGGTTACCATCCTGGGCTTCAACACCGTCGGCAACGCGCCGCTTTACTCGGGCTACGATTATCGCGGTCGGACTTTCTTCGTCAGCACGGCGCTCTCGTTCTGAGCCCGGTCGAGTACGCATAGCTTCAAGAGAAGGGCTCCGGGAGCGATCCCGGGGCCCTTCTTCTTTTTCACCGAGCTGCGGCCTCAGGCCAGGGTCGTCTCCAATTCACCGCCGCGCTCGTCCGCCTTCACCGTGGCGCCGTCCAGCACCTCGCCCGCCAGGCAACTCAAACCCTACCTGCTCCGTTGCACCCGGATCCCCGGCTGGTTGTTCACGCGCATCATGAAGCTGCCCATCGAGGCGCGCCTGATCGTCACCGGCTGGCCGGGCCGCGGGCGCACGATCGCGCGGCTGTCGGACTGGCGCCAGACCTGCCCGCTCTCCAGGGTCAGGACCCAGCGGCTATTGGCGTCCTGCGAGACCGAGGCGACGGTTCCCTCGACCGAGTCCACATCGTCCTCGTCCTCGCCTGCCTCGCCCCCGTCGAACATATTGAGGTCGGGCAGCGAGAAGCCGAACAGCTGGCGCTTTGCTTCCTGCACCTCCTGCCGGTCCGCGGCGACGACCTCGCGCCGCTCCAGGGCGCCGGCAAGCGCGTCCGACTTCTCCTCGAAGCAGCGCAGGCGCTCCGCATCATCGGTCACCTCGCGACAGCGGAGGAGCTCATCGACGCCGGCGGGCAGATCCTGGGCTCCAGCCGATCCGGCGGCCGCCATCGTCAGGATCGCAGCGACCCAGGCATTGATCTTCATCCGCGCTCCTATGCGTGCCGCCATCTCGCGGGCTCCTTCTTGATCAGGCTCCAGATGGCGTCAAGGAAGCCGGGCCACGCCGAAATGCCTGCATGCGATCCTTCGCGCGGCGATAGAAACGTCTCCGGACCGTCACATAGCCTTCGGCCAGTCATGTTGCGTACACGCAACAGTCACTTGCGTTCGTGTCGCGCAGCGATGGTTCTGATTGAAACCATACCATCCTTACCGCACCACTCCTCACCAGCCAAGCTTCGCGCCTCGAGAATGGGGTGGGCCGACGTGGCATGCAAATCGACAAGGGGACTGCGACCGCGATGACAAACTTCAATTTCCGCAAGCGCATGCTCGAGGCTGGCGTTGCCCTGCCCGCGATGATCCTGCTGGGCAGCCTCGCCACGCCCGCTTTCGCGCAGGAGGCCGATGCCACGGCCCCCGCCGAGGAGGACGCGATCATCGTCACGGGCACGCGCATCTCGTCGCCGACGCTGACCTCGAACTCGCCGGTCACCGTGGTCAACAGCCAGGACGTGCAGCTGAGCGGCACGACCCGCACCGAGGACCTGATCAACTCGCTGCCGCAGGTCTTCGCCGGCCAGGGCTCGAACGTCTCCAACGGTTCCACCGGCACGGCCACCATCAACCTGCGCGGTCTCGGCGACGAGCGCAACCTGGTGCTCGTCAACGGCCGCCGCCTGGTCCCGGGCGACCCGACCTCTTCCGCCGCCGACATCAACGTCATTCCGGCCGCGATGATCCAGCGCGTCGATCTGCTCACCGGCGGCGCCTCCTCGGTCTATGGCGCCGATGCCGTGACCGGCGTCGTGAACTTCGTCATGGACACGCAGTTCGAAGGCTTCCGTCTCGACAGCCAGTATTCGTTCTTCCAGCATAACAACAATGCCGGCAGCGATGTCACCGATGCGCTCGACACCGGCATCGGCGGCAATCCGATCGGCTATCCCAACGGTTCGGTCACCGACGGTGCCCAGCTCGATTTCACCGCCATGTTCGGCACCAGCTTCGATGATGGCCGCGGCCACATCACCGCCTATGCCGGCTACCGCAAGATCGACGCGGTGAACCAGTCGGAGCGCGACTACAGCGTCTGCGCGCTGAGCGCGAATACGCAGGCCAGCACGGACGCTCTTGGCCGCGAGTACAATTGCTCCGGCTCGGCGACTTCGGATGTCGGCACCTTCATCATGTTCGATTCGGACCGCGCCGACCTGGGAGGTGAATTCACTTCGACCTACTTCCAGCCGGGCCCGGATCGCACCTTCACCGGCGGCTTCACGCCCTATAACTTCAACCCGGTGAACTATTACCAGCGCCCGGACGAGCGCTACACCGCCGGCTTCTTCGCGGATTACGAGATCTCCGAAGAGCTGCGGCCCTATGCCGAGTTCATGTTCATGGACGACCGCACCGTGGCGCAGATCGCCGCTTCGGGCAATTTCGGCAACACCACGTCCATCAACTGCGACAATCCGCTGCTGTCCCCTGCACAGGTGGCAATCGTCTGCGACACGGAGAACCTGCTGATCACCGTCGATCCGCTGGTGGGCGACGTCGTGGTCGGCCAGGATCCTTCCTATACTCCAGCGACGTTCGTCGACCCGGTGACCGGCGTGGAATACAACCGCGGCTTCATGCAGATCCTGCGCCGCAACGTGGAAGGCGGCCCACGCCAGGACGATTTGCAGCACACCAGCTATCGCGCGGTCATCGGCATGGACGGCGATCTCGACGAGAACTGGTCGTACGACGCCTACTACCAGTACGGCCGCACCAATTTCGCCGAGACCTACTTCAACGACTTCTCGGTGACGCGCCTCACCCGCGCGCTCGACGTGGTCACCGACTCCTCCGGCAATGCGGTCTGCCGCTCGGTGGTGGACGGGACCGATCCCAATTGCGTGCCCTACAACATCTTCACGCCGGGAATGGTCACGCAGGAGGCGGTCGATTACCTCGCCACCCCCGGCTTCCAGAGGGGCGTCGTGAGCGAGCAGGTCATCTCGCTCAGCACCACGGGTGATCTCACCTCCTACGGCGTAGCGTCGCCTTGGGCGGACGAAGGCGTGGGCATCGCGCTGGGCGCGGAATACCGCAAGGAGAGCCTCGACTTCTCCTCGGATATCGCCTTCCAGACCGGTGATCTCGCCGGCCAGGGCGCGCCGACCCTGCCGGTCGCGGGCTCGTTCGATGTTGGCGAGCTGTTCGCCGAGATGCGCATCCCGATCGTGCAGAACGGTTTCGTCGATTCCTTCGCGATCACGGGTGGCTACCGTTACTCGGACTACACCCTCTCGACCGGCGGCGGCTACTCGACCCACACCTACAAGATCGAGGGCGAACTCGCGCCGATCCGGGACATCCGCTTGCGCGGCGGCTACAACCGCGCCGTTCGCGCGCCCACCGTCCAGGATCTGTATGCTCCCCGGCGGGTGGCGCTCGATGGCACCACCGATCCGTGCGCGGGCTTCGAGATCACCGCTGCGGACACTGCGTGCCTGCTGCAGGGCCTCCAGGTCGGCGATCAGACCCCGGAGAACCCGGCCAGCCAGTACAACGGCCTCATCGGCGGCAACGTCGACCTGGTTCCCGAGGTCGCCGATACCTACACGGCGGGCGTGGTGCTGCAGCCCAGCTTCCTGCGCGGCTTCGCGCTGACGGTGGACTGGTTCGACATCACCATCAACGATGCCGTCACCGGGATCGGTGCCGATACCATCCTGAACGCGTGCGAGCAGACGCTCGACCCCACGTTCTGCGGTCTCGTCAATCGTGATGGCGCCGGTTCGCTGTGGCTCAGCTCGGCGGGCTACGTGACCAACACCACGCAGAATATCGGCGGCCTTTCGACGACCGGCATCGACGTCAACGTCAACTACAACCACGATCTCGGCAGTGCCGGCTCGCTCAGCCTCAATTTCGCAGGCACCTGGCTCGACGAGCTGATCACCGATACGGGCGTGACCGGCTCCTTCGATTGCGTCGGGCTGTACGGCAACGTCTGCGGCTCGCCCAACCCGGAATGGCGGCACACGGCCCGCGTGTCCTACACCAGCCCGATCGGACTGGGCGCGTCGGTTCGCTGGCGCTTCTTCGACGACGTGGGCATCGACGCTGCCGATGAGAATCCGAACCTGGCGAACCCCGGCATCGTGCGCCCGGGCACCGACTCGCTCGGACTGCGCAACTACTTCGACCTGACGCTCACGTATCGGCTGATGGACAGCTACGGCTTCCGTCTGGGCGTGAACAACATCTTCGACGTGGACCCGCCGCTCACCGGCTCGCAGGCCTGCCCGGCAGGTAGCTGCAACGGCAATACCTTCGCGCAGGTGTACGACACGATGGGTCGCTACATCTTCGTGGGTGCTACCTTCGACTTCTGACCTTCGCGCCAGAACCGAAATTCAAGTGGCGGGCTTTCGGGCCCGCCATTTTTTTTGTACCCAAGGGCAGCCGTGACGCGGCCGGGGCGATCGCGGCCCGCCCCCTGGAGCGAGTGTGAGAGCCGAAGCGATACGCCTGATCGCGCAAGCGCGACCCGATGACGCCGGCGCATCGGCCAAGGCAGGCGCGGCCGCGGCCCGCTACGGCGCCGAGGAGGAAGCGATCCCGCTCCTCACCGCCGCCACCGGGAGGCATCCTGGCGATCCGCTCCTGTGGCAACTGCTCGGGCTCGCCTATCGCGGCATCGAGGATAGCGAACGCGCGATCGCCGCGTTGAGCAAGGCGGCACGGCTGGCTCCCGACAATCCGCTCATCGCCCACGCCCTCGCACGCGCGCAGCTGGAGGCGGGTCTGCCGGCCCTCGAGCTGTTCGACAAGGCGCACCATTTGGCGCCGCTCGATGCGCAAATCATGCTCGGGCGAGCGGCCGCCCAGGTTGCCGAGGGAGCGCGCATCGGCGAGGCGATCGATGCTCTCGACCGGCAGTTGCACCTCCATCCAGGCTGGCTGCAGGGGCACAGGACGGCGTGCCGGCTGCGCTGGATGGGCGGCGAGCAGGACGGCTTCACCGCCAGCTTCGAGCGGGCGCTTGCCGCCGACCCTCGCCAGGGCATCCTGTGGCGCGAGATGGTTCTCGCCTTGCTGCAGGCGGAACAATACGACCCCGCTCTCGCGGCAATCGCCCGGGCACGCGATGCCGTAGGATCGAGCGCGACGCTCGACGGACTGGAGGCCGCGGCGCTTTCCGAGAAGGGCGAGACAGCGGCTGCGGGCAGCCTGTTCGCCCGCCTTCAGCCTGTCGGGCCGGGCCCCTTGCTCGTCCGCTACCTGCGCCACCTGCTGCGCGCCGGTCAACCGGAGGAAGCGGCAAGGCTGGCTGGAGCGAACCTGGCCGGCGAGGCCGAATACGACCTGTGGCCCTATTTGGCCCTGGGTTGGCGGCTTACGGGCGATCCACGCTGGCAATGGCTGGAGGGTGATCCGCGCTTCATCGGCGTGTACGATCTCGGCGACCAGATCGGCTCGCTCCCCGCCCTCGCCGATCGCCTGCGCGCCCTGCATGTCGCGCAGCGCCACCCGCTGGAGCAATCGCCCCGCGGCGGCACGCAGACCGATGGGCCCCTGCTCGCCCGCATCGAGCCCGAGATCCGCGCGCTGCGGCACACGCTGCTCGAGGCGGTCCGCCACCATGTCGCCCAGCTTCCGCCCGAGGACCCTCGGCACCCGCTGCTTCGGCACGTCCGCGCGCCCTTGCGTTTTTCCGGCTCCTGGTCGGTCCGGCTCCTCGGCGGCGGGCGGCACGTCGATCATGTCCATCCGGCGGGGTGGATCAGCTCGGCGCTCTACGTTTCGCTGCCCGACACCGGAATGGGCGGGCCGGACCGGGCCGGTTGGCTCACCCTGGGCGCCGCTTCCGAGCTCGGCCTCGATCTGCCGGCGCTGCGGACCGTGGAGCCCAAGCCCGGCCGCCTGGTTCTCTTTCCCTCCACGATGTGGCATGGCACGCGCCAATTCACCGCGGGCGAACGGCTGACGGTGGCGTTCGACATGGGACGGCCGCAGGCATGAATTCTCCTCCCCCAGCGCTGGCATTGGGCCTCGAGCGCTTGCGCAACAACGATCCGGTCGGTGCCCGGTCGGTGATCGAGGCCGCCTTGCCGCTCCACCGCGATTCGGTGCCCATGAACGAGCTTGCCGGGCTCCTCGCCGCGCGCGCCGGCGATCTGGCCGCAGCGATCGAGCGGCTGGAGCGGGTCCTCGCGCTGGACGCAGGCAACCGCGCGGCCCGGATCAATCTTGCCGGCCTGCTGCTCCGGAAGGGTGACCTCGAAGGCGCGGCAAAACTTGCCGGTGAGGGAGACGATCCCAAGCTGAAGCGCACGCTCGCTCTCGCCTGCCAGCAGCTGGGCCGGCTGGATGAGGCCGCCGCGGCCTACGAGGCGGTGGTCGCCGCCCAGCCCGCCGACTTCGAGAGCTGGAACAATCTCGGCAACGTGCGCGCGCAGCGGGACGATCTGGCGGGCGCCGTCCAGGCCTTCGATCGCGCCGTCCAGCTTCGGCCCGACGTGATCGCTATGTACAAGAACTACTCGGAAGCCCTGGCGAAGGCCGAGATGGTGACCGCCCGGCGCGCGTTGATGCGGGCCGCCGCGCGCCGCGCTCCGCAGGACCCGGACGTTCAGGTGGAACTCGGCCTGGCAGAGACGGCTGCGCGCGACTTTCCCGCCGCCGAGCAGGCATTCCGCGCAGCCCTGCGGCTCACGACCGGATTCACGCCGGCCTTCCTCGAATACGGCCTGCTGCTCGAGAACCTGAACCGCGTCGATGATCTCGGTGCGCTCGTCGAGGAAGCCGATCTGCGCGGCCTCGATCAGCTGGAGATCGCGTTCCTGCGCGCCTGGTCGCTGCGGCGGCAGGGCCGGCTCGACGAAGCGCTTCACCTCGCCGAGGCCACTCCGCCGAGCGTCCACCCCGTGCGCAGGGCCCAGCTGCTCGCGGAGTTGTACGATCGGACGAGCGATGCCGACCGGGCCTACGCCGCCTTCGAGGACATGAACCGCGCCGCAATCGCCAATCGCCCCGCCCCGCCC
>Ga0210040_10003939_pt1 | contig 19696 bp, 14 predicted proteins | sample CryGeyCG12114_NA_FD_185462 | JGI IMG/M metagenome (GOLD analysis project Ga0210040, IMG submission 185462) | Groundwater microbial communities from aquifer - Crystal Geyser CG19_WC_8/21/14_NA (SPAdes) (version 2) | ecosystem: Environmental > Aquatic > Deep subsurface > Groundwater | place: USA... | reverse complement strand
TCAATAATGCCTTCGTGCTGCTGGACGAAGCCCAGAACACCACGCCCTCGCAGCTGAAAATGTTCTTGACCCGCATGGGTCCTACGGCGAAGGTGATGGTGAACGGCGACCGGAGCCAGATTGACCTGCCCACCAAGCAAAAGTCGGGACTGATGCAGGCCCTGGACATTCTGAAGGGTGTGCGCGGCATCGGCTTCGTGGAAATGAGCGCCGAGGACGTAGTACGGCATCGCCTAGTGAAGGACATTGTGCAGGCCTACGATAAGTTTGACGTAGAAACGCAGCAGGACCAGGCCAACCGGCCGGTGCGTCCCTACGTGCCCCGCAACGGAGAGCCCCGCTTTGTGCGCGAAACCGCCGATCCGGCCCGTCACCCCGACGCCCGCCGCGAGGACGACGGCATGCACGACTTGCCCGTGAACCACGAGCAACTGTAAGAAATTGCTGCGTCACAGGTAAGGTAGCTTGTGACCAATAAAACGTCATTTCGACCAGCGGGAGAAATCTCGCGTGCTGATGTGGGATAGTATCTTTCATCAGCACGCGAGATTTCTCCCGCTGGTCAGAATGACGTTCTGTTTTTCACTTTGCTACCATCAACTGGAATAAGCGAATCGAAGAACAGGTACGCTACCCAATATTAATTTTAATCATGTTTGCCCACCGCATTTCTACTCCCGCTGACCTCGACGCCGCCTTTCGCATCCGTGAAATCGTATTCGTGGAAGGTCAGGGCGTGCCCGCTGCCTCCGAGCACGATGCCCACGACCACACCGACGCCGTGCACTACCTGGCCCGCACTGCCGATGGTACCGCTTGTGGCGCGGCCCGCTGGCGCCCTACTGCCAACGGCGTGAAGCTGGAGCGCTTTGCCGTGCTGGCGCCCTACCGCAACCAGCAGGTAGGGGCGGCTTTGCTGGCTGCCGTGCTGCGCGATGTACGGGCGGCTCACCCAGCCGCTACCGTGTACCTGCACGCCCAGTTGCCTGCCGTGCGCTTCTACGAGCGTCACGGGTTCGGGAGGGTAGGGGAGGAGTTTGAGGAAGCAGGAATCAAGCACTACAAGATGGAGTGGCTGGGAGCCAGTGAGTAGGCCCGCCATTAGCTGGCGGAGCAGAAAATAGCACCATTTTCGCAGAGGGCCCGGCTGTTATACCGCTAGCCATTCTCCCTCCATGATTCGCTGGGCTCCTATTGCTTTCGTGCGCCTGACGCTGGCTCTGGCGGCGGGCATCCTGACGTATCTGTACTTAGGCGCCCTACTGCCGCCGTTGCTGGTGCCGCTGGCGGGCCTTGCCGGGCTATTCCTGGTCGTGCAGCTATGGGCGAACCGCCAGCCGGGCCTAGGGCCTACCGAAGTGGCCGGCTGGCTGGCCCTACTCACGGTGTACGGCGCTGGCCTCACGCTCACGCAGCAAGCTACCGAGTCGCGGCGGGCCGACCACCTGTACCGCTTCGGGAGCCGCGTGGAGTTTTACCGGGCCGTGGTGGATGAAGCCCCGGTGGTGCGCCCTGCCACCTACGCCACCACTGTGCGCGTGTCGGCGGTGCGGGTGGCGGGGCAGTGGCAGCCCGCCACGGGTGGCATTCGGGTATCGGTTCCGCGGGAAGAGGGCGGGGCCACGGTGCCGGCGCCGCAGTACGGCGACGTATGGCTGGTGCGCGGCGCCCCGGCCCCGAGCAAGCCCCCGCTCAAGCCTGGTGAGTTTGACTACCGCCGCTACCTCGAATACCATCAGGTTTACCATCAGCAGTTTATCCACCCCGATCAGTACCGTCGGCTGGCCGTGCAGCCGCCGAGCAACCTGGTGGCCATCAGCCTGCGGGCGGCGCGCGTCATCGACGGTGTATTCCGGCAGTACGTCCACGCCAAGCGCGAGTATGCGCTGGCCTCGGCCCTGGTGCTGGGCCTCAAGGACGACGTGGATCAGCAGACCAAGCAGGCCTACGCTAACACCGGCACTACCCACATTATGGCCGTGTCGGGCTTGCAGGTAGGGCTCCTGTTTTTTCTGGTTACGGGGCTGCTCAAGCGCTTTTTCGGCGCTACGCCGGGGTTCCGGTACTGGTCGGCGGGGGTAGGGCTGGCCGTTATCTGGAGCTATGCTTTCCTGACGGGCCTTTCGGCTTCGGTGTTGCGGGCGGCGGTCATGTTTTCGTTCATTATGGTGGCGCGAGCCAGCGAGCGGCAAAGCACGATGTACAACACGCTGGCCGTGGCGGCCTTTGTGCTGCTCTCCTACAATCCCTACCTGCTGGTGGACGTCGGGTTTCAGCTTTCCTTTTTGGCCGTGCTGAGCATTGTGTACTTGCAGCCGCGCATTGCCGCCTGGTTCGACCCGCGCGACTGGTCGCTGGCCCACCTGCGGCCCTGGCAGCCCAAGCCGGTGCAATGGCTATGGAAAGGGAGCGGGCGAGGCCTCGACTGGGTGTGGCAAGCCACGGCGCTGTCGTTGGCGGCGCAGGTGGCCACGTTTCCGCTGGGCGTGTTTTATTTCCACCAGTTTCCGCTGAGCTTTTTGCTGTCCAACCTGGTGGCGGTTCCTATTTCTTCGGGGGCCGTGTACGTGGGTATCGGGTTACTTGTGGTGAAAGGCCTGACGAGCTTGCTGGCCCTGGCCGTGCCCGCCGCCGCGGCCGCCCTACTCGACTGGGGGCCGAAAAGCGTGGCGTGGGTATTCGAATGGATGATTTGGGCCTTCAACGAATACATCTTCTGGATTGGCCGTGCCCTACCCGGCGCGCTCATCTCCGGCATTCACGTTACGGCCCCGCAAGCGTGGCTGTTATTCGCTATTATTCTGGCTTTGTTGGCCTTTTTTGCGGTGCGCCGGCTGCCGTGGCTGGGCGTGGCGTGCGCCCTATTGGGCGTGTTCGAAGGTAGCCGGGTGTGGGCGGCCCACCGCCTCACCCACGACGAGCAGTTGGTTATTTATAGCATTCCGCGCCGCTCGGCCGTGGGGTTCTGGCAGGGCGCAGCCGGTACCATCATCACCCCCGATTCCCTACCCCTCAACGAGACGGAGCGCACCTACCGCATTGTGCCGGGCAGCATTCAGCGCGAGGCTCGGCTGGTGGCCTACCACCCTGGCTGGAGTAGTAGTTCGGTCCCGGCCCTGGCCGCCGACAACAACTTGGTGCTGAGCGTGTGGCGTGGGGTGCGGGTGGCCTTCGTGTCGGGCCGGCTGAGTGGCGCTACCCGGCCGCAGCTGGTAGATATTGTGGTGTTGCGGCGCAATGCCCGCGTGCAGCCGGCCGCGCTGGCCACCGTGTTTGGCAGGCGGCCGCCCGTTGTATTCGACTCTTCGTGCAAGGCGTGGTACGTGGCGCGGCAAGATTCGCTACTGCAAAAAGCTGGTTACCAGACGTATGACGTGACTACGCGCGGGGCTTTCGTGTGGCGGCCGCGGCCGTGACCATCCGTTGCCAGAGGAGCTACGTATACAAAGTAAGCTAGTGTAAAAACGCTATATAGTTTCTTGCTAGCATCCTTTTTGTTACGTTTGGTTTTACTGCTCTGCGAATTTGGAGCCGCTACCAGCGCGTCAGTGCGTTGAATAGTAGGTGGTTCCTTTACACCTAGCCCCGAGACGATATGGACACGACGACACTTACGCCGGAACTGGAAGCACTGCGTTACATTCACTATGAGTGCCGCGACGCCATTGGTTACATCACCCTTAACCGACCCGAAAAGCGGAATGCGCTGAGCGCGGCCATGGTGACGGAGCTGAAGCTAGCCTTTGACATGGCTGAGGACGACGAAGCCTGCAAGGTAGTTGTGCTACGGGCTAACGGCAGCGCCTTCTGCGCCGGTGCCGACCTAGCCTATGTGCAAGAGCTACAAGGTTTTGGCTACACCGATAACCTGGCCGACAGCACGCACCTAATGCAGCTGTTTCACCAAATCTATACACTCGGCAAAGTCGTTATTGGGCAGGTGCAGGGGCATGCGCTGGCGGGCGGCTGCGGGCTGGCCTCCATCTGCGACTTTTCCTTTGCTGTGCCGGAAGCCAAGTTTGGGTATACGGAGGTAAAGATTGGCTTCCTACCTGCCATTGTGAGCGTTTTTCTGCTGCGCAAAATTGGCGAAGCCCGCACCAAGCAGCTCCTACTCACCGGCGACGTCATCAATGCCCAAAGCGCCCAGGATTTCGGCCTGATCAACTACCTAGTGCCCGCCGACGAGCTGGCCGATAAAGTCTATCAGTTTGCCCGGCGCTTGTGCGTCGAAAACTCGGCCCAAAGCATGGAAATGACCAAGGAAATGCTGGCTCGCCTACCCGAAATGCCCCTGGAAGACAGCCTGCGCTACGCGGCCCAAATGAACGCCGAAGCTCGCGGCTCCTTGGATTGCCGCCGCGGTATTGCTGCCTTTCTGAGCAAGGAAAAAGTTACCTGGGAAAATTAAATTGCTTTTCTCTATTTCGCTTTTAGGCACTAGCGTCGTTTCCGCTACGGTTAAGCTTCAGCGGCCGTTTGATTTTTCTTGCGCAAGCCGTAAGTCGAAAACAACTGACTAGGAATCGAGTTACCGTTCTATGACAACGCTGGCAGCCGTCGCCGTAACCACGGCTACTTTTCTGGGAATGGAGTTCTGGGCGTGGTTCATGCACAAGTTTGTACAGCACGGCCCGTTGTGGTTTCTTCACCGCTCGCACCACGTGCGCCACCCGCACCCCGTGGAGCGCAACGACCTGTTCTTCTTGATTTATGGGGCGTTGTCAGCCCTGTTCATCATTAGTGGTGACAACGGGCAGCGGTGGTGGTTCTGGGTAGGGGTAGGCATTGCGGCCTATGGCACGGTGTACTTTTTTGTGCACGATGTGCTGATTCACGGCCGGTTGCATTTCTGGCGCAAATCGCAGAATACCTACCTGCGGGCGCTGAACATGGCGCACAAGATGCACCACAAAACCAACGGCCGCGACGGTTCCGTTGAGTTTGGCTTATTGTGGGTATCGCCTAAGTACCTTGCCCTGGCTCGGCAGCAGAAAGAGAAGAAGAAATTAATAATTAATAATTCTTAGTTATTAATTCAGAACACGTGGGACACTTTTCAATCAGCGACCTGGAGAACCTCTCCGGCATCAAAGCGCATACTATTCGGATGTGGGAGCAGCGGTACGGCATTTTGCGGCCGGTACGCACCTCTACCAACATCCGGACCTACTGCGACGATGATTTGCGCCGGTTGCTGAATGTGGCCACGCTTTGCAGCCGCGGGCAACGCATTTCGCAGGTAGCCCGCCTTTCCGATGAGGATCTGTGCCGGGCCGTGATGCAGGGCTGCGAGAATCCGAACAATTACGTGCAACAGGTAAATGCCTTCACGGAGGCCATGCTTGCAATGGACGAGTTGGCGCTGTGCCGGCAGTTACAGCTGGTGGTGCAGGAAATGGGTTTTGAGCAGGCCATCATGCAGGTGATTTATCCGTTCCTACACCGCATTGGCATTATGTGGCAGGCGGGTACCATTAACCCGGCGCAGGAGCATTTGGTGTCCAGCTTTTTGCGGCAGAAGCTACTGGCGGCCACCGACGCCCTACCCCCCGTGCTACCCGCGGAGGCGCGCCGTTGGGTGCTTTTCCTACCCGAGGGCGAATTGCACGATCTGGCCCTGCTATTCATGAACTACACGTTGCGGGCCCGTCGGCACCACGTGCTTTACCTGGGCCATAATCTACCGCTGAGCGAGTTGCCCTCGGTATGCGCGTCTTACCAGCCCTATGCCGTGTGCACGGTGCTGACGGCCATTCCAGGCCGCGACCAGGTGCAGGCCTACCTCGATGACATGCGTCGCCTGTGCCCGGCGGCTAAACTAGTGCTGTATGGCCCACTGGTGCAGCAAGAGTGTTTGCAGCTACCCGAAAACGCTGTGCGTCTGCGCTTAATGACCGATTTTCTTGCCCTGGCCGACGATTTGCGCCTGCACAAGAAAATGGCGGCTCCACGGCCTGCTGTAGTCATCGAAAATTAAAAAAGTAGGTGCAACTAATTTCTTAACACAGGGGTCTTTAACCGAAGGCAGGCTGAAAAGCCGGTTTTTGAAGTCAGTAGCGTCCTCGATAAGCCTGCCGTTTGCTTGCACAGACTATCCTGATTGCTCCTTGATGCGTATGGAGTAGAGTTGCACAGATTCGGGAATGGAAAGCCGAAATTTTTTTGCTTTTAGGACGGCCGCTTTTGATTTCTTCCCGTATATTTGTTTAACTTTTTGCCACGAAAAGCTAAACAGTATGACATCATTGGAATTCACTAACCAAGTACAGAAGATTTCCTATTCGCTGAAGCCAGTGGCGATGAACCTAACCCGCGACGCCGACGACGCCAAGGACCTGGTACAGGAAACCTTGCTGAAGGCGCTGCTGAACAAGGACAAGTTCAAGGCAGGCACCAACTTGAAGGCATGGTTGTACACCATCATGCGCAACACCTTCATTAACAACTACAACAAGATTACCAAGCGCAATAGCAATATTGACAGCACCGAGTATTTTCAGTATTTCAACACCGACGAAAACTACATTACCCACAATGGCGCTAGCTCCGACTTTGTGGTGACGGACATCAACGAGGCCATCGGTAAACTCTCCTCCGACTATCGTACGCCGTTCATGATGTATTACATCGGGTACAAGTACCTGGAAATTGCAGAAAAGCTGCAAATTCCGATTGGTACTGTTAAGAACCGCATCCACATTGCCCGCAAGGAATTGAAGGATGCGTTGAAGGTATACGCTCCCGGCGTGTAGGGAATAGGGAGAGAGTACAACTGCCCCGGGCGTATAGCGGACCGCGGGTGACGCAGGCTTCGGCCACGTTACTTGCGGCCCGTTTTTTTGTGTCCGCCTAAATCGGAACCGCTTTTCCCTACTCAATAGGCTATCAAAGGGAATAAACTTTTTTAGTCAGTAGTTTACAGGATATTTTTCGGCTATTTACGCATTGTACAGCCGAAACGGCTTGGCGCAAATTGCTTGTATTCGCTTGGCGTAAGGGCTACTTTAATAGGATATGGGCTTGAGTAAACGAGACTTCGACGCGGTAGTAGTAGGGTCCGGGCCGAACGGCCTGGCGGCAGCCATTACCTTGCAGCAAGCCGGCTGCTCGGTATTGCTGCTGGAAGGGAAAGACACGGTAGGGGGCGGCCTGCGCACGGCCGAGCTGACGCTGCCCGGCTATCTGCACGATATCTGCTCCGCTATTCACCCGCTGGCCGCCGAGTCGCCGTTCTTTAAAACGCTGCCGCTTCAGGACTATGGCCTCGAATACATCTACCCACCCATTGCCGCTGCGCACCCCTTAGACAACGGCACGGCCGCCATCCTGGAGCAGTCGTTGCCGGCCACAGCGGCGCGGCTAGGCGCCGATGCGCCAGCGTATCGCCAGCTATTGACTTCCGTAGTGAAGGACTGGCCGCAGCTGGCCCCGGCCATTTTGGGGCCATTGCGCCTACCCCGGCACCCGTTGGCGTTAGCTCGCTTCGGTTTGAAGGCTTTACTACCAGCTCATGGGCTGGCCAACCGTTACCTCCAGACTACCGAGGGTAGCGCCTTGTGGGCTGGAATGGCGGCGCACGCCCAGCAGCCGCTGACCAAGGTCACGACTTCTGCCATTGCCTTGGTGCTGTTGGCTATGGGGCACCGGCGCGGCTGGCCGCTGCCAAAGGGCGGTTCGCAGGCAATTGCCACGGCGCTTACGGCGCATTTTGTTGCGCTGGGCGGTCAGGTGCAAACGGGCTGCCACGTACGCTCGCTAAAGCAGCTACCCTCTGCGCACGCTGTGCTGTTCGATGTGACCCCGCGGCAATTGCTGACCATTGCCGGGCATCGGTTCTCTACCCTATACCAATGGCAATTGCGGCGCTACCGCTACGGCATGGGCGTATTTAAGGTAGATTGGGCGCTGGCCGAACCGATTCCCTTTACGGCACCCGAGTGCGGGCAAGCAGGAACCGTACACATAGGCGGCACGCTGGAAGAAATTACCCGCGCCGAGCAGCTTACCTGGCAGGGTAGCCACCCCGAGCAGCCATTCGTGCTGTTGGCCCAGCAAAGCCTGTTCGATCCGTCGCGGGTGCCGGCGGGCCGGCAGGCGGCCTGGGCCTACTGCCACGTGCCACACGGCTCCCAAAAAGACATGACGGCCACTATTGAGCAGCAGGTAGAACGCTTTGCGCCGGGCTTTCGGGAGCGAATCTTGGCCCGCCACACAATGGATACCGCGCAGATGGAGGAATACAACGCCAACTATATCGGCGGTGACATCAACGGCGGCGTGCTCGATATCGGGCAGTTGTTTACCCGGCCAGTGTTGCGCTGGTCGCCCTACCGCACGTCGGCTAAAGGCCTCTATATTTGCTCGTCCTCTACTCCACCCGGCGGCGGCGTGCATGGTATGTGCGGCTACCACGCGGCCCGGCGGGCTCTGCGCGACGTATTTGGCCGGGCGGCGGCGCCGCTGGCGAACTAAGGTCGAGCTTGGACAGAGCTAAGTCAGAACAGAATGGGAAAAATAATCTTTTTATAATGCAAAAGGAAACTACTTTCCTGTGAAATAGATTTATATTTATCCTCCAATACTTAGCTTGATGAAACAGCACGCTTACGATTTGATTGTAGTAGGGACGGGTTTTGCGTCTACTTTTTTTCTGAAGCAATACCTAGCGAAAGCGCCCGCCACCGCGAAAGTGCTCGTGCTGGAACGCGGCTACGTGACGCCCTGGGCCGACCGCGTGGCCGAGAAACGAGGCGAGGCGCCCGCCGCGCCCGACCGCAACCCCAACTATTGGGAAACGTTCGTCAACGAGCAGCCCCAGAAAGACTGGCTGTTTACCGTGGGCTTCGGTGGCAGTTCCAACTGCTGGTACGCCTGCACGCCGCGCTTTTTGCCCAACGACTTTCGGCTGCAAAGCCTGTACGGCGTCGCCAGCGATTGGCCGGTGCAGTATGAGGAGCTGGACCCCTACTACGAGCAGGTGGAAGACCTGATGGCCATTTCCGGCCCGGCGGAAACGCCGTTTCCGCGCCGCAAGCCCTATGTGCAGCCGCCCCACCTGTTCACGGCGGTGGACAAGATTCTCCATAAAAAGTACGGCAAGCTCTACATTAACCAGCCCACGGCCCGCGCCCGCGTGGCCATGAACGGCCGCAACGCCTGCTGCGCCAGCGGCGTGTGCAGCGTGTATCCGATGAACGCCAAGTTCACCATCGAGAATTCCGGCTTCCACGTTTACGACGACCCGCGGGTGGAACTGCTGATAGGGGCGCAAGTATTTGGGGTAGAGTTGGAAGGCGACCGGGTGCGGGGCGTGCGCTTCGAGCAGGACCAGCGCGACCACCACGTTGCCGCCGAGGTTGTAGCGCTGGGCGCCAACGCCCTGTTCAACGCCAACATCCTGCTCAATTCCGGTGACACGAATTCCTTCGTTGGCCGGGGCTTGGGCGAGCAGCTGGGCCTGCAGGCCAACGTCTACCTCGACAATCTGGAGTGCGTGGGCGGCAGCACATGGGTCAATGCCAACGGCTACATGCTCTACGACGGCGCCCACCGCAAGGACTCCGCCGCCTGCCTGATGGAGTCCAGCAACATGCCCTTCTTCCGGCCCGAAAGCGGCAAGTGGCGCCACATGGCCAGCTTCCGCATGATTTTCGAGGAACTACCCTCCGCCGACAACTACGTCACTACGACGGCCGACCGGATGAAGCCGGCCGTGTACTTCAGCGGCCCTTCCGACTACGCGAAGCGGGGCATCGAGCGCATGAAGCAGCAACTGCCGGAAATCCTGTCCTGCCTGCCCGTCGAGAAAATTATGTACCAGGACCCGTACGCCTCCGAGGCCCACATCCTGGGCACCACCCGCATGGGCACGTCGGCGCAGAACAGCGTGGTCGACAAGCACTTGCGTCATCACCAGTACCGGAATCTGTTCGTGCTGGGCAGCGGCAGCTTCGTCACCTACACGCCCGCCAACCCCACGCTCACCCTCTCGGCCCTGTCGCTGCACGCCGCCGACCATTCTTTTTAAATTGTTAGGCATCGCCGTATTTCCATTGCTTACTGACTAATGATTACACAGTTATGCGCAGAAGAAACTTCCTAAGAATTGCCGGTCTGGGAACGGCCGCCGTGGTGCTGCCTACTATCAGCGTCTACTCTACCTCATTTGAGCAAACAACGGCCGACCTCATCATGAATCAGTTTAGCTTTCTAAAGCTGGATATGGCCGGCGTCCGGCAATTCGCGGCTGACTATTGCACGGCGGTGGATACGAATAAAACTCTGTACGTCCGGACGAAGATGAGGCTGTACGATTTATTTAAAATTGATTCGGATAGGTCGCAGTTGGTGCGCACTATTACGACGTTATATCTGGTATCGACTGATTTTTTTAATAATAAAATGGACGAGAGTAAAATTGTTCGCTACAAGGGATTATACAACCCCTATAAAACGCCCTGCGCTAATCCATTTTCTTCCTTATATTATCCTGTCGCCGTAAGCTAAGCGAAAATTAATTTGGATAAAAATCTATCTTAATTCAAATAATATTGGGTATTTATGGCTTCTGCTTTTCTCCCTAATCTCCCTAAAACTGTTTCCGCTAGCAGCAAAAGTCTTAGCCCTACTATATCTGATAATTATAAAGCTGGGAATTCAACGGCTGATGCGACGCGCTACGCCATATTCTGCGTTCTGTGGGCCATTGCCACGCTTTTCCACATGGCCCAATCCCGGATTTATACCAGTCAGCTGCACTACGTGCTGCTGACGCTGGCGGCCATTGCCTTAATTCTAAAGCCTGCCTCCGTTCTCCGACTGCTGACGTTCATCGCGCTGCAGTTGTATGAGGTGCTTTTTACGCTGCCAAATATTAGTAATCACTGGGTATTTACGACGTTCGTAAATCTCACGATTATGCAGGCCCTGTTCTACTTAGTTATTAAAAAAGGTACTTTCCAGATCGATAGAGTAGATTTTATCCGGTTGTTCGCGCCGGTGGTGCGGGTAGAGTTGCTGCTGCTGTATTTTTTCGTAGTGCTGCATAAGCTCAACTGGGATTTCCTGGCGCCGGCTAGCAGTTGCGCCGTTTTGCTCTATAAAGCGCAGCATTTGGAAGCTCTGTTACCTGCCTCATCGGCGCTAATGGTAGCTAATATCTACTTGACGCTCTTCATTGAGACGCTGATTCCACTACTGCTTTTCTTCAGGATAACCAGGAACGCGGGCCTATTTATCGGCTTGTGCTTTCACTGCGTAATTGCTTTTAATTCCTACAATGGCTTTTACGATTTTTCTTCGATGGTTTTTGCTATTTATTTTTTATTTACTGATTATAAATTTAGTAACAACGTTGCCTCTATTTATTGGAAAAATAGGAGTAGGTGGAGCAAGATCAAGCAGCAGTTTGCGCATTTTAGTATTCTCAATGTATTCGTTTGGGTAGCGCTATTTTCAAGCGCATTACTCATTCTTAAATTAGTGAGTAAAGCATTTGTTGACTACTCACAGGGCCTTTGGGGAGCTTATAGCTTTTTATTTATTCTTATTTTTATTCTTTCACTTCGTAAGAATAATCAACCTAAATCGTCGCCTGTTTTTAGCGTGCAAAGTGGCGCATTTCTATTGTTTCCGGTAATTGTATTCCTAAATGGGATAAGTCCCTACCTCGGGCTGAAGACAGAATATTCCTTTGCTATGTTTTCTAATCTGAGAACAGAAGGCGGCATAACGAATCATCTGTTTATTCCGGTGAGTGCGCAGGTTTTTGGCTTTCAGAAGGACATGGTGGAAATCGTTTCTTCCTCTGATCCTGAACTGCAAAAGATTGCCGACGAGAATAAACTCCTGACTTTCTTTCAGTTTAAAAACCACGTGGCCGACCATCACCCGGCGTATGTGAGGTATGTGCGCAACGGGCAACCCCACACGTTTGCGCTGGCTACAACCCCGGCCAATGATGAACTGCTGCACAAGAGTTTTCCGCTGCTGCGCAAAACTATGCGCTTCCGTCTGATCAATAAGGTAGGGTCGCAGCCCTGCCAGCATTAGTACCCCAGCTGCCGGTTACTGGAGCAGACACGGCCGCAAATGGGGAAAGCTCGCTCCAGGGCCTACTGCTGATAGCGCTTCACCAACAATACGTTAGCGCGACGTCGACGCTATGCAGTAAGTAGTATTAAGAAGAAAGTGGATACGGTGTAAGTACTGGTTCCGGTAGAGGAATTCTGCTGAAAAGGAGCGCCCTACTTGCTGCCTACTGCCGCACTGGTTTTGGCTGGCTTCTGCACAGGTAGCTTGCCGCGGGAGCTTTCCGGCGGGCCGAGGTAGCTCGGCTTCATGCCGCCTTGATCTACTACCAGCTTTTCCAGTACCACGCCGGGGTCGATGCGCCAAAACTTCAGCGTGTGCTCGCCGGGTGTTGTTAATGCGTGTTTGGTGGTTTTCAGGATAATGTTCTCCGCCACGGCTTTTTCCCAGGGCCGGTTGCCATTGTCGGCTACCATGCCAGTGTGCAGGTTCACGACTTGCGGCGCTTCATCGTCAAACGATATGGCGTAGCGCAGTCCCTCGCCACTGGTGAAGTTGAGGGTAGGGGCGAGGTAAGCCTGCACGGTGACGGGACCAGCCGCAGAAAGCTGCATCTGGTACTCAAGGTGCGGAGTATTGGCGCCGGGCGGCGTGCTGGGCGCGGTAGTCGGGAAGGTGGTCACGCCCGAAAGGGTGCGACCTAGATCGGGAACCGTTTGCCACTTGGCGGCGCTGCCGTCTACGGCTTTGCTGTAGTGCGCAGCCTCCATCGACACGTAGCCATCGGCTTCGGCAAAGGCTGCGCCCGGTGCCGGCGCTGGCTGCGGTTTCTGCGGGGTAGGGGCGGCAACGGACAGCGCCGGAGCAGTAGCAGCCGATGCGGCAATGGTCAGGACCTTCGGCATCTTATCCACTTTCTCGTCGTGCCAGGCTGTGTAGCCGATATGCATCTGGTCCATCATGTGGTTCCACTTGCCACCCGCAATGGCATTGTAGCGCTTCGAAATCTCGGCGTCTTTCTCAAATAGCGCCTTAGCCTTCGCGGCTAGTTCGTTGGTATTGGCCCGATTGTTCTTGGCGGCCTCGTGGTTTAGCGCCACGGTGTAATACAGCTCGTTGAGGTTGGCGCAGGCCAATACAGGGTGTAGTACCAGCTCAAAGTAGGCAGCCTGGTAGGTAGGGGCCAGCTGCTGGCCGATGGTTTCTGCCTGCTTCAGCAATTGGTTGTAGTCGGCTACCACGGTGGCAAACTCGTTGTAGTTCGTCAGGCTGTAGGTGTTCTCATCCAGTAGCTCGGGCTTGCGGCGGGCGTTGTACTTAGCATATTTGGCCAAAATATCGGCAATGCCCGCGGCGTGCTTCTCGCCAAACTGCTGGGCAGCCCACTGTTGCGTATAGGAAGCTACCTCATCGGCCGCTATGTTGTCAGGGTTCCAAGCATACTTGAGAAAGAAGCTGATGGGCAGTTCCACGGGCTTCAGGTCGCCCACGTTCACTACCCAAATCTGGTTGGCATTGTACTCATACGCCAGGTGCATCTGCTCCCAGACGCGCGGCAGCGGATTGGTATTGAGCCACTTGTAGTTACGCGGGCCACCCACGTAGTCGAAGTGGTAGTAAATGCCATAGCCGCCTTTGCGGGGCTTATCACTCAGCTTGGGCAGCTTGCGGATGTTGCCCCAGTTGTCGTCGCAGAGGAGTAGGGTTACGTCGTCGGGCACGCGCATGCCTTTATCGTAGTAGTCCTGCACCTCTTTGTAGAGCGCCCACATTTGGGGCGTTTGGTCGGCGGGCTTGCCCGTTTCTTCCGCAATAATCTGGCGCTGATCGGCCACAATCTTTTCCAGTAGGGCAATGTTGCTACCTTCCGACATCGGCTCGTCGCCGTCGCCGCGCATGCCCACGGTCACCACGTTTTCGCGGGTGCCCATGCGTTTCATGCCACCGCGCCAGAAGTCGCGCAGGGTTTCGGCGTTGGTCTGGTAGTTCCAGGGGCCTTTGCCGTAGCGGCGCCATTCGTCGTGGGCGCGGGTGAGGGGCTCGTGGTGAGAGGTGCCCATCACAATGCCATATTCATCGGCCAGCACTGGGTTCTGCGGATCATCGTCGGCGAAGGCATTGCCCCACATGGCCGGCCACAGGTAGTTGCCCTTCAGGCGCAAAATCAGCTCGAACATGTGGACGTACATCTTTGAGTTTACGCCGCCAAACTTCTCCTTCGACCAGCCCGACAACGCCGGCGCTTCATCGTTGATAAAAATGCCGCGATACTTCACTTTCGGCTCGCCCTGCGTGTGCCGCCCCGCCGACACGTACAGTGCCTTTTGGTGCGGCGTCGGCACGTCGGCCCACCAGTACCACGGCGACACGCCCATTTGCTCCGACAAATCGTAGATGCCGTAGATGGTGCCGCGTTTGTCGCTGCCGGCAATAACCAAGGCGCGGTCGACGCCAGGCATGGGCTTCTCTACTATTTGCTCCACAAATACCTCCCACTTACCCGCTACTCCCGACACGTCGAGCTTCTTGTCGCGCACTAGCTGGTCGATAAGCGGGCTTTTGCCGATGGTGCCAATCAGGACTACTTCTTTGCCGGTAGGGGCCTTATCGGTCGTCAGGGTAGGCGTGACGCTAGTTACGCGGTTGATATCAGCTTGCAAATCCTTGGCCGCCCGCACTACGCCCGGCCAATCTTGGGCGCTGGCGTAGAGTGGCGCAGCTTTACCGTTGGTCTCCAACGGGAAGCTGCCCTTCTGCTTTTTCGCCGTGACGTAGGAGGTGCCATCGAGGGCTTGGGCGGGTAGGGCTAGGCCAGTGAGAAGCAGAAAGAGTAGGGGCTGGCGGAGTAGGCGGGGGATGGGTAAGATAATCATAGGGGGTATGGTTGCGAATACTTGGGCGGGGGTAGGGGCGCGTTGCACGCGCCCCTCGTTGCGGGCGCTACCTGCCAGGTATGGTGGGTGGGCGCGTGCAACGCGCCTACTATTATTACCTTACTACAACTACTTCGCGGCCTGCACTACGGCCTGGAAAGCGGGTTTGGGCTGGTAGTTGCGGTCGAAGAGTAGGGGGTAGCTGGTGCGGCCTCTGATAGGCCAGTCATTCAGCCAGGAGTCGGAGTCGGTGACCCCCCACAGGGTGATGCGGTCAATTACGTCGCGGTGCTTATGGAACAACGCAAACAGGTCGGCATATCGTTTCGTGAGCTGCTGCTGCACCGAGTCGGGTAGGCCCGTGGTATAAACGTTATATTTGGCGTCGGTGCCGAAGGTTTCGGCAATGTCGGCGCCCTGGCGGCGGCTAGGATTGGGTAGCACGTCGATGTCCAGCTCCGTGAAGTTGACGTGCACGCCGAGCTTGGAGAAGGCCATAATGCTTTCCTCCACTTGCTCAATGCTGGGCTTGGTGAGGCCGTAGTGGCCCTGCATCCCGATGGCGGCTACCTTGATGCCTTTGGCCTGCAGACCTTTCACCAGCTTAACTACGCCTGCCCGCTTTTCGGGGCGGTAGAGGCTGTAGTCGTTGTAGTACAGCTCAGCCTTGGGGTCGGCCTGATGAGCATATTCAAAGGCTTTGGCGGCAAAATCTTCGCCGAGGATTTCCAGCCACTTGGTTTTGCGTAAGTCGCCCTGCTGGTCGTCAATGGCTTCGTTGAGCACGTCCCAACCCCCAATTTTGCCTTTGTAGCGGCCTACCACAGTGCTGATATGGTCCTGCAAGCGCTTCAGCAGCACTTCCCGGCTCGCGGGTTGGCCGTTTTCGCCCTCAAACACCCACTTGGGCGTTTGCTGGTGCCACATCAGCGTGTGACCGATGATGAACATGTTATTTTGCTGCCCAAACGCCACGTAGTCGTCGGCGGGCTGCCAGTTGTACTGGGTGGGCTGCGGGTGCACCGACCCCCACTTTAGCAGGTTTTCGGGGCTGATGGTGTTGAACTGCTGCTTGATGAGCGCGGTAGATTTGGCATCCCGGCCGCTGATCTGGCGGTAGTTAAGGGCTACCCCCACGTAGAAGTCCTTTTTATACACCTCTTTCAACGCCGGCTCCGACTTCTGCACGAAGCCCAATCCCAAGCTTGCTAAGGCAGTATACAGAAGAAATTTTTGGGTTTTCATAGGATAGACAGGAAGATAAGTGCTGGTCTTTTGCTTAAAAGCCGAATAAAAAGAGCTGCCCATAATTGGCTAAAAAACAACCAACTACGGACAGCTCTTCAACTCACAACCTTAGATGTACTGGTTGATGATATTCTCCAGCCACTCCTGCTTGCCGCTCATCATTTTCGGCTCGCCGGTTTCGTGGGCAAAGTTGCGCAGGTCTTCCAAGGTCAGCTTGCCTTGCTCAAACTCCTGGCCTTTGCCCGAGTCGAAGGAAGCGTAGCGCTCCTGGCGAAACTGCTTGTAGGACGACTTTTGCAGGATGTTATCGGCCGTCACCAGGGCGCGGGCGAAGGTGTCCATGCCACCGATGTGGGCCACGAAGATGTCCTCCAGGTCCGTTGAGTTGCGGCGGGTTTTGGCGTCGAAGTTGATGCCGCCGGGCTGAATGCCGCCGTGCTCTAGGATGATGAGCATGGCCTCAGTCAGCTCGTTCAGGTTGTTGGGGAACTGGTCGGTGTCCCAGCCGTTCTGGTAGTCGCCGCGGTTGGCGTCCATCGAGCCCAGCATGTTGGCATCAGCAGCTACTTGCAGCTCGTGCTGGAAGGTGTGGCCGGCCAAGGTAGCGTGGTTTACCTCCAGGTTCAGCTGGAAGTCATTCTCCAGGCCGTGCTCTTTCAGGAAGCCAATCACCGTGGCGGCGTCGAAGTCGTACTGGTGCTTGGTCGGTTCGGCGGGCTTGGGCTCGATAAAGAACTTGCCCTTGAAGCCCTGCTTGCGAGCGTAGTCGCGGGCCATGGTCAGGAAACGGCCCATGTGGTCCAGCTCCCGCTTCATGTTGGTGTTGAGTAGGGTCATGTAGCCCTCGCGGCCGCCCCAGAACACGTAGTTGGCACCGTCCAGCGCGATGGTAGCATCCAAGGCATTTTTCACCTGCGTGGCGGCGTGGGCCAATACCGAGAAGTCGGGGTTGGTGCTGGCGCCGTTCATGTAGCGCGGGTTCGAGAATACGTTGGCTGTGCCCCACAGCAGCTTCGTGCCGCTCTCGGCTTGGTGCTGCTTCAGGTAGTCTACAATAGACTGCAAATTGCTCTCGTACTCGCGCAATGAAGCGCCTTCGTCCACCAGGTCGATGTCGTGGAAGCAGTAGTAGGGAGCCCCAATCTTCTGGATGAATTCAAACGCGGCGTCGGCTTTGTCCTTGGCGCGGCCCAGGATATCGCCCTTCTCGTCCCAGGGAAACAGCTTGGTGCCAGGGCCGAACGGGTCGCCGCCGGTGCCGGTGAAGGTGTGCCAGTAGGCAATGGCGAAGCGCATATGCTCTTTCATGGTCTTGCCGGCTACCATGCGCTCGGCGTCGTACCATTTGAACGCTAGTGGGTTATCGGACTCACGGCCTTCGTAGCCAATCTGGCCAATGCCTTTAAAAAATTCGGTTTTACTTAAGGTGAGGGTTGCCATACAATGGTTTGGTTAAAGGGGTTAGATTAAGAAATTACGTGGGTAAGGGCCGTGCGCCAGTGCGCGTAGGCGGCCCGATACTGCTCTTGCAGAGTAGGGTCGGGTTCCAAAGTGAGAATCTTTTCGAGGCCCCCGAAGGCTTCGGCGGGCGAGGCGTAGACGCCCACGCCTACCCCCGCGCCGCGGGCGGCACCCTGAGCGGCGTCGGTGTTATACAGTTCCAGTACCACATTGGCGGTATTGGCAAAGGCCTCGCGGAACGTGGGGCTGAGGAACATATTGGCGTGGCCGGCGCGTACGCGCTGCACCGCTACGCCCGCCTGCTGCATAATGCTGATGCCGTAGTAGAGGGCAAACACGATGCCTTCCTGCGCCGCCCGCAGCACGTGCGCGCGGGAGTGAATGTTGAAATTGAGGCCTACCAAACTGGCGTCGGTCTGCTGGTTTTCCAGCACCCGCTCGGCGCCGTTGCCGAAGGGTAGGAACACCAGGCCCTCGGCCCCGATGGGCGCCTGCGCGGCCAACTCATTCATCTCCTGGTACGACAAGTCGCCCAGGGTGCGGCGGAGCCAGCTGTTGAGGATACCCGTGCCGTTGATGCAGGCCATTACGCCGTTGCGGGGCTGTTCGGCGGTGTGGTTGACGTGCACGAAGGTATTCACGCGCGACTGCAAATCGGCCGTGGGCTCATCGCTGATGCCGTAGACTACGCCGCTGGTACCAGCGGTGGCGGCAATTTCGCCGGGCTGCAACACGTTCAGGGAGAAGGCATTGTTGGGCTGGTCGCCGGCGCGGTAGCTGATGGGTGTGCCGGCCGCCAGGCCCAGCTCCGTGGCCGCAGCTTCCGAGAGTTTGCCTTGCACCGAGAAGGTATCGACTACCTCCGGTAGCAGGTTGGTGCTGAGGTCGTAGTAGTCGAGCAGCTCCTGCGCCAGCGCCTGCTCGCGGAAGTTCCAGAATACGCCCTCCGACAAGCCCGGCACGGTGGTCTGCAACTCGCCGGTGAGCTTGAAAGCGAGGTAGTCGCCGGGCAGCTGAATTTTATGAATCTGGCTGAAAACCTCTGGCTCGTGCTCCTTCACCCACTTCAGCTTGCTGGCCGTGAAGTTGCCGGGCGAGTTCAGCAGATTGCTCAGGCAGAAGTCGGAACCCAGATCCGCAAACGCCTGCTTACCGATTTCCACGGCCCTACTGTCGCACCAGATGATGGCCGGACGCAGCACCTGCCCATCGTGGCCAATCAGCACGAGGCCGTGCATTTGGTAGGTGATGCCGATGCCGGCTACTTCGGCGGGGTCGAAGGCGTAGCTTTCTTTGAGCTGGCGCATGGCGTTCACTACCTCCCGCCACCAGTCGTCGGGGTGTTGCTCGGCCCAGTCGGGGCGCGGGGCCAAGATGGCCATTTCGGTGCGGGGCGAGGTAGCCGCCGCCAAGCATTGGCCGGTTTCGATGCTCAATAGCGAAACTTTCACCGACGAGCTGCCCAAATCGAAGCCTAGTAAATAATTCATTTGTGAGAGAAAAGAAGGGAGTGTTCTAGGATCTGTTTATTTGATAACTACGGTGGCAACGGCTGGCGCGCTGGCGCCAAGCGTTTGGCTGCGCTTGCTGGGTAGGGAGCCGCCCACCGATACCGTAATCGCTCCGGCTACGGCCACCGAGTTGCCTTTCGCGTCAATCAGGGCTAGCTCCTCGGGCGTAAGCGTGAACTTGACCGTAGTGCTGGCGCCCGGCTCCAAGCGCACGCGGCGGAAGTGCTTGAGCGCGAACAACGGCACCTGCTGCCCGGCGCGGGGCGGGTGCGTGAGGTAGAGCTGTACCACTTCCTCGCCGGCCATTTTGCCGGTGTTGCGTACCACGGCGGCTACCTCCAGGGGCTTGCCTTTGGCGACCTTCTTGGTAGAAAGCGTCACGCTGGGATACTCAAACGTGGCGTAGCTCAGTCCAAAGCCGAAGGGGTAGAGCGGCTCGGCGGTCATGTAGCGGTAGGTGCGGCCCTGCATGGCGTAGCTTTCGTATGCCGGCAGCTGGTCCAGGGACTTGGGGAAGGTGATGGGCAGCTTGCCCGAGGGCGATGCTTTGCCGAACACCAGATCGGCCAC
>Ga0210040_10003938_pt1 | contig 19697 bp, 19 predicted proteins | sample CryGeyCG12114_NA_FD_185462 | JGI IMG/M metagenome (GOLD analysis project Ga0210040, IMG submission 185462) | Groundwater microbial communities from aquifer - Crystal Geyser CG19_WC_8/21/14_NA (SPAdes) (version 2) | ecosystem: Environmental > Aquatic > Deep subsurface > Groundwater | place: USA... | reverse complement strand
AAGCCCTCGTCGGCCGGGTTGATGGCGTCCAGCGCGCGGAACCGGGCCCCGACCGGGTCGGTCAGCTCGTTGGTGTCCTGGCCGGCCCAGCCCACGCCCTCCTCGTGCACGCCGACGTGGGCGTGCGCCTCGACGAAGCCGGGCAGCACCCAGGACCCGGTCGCGTCCACGACGGGAACGCCGTCCGGGACGGGAACGTCGGGGCCGACGGCGGTGATCGTGCCGTCGATGACCAGCACGGTGCCGTTCTCGACCACCTCCCCCACCACGGGCACGATCCGGCCGCCCACCACGGCGATGTCGGCGCCCCGGGTCGGTCGGGTGGTCGTCGGTCGGGCTCGGTCTGGCGGGGTGGGGGTCACGCGGTCACGCTATAGCGGCGCCGAGACGTCCGGTAGCCCAGGCGTCTGCGGCCGGCGGTGCTCCCGTCCTCCAGGCGAGCATCACTGGTTGCTGGGAGCTAGGCGGCGAGCACCGGCTCGCTGGGCAGGAAGCGCTCGGCGGGGAACAGGCTGTCCTCAATCAGCTGCCGGGTGTCCGTGCTCGCCCGGCTCGTCCGCTGGGCGTCCGCCCGCACCCGGTCCTGAGGGCTGCGGCGCAGGCTCGGGGTCCGGCGGCAGGCGGCCAGCAGCTCGGCGGCGGGCTGGCTGACCGCGAAGAAGCTCATCAGCATGAGCGTCGGGCCGGAGGCCGTCGGGTGCGGGCTCTCGCGGTCGCAGGACGTGGGCAGCAGGAAGCCGCGCAGCACCCGGGTGGAGCCCGTCCCGTCGCCGACCGGGCGGCAGATCACCAGCACCGGCCGTACCGTGCCGTCGGCGGCGACCAGCCGGTGCTCCTGCACGACCAGCCGGTCCTGCTCGATCCCGGCGTGCAGGGCGTCCACACAGCCGTGCAGGTCGTCGGGATGCTTGTGGTGGAACGCCAACGTGCTGGACGGTCGTACCGCGCCGGGCTCGTACCCGTGCAACCGGAAGACCGAGTCCGACCAGTCCCACCGCCCCGAGCCCAGGTGCCAGGAGAACCGGCCGCCGTCGCGGGGGAGAGGGTGGGGAGAGGAGGCCGGGGAAGGCTGGGCGGACACGAGAGGCTCCTGGGTCGTCGAGAAGGCGGCCGACTGCTCGACGCGGCCATTCTAGGACGTCTCGACCCCGGCTCCGGTCAGGACGGCGCCCGTCTCAGGCCCCGCCTGGTGCCTCTCGCCCGCTGGCGTCCCGCTCGGCTGCGTCCGGGTCACCTGCTGCGGCGGATGCAGCCCGCAGCCGCGGCGGCGGGCTCGTCGTCCCGGGTCGGCCGCCGGCCAGCTCGGCCAGCACCCCGTCCGACCACGACACCAGGCCGGCGACGTCGATCCCGTACGGCGGCGCACTCGCGTACCTGCCGACCCGACGCCGGGCCCGCTGCAGCAGGGTCGTCGCGCCGGCAGGGTTACCGCGCAGGACGTGCGTCCAGCCGACGGCGAGCTGCGCGAGCCCCTGCCACAGCTCCCGCTCGTCCGGCCGGGCAGCCTTCCAGGTCCCCTCGAGGATCTCGTGGGCGTGGAACGGCAGCCCGGCGTCCAGCAGCCGCTGGGCCTCGGCCAGGGAGGGCAGCGGCTCCAGCACCAGCTCGTCGGGGATGCGCGGCACGCCCTCGGCCCCGCGCGGCAGCGGACGGCCGAGCGCGTCCCGGGGACGGGCGTTCCGGGCTCGGCCCTGCTCGTCGCGTTCGCGCTGCATGCGCCCATCCTGCTCCAACCGGGAGCCGTCACCAGCCCCGGTGGGGGAGTCCGTGTGCCGGCTGGTCGGACCGTTCGCCGACCGGCCCCTGCGCAGCGCTGACCTGCCGGCTGCCCGCCGCGGTCTGGAAGCTCCGGGCGTACGCCGGCACGACCTCGGGATCCACCCGCGGGTCCGGCAGCTCGGCGGTCGGGACGGGCGTCAGGTACCAGTCCGCCTGCACCCGCTCCCGGGTGACGTCGACGAGCGTGTAGCCGTGCCCGACGCCGTCCAGGTAGCGGATCCACGGGTTCGTGGCGGTGACGGCGGCCGCCGACTGCCGGGTGGCGGCGACGGCGTTCGCCACCGGGGTGCCCGCAGGCTGGGCCCGGCGGATGGCCTCGTAGAAGCCGTCGCTGGTCACCGACGGGCAGACGAACTCCACGCCGGCGGGGGTGTAGCCGGTGGCCGTGCGGGCGGCGGGCAGGTCCATCGCCCACGAGGAGTGGATGTCACCGGTCAGCACCACCGCGTCCCCGGCGGACTTCGGCTGGGCGGCGAGGTGGTCGAGCAGCTCGGCCTGGTCGGCCTGGTAGCCGTCCCACTGGTCGGAGTTCAGCAGGACCTGGTCGGCCGGCGCCCCGAACACCGGGCCGGGGAATCGGACCGGGGTGAGGATCACCTGGTTGCCGATGAGGTGCCACCGGTGGCGCTCGTCGGCGGTGTTCTGCTTCAGCCAGTCCAGCTGCTCGGGCTCGGGCAGGTGCCGTGACGGGTCGGCCAGCTGGGCGTCGACGGCGGCGATGCCGGTGGGGATGAAACCGCCACCGCTCACCGAGTACGGCGCGACGTCGACCTGCGCGCTGCGGTTCTGCCGGGTCTCCACCACGGACAGGTCGGCGAGGTCGCCGAAGGTGAAGCGCTTGAAGAAGCGGATGCCCTGGTGCGGCACCCGCCGCTGCTCGGGCAGCCGGAAGGGCATCCACTCCAGGTAGGCCTCGTACGCCTCCCGCCGGCGGCGGAAGAAGTCCCCCTCGGCGCCCGGGGTGTGGTTCTCCGCCCCGGCGGCCCAGGCGTTGTTGGTGACCTCGTGGTCGTCGAAGATCGTGATCCACGGGTGCCGGCGGTGCGCCCGCTGCAGGTCGGGATCGGCCTTGTGCAGGGCGTGCCGCAGCCGGTAGCCCTGCAGGTCGATGGTCTCGGTGGCGGGCACCGAGTCGCGCTCGCCGATCAGGTCGACCGGGCCGTAGCGGTCGGAGCCGTTGCCGTACTCGTAGATGTAGTCGCCCACGTGCAGCACGAAGTCGAGGTCGTCGCGGCGTCCGACCGCCCGGTAGGCGCCGAAGTAGCCGCCGGTGTAGTTGCTGCAGGAGACCAGCGCGAAGCGCAGGGCGTGGGTACGGCGTCCCTCGTCGGGCGCCGTCTGGGTGCGGCCCGTCGCGCTCACCTCGCCGCGGGTGCGGAAGCGGTAGAAGTAGCGGGTGTACGGGGCCAGGCCGCGTACGTCGACCTTGACCGTGTGGTCGGCGTCGGCGCTGGTCGCGACCACGCCGCGCTGCACCACCCGACGGAAGTCCCGGTCCCGGGCCACCTCCCAGCGCACCCGCAGCGGGGCGCCCAGCCCGCTGCCCGGGGCGGCGACCGGCTCGCCGGGCCGGGTCGGCGGGGTGGCGCGGGTCCAGATGATCACGGCGTCCGCGGTCGGGTCGCCGCTGGCGACGCCGTAGCCGAAGACCCCGCGGGACGCGGGCGCCGCAGCCGCGGCGACGTCGAAGGGCCGGAAGGCCGACGACCCGGCCGCGGCGGCCGCGATCGCCGCGCCCTTGAGCACGGTGCGGCGGCTGGGAGCGAGGGGAGTGGTCATGCCCCCCAGCCTCTCGGGCGGAGGTGAACATGGCGTGCAGCTGAGGCGAACGCCGGGCGTGGGCTGGAGGCTGCGCAGGGGACCGCCCCGACCGGGCCCACCCACACGCCCCGAGCCTGTCGAAGGGCTCTGAGCCCAGCCCCGTGCCCTGAGCCCAGCCCTGAGCCCAGCCCCGTGCCCTGAGCCCAGCCCTGAGCCTGTCGAAGGGCTCTGAGCCCACCCCGTGCCCTGAGCCTGTCGAAGGGCTTTGATCCTGCTGGCCCTCGACAAGCTTGGCAACGGAAACCCGGGGAGGGGCGGAGGTGCCGGGTGAGCCCCGTCGAGCCCCCGAGCGGGCCTGTGCGCCGGGGCTTGGTGCGACGAGGATCCGCTGACCTCGCCGCAATCCGGGTCGCGATTGTGGCTGCGTCCAGGACCCTGCGGCGCTATCGTCGAGGTCCGACAGGAGCCGGATGGCAAGGGTCCTTCCCTCCTCGTCAGCGTCGCCGACGACGTAGCCGCCGGAAGCGGCGTGCTGTCCGATCGCCGTCCCCCCGCGGTGATCGTCTGGTCAGGAGCGTGGCATGGCGCGCAGTTCACCCGCCCGGGCTCAGCAGAGCTACCGGCACGAAGCTTTTCTGTGGCACGACGCCGAGGAGTTCACCGCCGGCCTGGTTCCCTTCCTCGAGGAGGGGCTGGACGCCGGTGAGCCCACGATGGTGGCGGTCGTCCCCGAGCACACCGAGTGGCTGAAGGACGCCCTCGGCTGCCGGACCGACGAGGTCACCTTCGTCGACATGCGGCAGATGGGCGGCAACCCGGCCCGGATCCTCCCGGCCTGGCAGCAGTTCCTGGACAAGGCGGGTCCGAAGCGGCCCGTCCGGGGGATTGGCGAGCCGATCTGGCCGGGCCGGCGTCCCGCGGAGCTCCAGGAGTGCCAGCTGCACGAGGCGTTGCTCAACGTGGCCATCGACCCCGAGCTACCCTTCTGGCTGATCTGCCCCTACGACGCCCACCGGCTCGGCGTCGACGTCGTCGCGGAGGCCCACCGCAGCCACCCGGTGATCCTGGAGGCCGGCTCCTACCACGGCAGCGGCCACTACGAGGGCCGCGCGCACGTCGACTCGCTGTTCGGCACGCAGCTGTCGGAGCCCGCCGACCCCAGCGGTGAGCCGCGCACGATGCAGTTCAGCGAGGCCGACGTGGTCCGCCTCCGCCGTTACCTGCGGCTGGAGTTCTACGTCGCGGGACTGCCGCTCGACACGGCGGCCGACCTGTCCGAGGTCGTGCACCGGCTGGCCGAGTCGAGCCTGCGCCGCGGCTCGGCCGGCGGGACCCTGCGGGTATGGGACCAGCCGGACGCCCTGGTCTGCGAGATCGCCGACGACAGCGTGGTCAGCAACCCGCTGCTCGGCCGCCGGGTGCCCTTCGAGAAGGACCACGACGCGCTGTGGGTGGCCAACCAGCTCTGCGACCTGGTGCAGCTGCGCTCCACCGAGACCGGGACCGCCGTGCGGGTGCACGCCTGGAAGTAGGGGGGCGGTCACAGCACCAGCAGCACCCGAGGCGCGCGTGGGTGCACTCTGCACCTACTCGACTATGCTCAGCTCGTGAGCAAGGTCATCCAGCTCCGCGACGTCCCCGACGACGTGCACGCCGCCATCACCCACGCGGCGGACGAGCGAGGTCTGTCGCTGACGGCTTACCTCAAGCTCGAGCTGTCACGACTCGCACAGCGGGCAGCGATCCTCGAGCACAACGTCGATGTGGTCCACCGCACGCAGGCCCGGATGGGCGGTCCCGTGGACCGCGTCACGCTGCTCGCCGCTATCCGGGAGGAGCGCGGGGAGGAGTGAGGGTCGTCGACGCCAGCGTCGTGGTCAACCTGCTGGCGGGCAGTCTTTCCCCGGAGGCGCTCGGGGACGAGGAGCTGGCGGTGCCCCACCTCATCGACAGCGAGGTCACCAGCGTCCTGCGACGGTTGGTGCTGCACGGAGTGCTCTCCGCCGAGCAAGGTGACGCTGCCTTCCAGGGCTTCCTGGACCTCGCCCTGACTCGGTTCGCCGCCGACGGCCTCCGTCCCCGGATGTGGCAGCTGCGCCACAACGTCTCGGCCTATGACGCCACGTACGTGGCCCTGGCCGAGGCGGTCGGGGCGACTGCGCTGCTCACCACTGACGAGAAGCTGGCCGCGGCACCGGGCGTGACGTGCCCGGTCGTCCTCCTGTGAGCCTCGCCGCTACTGCCCGGCGGTGGCTGCCAGCAGGGCGAACGAGACCAGCCAGTGGGTGGACATGAAGTCCCCGGCGACGATCTCCTCACCGACCACCGTGACCTGCTGGGCCGTTGCCGCAGCGGTCCGCGCCCGGACGTCCGCGGGCAGGTAGGGGCTGAGCAGCCGTAGCTGCCAGGCCCGGGAGAGGGCGAGCCCGAACAGGTGCACCAGCTGGCCGTCGGTCCGGTCCAGCACCTCGGGCACCTCCAGCAGCGGGTCGCCTTCCCGGCCCAGCCCGGGCAGGAAGGCGGCCAGCCAGGCCGCGAACTCCGCCTCGGGCAGCACCCGGCGCATCAGGTCCGCCTCGCAGAGGCCGGCGGAGAGGAAGTCGGTACCGCTCGGCTCCCAGCCCACGGGGTAGTCGCGGTCGGCGGCGAACCAGCGGCGCGCCTGCTGGCCGACGGCCTCGACCACGTCCGGGCGCCCGAGTGAGCCGTACGCCTGGTGGCACAGGGCGACGGCGAAGGCGGTGTTGCCGTGCACCCCGTGCCGGACGGGATAGGCCAGCCGCGGCATCCAGGCCACCAGCAGCTCGGCGACCACGTCGGACATGGGCTGCAGCGCGCTCGCCCAGGCCCTGGCCTGTGGCAGCGGGCACTCGGCAGCCGCCGCGGCCAGCATCGCCACCCAGGCCCAGCCGTACGGCCGCTCGTAGGAGGGTCGTTCGCGCAGGTAGTCCGCCTCGATCCCCAGCGCCCTGTCGGTCAGCCGTGAGTCGAGCACGGCCACCAGCGCGGTCCGGGTCTCCGCCGACAGCGCCTCGCCGGCCAGGGTGAGCAGCCGCACCGCCGACCACTGCATGTGCGCCGAGGAGTGCCAGTCGAAGCTGCCGTGGAAGGCGGGGTGCCGGCGGCCGGGGTCGGCGTCGGTGTCGAAGGCGTCCAGGGTGACGTGTGCGGCGCCGTACGGGTACGCCGTCCCCAGGACGCTCAGCACCGTCTGGGCCCAGCCCTCGGCGTGCTGGGTGCGCCAGTCGCCGTCCGTCGCCGGTGCCGTCATGGGGTGCCTGCTTCCTGCTCAGTGCGGGAACGCGAACGCGTACAGGATGGCCACGTTGCAGACCCACAAGGGGATGGCGGTGGGGATCTGGGCCTTGATCGGGCCGTAGGTGTCCTTGAGCTCCAGCAGCGCCGCGGGCACCAGGTTGAAGTTGGCGGCCATCGGGGTGACCAGGGTGCCGCAGAAGCCGGCCAGCATGCCCACCGCGAAGACGACGGCCGGCGTCCCGTCGTACTGCTGGACGAGCACTGGCCAACCCACCGCCGCGGTCATCACCGGGAAGGCGGCGAAGGCGTTGCCCATGATGATGGTGAACAGCGCCATCCCCAGGCAGTAGACGACCGCGGCGAGCAGCAGCACGCCCTCGGGCAGCACCGCGTTGGTGATCCGCTGCACCGCGGTGCCCACGCCCGAGGCGGTGAACAGCAGGCCGAGGGTGGCCAGGAACTGGGGCAGGATCGCGGCCCACCCGATGTGGCCGAGCAGCCGGTCACCCTCGCGGAACGGGATCATCGGGCTGGGCACCCGGAGCAGCACCAGGCTGACCACGAACGCGATCACCGCGGCCACGCCGAGACCGATGATGGTGGCCGAGCCGGTCTGCAGCAGCGGCTGGTCGCCCACGTTCACCTTGGCCAGCACGGCGCCGAAGAACACCGCGACCAGCGGGATGACCAGCGCAGGAATGAAGAGCTTGTTGCCGAACCGCTGCGCCAGCGCGCTGCGCTCGGCTGCGGAGGTGGTCTGCTCGGTGCCGCGGCCGGGGTAGCGGGCGGCGGCCAGCCCGGCGAGCACCAGGACGGCCACCCCCTCCACCCAGGCCGGTGCGGTCTTGGCCACCACGAAGGTGCCGTAGACGAAGGTGAAGGCCAGCAGCCCCCAGAAGACCGCGCTGCCGACCCGCTTGCTGGCTCCGCGGTCGAGCAGCCGGAGCACCGCGACCACGGCGAAGAACGCACCGACCAGCCAGTAGAACCACTCGACCTTGATCACCGGGTCACCGCGCTCCGCCGACGGGAGCCGCGAGCTCGCTGGCGGGCAGCGAGGCGAGGGTCCGGTCCAGCCGCAGCATCCGGAATCCGTGGATGACCAGCGCGCAGATCGCGCTGGGGATGGCCCAGACGGCGATCTGCAGGGCGTCCAGCTTCAGCCCGTAGGTGGCGTCGACGAAGCCGGTGATCAACAGGATGGATCCGACGGCGACGAAGATGTCCTCGCCGAAGAACAGCCCCACGGTGTCGGCCGAGGCGGCGTAGGAACGCACCTTCTCCCGCACCTTGTCGCCGAGCGCCCCGTGCTTCCGCTCGGCCGCGGCTTCGGCCATCGGCGCGACCACCGGACGGACCGCCTGGGCCGGCCCGCCGATCGCAGTCAGGCCGAGGGCTGCCGTGGCCTGGCGGATGATCAGGTAGGTGGCCAGCAGCCGGCCGACGGTGAGCCCGCGCAGCTTGCCGATCAGCCGGCGGGCCTGGTCCTGCAGCCCGTAGCGCTCGATCAGCCCGATCACTGGCAGCACGACGATGAACACCGTCACCGAGCGGGAGCCGGCGAAACCGGTGCCGAAGGCGTTCAGGATGGCCAGCGGCGTGAGGCCGGCGATCAGCCCGGCGGCGATCCCGGAGGCGGTGACGACGAGCATGGCGTTCAGCCGCAGTGCGAAGCCGACCACCACGATGGCGACAGCGAGGAGGACCCACATGCGGGTCAGCCTGGCAGGTCGGCGCATAGCCGGAGCAGCGACCCTCGGGCCCGTAAAGCGGGCGTAACGCGAGCCGGTCGCCACGGGAGGTCGGCGCCTCGCTAGCCTTCGGCAATGGATCTGCAGGCGGAGGCGAAGAGGCTGCTCGGTGATCTGTACGCAGCCTTCGGGACAGGGTCGTCATCGGGCTGGCAGGACAACCTGGCCGAGGACGTCGTGGTGATCGGGACCGACGAGGCCGAGTGGTTGACCGGCCGGGAGCAGGTCATCCCCGTGCTGCAGGCCCAGATGCTCGAGATGCGCGGGGCGGGGGCCCGGCTGGAGATGGGCGAGCCCCGGATCGGGGTCGCCGGTGCCACGGTCTGGGCGGCCGACCAGCCGACGATGCGGGTGGACGGTGCGTCCGCGGTCACCATGCGGATGACGTTCGTGGCCACCGAGCAGGACGGACGGCTGTGCATCCACCAGCTGCACGCCTCGGTCGGCGTCCCGAACGAGGACGTGGTCGACCAGACGCTCACCGTCTGACCAGCACGCCGCCTCGCGGCGGTCTGACGGCTGATGGGGTAAGAAGTGTGGGTGCCGCCCGGCGGACGCCTCTCGGCGAGTGGCCGCTCGAAGCGGCTGATGGGTGAGGCCCGGGGGTCACGCACCGGACGGCACGGGTTGTAACCAGGCTCCTGCCGCGACTATTCCGCAGAGCAGAACCAGGTATCGTCGAGCAGCCGGCTCGGTGGCAGCCCCGTGGCCCGCGAGGGCGCGGGGTCGATCCCCGTCCGCGCTCCCAAAAGGTCCTGACCAGCCGGCGCCACTGACACCCCGGGCCCCGCAGCGACGTGGACACCTGCCACGACCCGATGGCGGCGGTCTGACCCCTGACGATCCCGGGCCACCCTTCCTTCGGGATGCCAACCGCCCTTCGACAAGCTCAGGGAACGGATCGGACGGGCCAGAACGGCCGGCTGGCCGCTGGCGACGCTCCCTGAGGAGGTGGGGCTCCGCTCCCTGAGCTTGTCGAAGGGTCGTCGCGGGTTCGCTACCCCCCGATGACTATCGCCAGGCCAGCAGGTCTGTGCAGTGTCGCCTTGACCCGCGCGCCGCGAGGGCCCTACACCTGGGGATCACGGGCTGACGGACGAAGGAGCTGCCATGGGCGAGGCGATGTTGCTGGTGGGGACCCGGAAGGGTCTGTGGATCGGCCGGTCCGACGAGGACCGCCGGCGCTGGGAGTGGTCCGAGCCCGAGTTCTTGATGCAGGGGATCTACGGCCTGTGCATCGACACCCGCAGGGCCACGCCGCGGATGTTCGTCAGCGGCACCAGCGAGCACTGGGGTCCCGGCGTCTACCGCTCCGATGACCTGGGGCACACCTGGACCGAGACCCAGGGCGCCGCCGTCCACTTCCCGGCCGAGCTCGGCGACAGCGTGGAGCGGGTGTGGCAGATCCAGCCCGGCGGCGCGTCCGAGCCGGACGTGGTCTGGGCCGGGACGCAGCCGTCCGCGCTGTTCCGCTCCGAGGACCGTGGGGAGTCGTTCTCGCTGGTCCGCTCGCTGTGGGACCACCCGCACCGGGAGCAGTGGGGCGCGGGCTTCGGCGGCCAGGCGATCCACACCGTGCTGCCCCACCCGCAGGACGCCTCGCAGGTCACGGTAGCCATGTCGACGGGCGGGGTGTACCGCACCTACGACGGTGGCCGCTCCTGGGACCCGGCCAACCGGGGGATCAAGGCGTACTTCTTCCCCGACCCGTGGCCGGAGTTCGGCCAGTGCGTGCACAAGGTCGCCGCGCACCCGGCTGCCCCGCAGCGGCTGTTCGCGCAGAACCACCACGGCGTCTACCGCTCCGACGACGGTGGCGACCAGTGGGTGTCCATCGCCGACGGGCTGCCGGCCGACTTCGGCTTCCCGATCGTGGTGCACCCGCACCAGCCCGACACGGTCTACGTCTTCCCGCTGGTCGCCGACGGGGAGCGCATCCCGCCGCACGGCCAGGCACGGGTGTGGCGGTCGAGGGACGCGGGGGAGTCGTGGACGGCCTCCGGACGCGGCCTGCCGGACAGCTTCTGGGCCGCGGTGATGCGGGACGCGATGACCGCAGACCGGGCCGAGCAGGCTGGTCTCTACGTCGGGGCGCGCGACGGGTCTGTCTTCGCGAGCCTGGACGACGGCGACTCGTGGAGCCAGATCGCCGCCCACCTGCCGGACGTGCTGTGCGTGAGGGCCGCCGTGGTGTGAGGGGCTGGTCTCAGCTGGGCCAGATCGCCGTCAGGCCGCCGTCCACGGTGAGCGACTGGCCGGTGACGTAGCGGGCGGCGTCGGAGAGCAGGAACAGGATCGCGTCCGCGACGTCCTCGGGCTGACCGACGCGGCCCAACGGGATGGCGCCAGCGGAGCTCTGCAGACCGGCGGGCCCGCCGGAGTTGACCGGGTCCAGTGACTGCGGGGACTCGATCACCCCGGGCAGCACAGCGTTGATCCGGATGCCGCGGGGGCCGAGCTCCAGCGCGGCGCTGCGGAGGAACCCGAGCAGACCCGCCTTGGCCGCCGTGTACGGGGTGTGCCCGGCCCAGCCCACCGCTCCTCCCGCGATGCTGGAGACGATGGCGATCGCGCCGGCGGCTGGCAGCACCCGGGCGGCGGCCCGGACCGTCCGCATCACCCCGGTGAGGTCGATGTCGAGGATGTGGTGCCAGTCGTCGTCGGTCAGCACGTCCAGCGGGGCGCGCTTGAGCACCCCGGCGTTGGCGACGACCGCGTCCAGGCCGCCGAGCTCGGCCACCGTCGTCGCCACCGCCGCCGCCATCTCCTCGGAGTCACGGACGTCGGCCGGCACCGCCAGGGCGCGTCCGCCGCCCGCCCTGATCTGATCGACCACGGCGGTGGCGTCGTACGGGTCGCCGGCGAAGGAGCCGACCGCGACCGCGTGACCGGCGGCGGCAGCACGCAGCGCTGTGGCCCGGCCGATCCCGCTGGCCGCGCCGGTGACCAGCAGCACCCGGTCGCTCACAGCATCACGTCCCCGCTGTTGGGGCCGAGCGTCTGACCGGTGTAGATGTTGCCGCCCGGCACGCTGGCCAGCAGCACCGCGGTGGGGGCCACCTCGTCCGGCTCCCCGGACCGCTTCAGTGGCAGCCCAGCCATCAGCGACGCCGTCCACTCCTCCGACAGGGTGCCGCCGAGCGGGGTGTTGATCGGACCGGGGGCGATGCAGTTGGCCGTGACCCCGGAGCCGCCGATCTCGCGCGCCAGCGAACGGGTGAAGCCGATCACGCCTGCCTTGGCCGCCGCGTAGTGGGCCATGCCGGCACCTCCGCGCTGCCCGACCTGGGACGCGATGTTGATGATCCGGCCGAAGCCCGCGTCCAGCATCGGCGGCACCGCGGCGCGGGAGCACAGGAAGACGCTCCGCAGGTTGACCCTGATCATCTCGTCGAAGAGCGTCGTCGGCATCTCGGCGACGTGGGCCTCGGTGAGGATGCCGGCGTTGTTGACCACGGTGTCCAGGACGCCCAGAGCGGAGCGTGCCTCCGAGAACATCCGCTCCACCTGGACCTCGTCGGACACGTCGGCCTGCACCGACACCGCGTCCACGCCGAGGGCCGCGCACTGCTGCCGGACCGCCTCCAGGGCCGTCCCGGCCGATCGGTCGGCCAGGCAGACCCGGGCGCCCGCGGTGGCGAAGGCCAGGGCGATGGCGGCACCGATCCCGCTCGCCGCCCCGGTCACCAGGGCGGTGCGGCCGGCCAACGAGGCCAGCGGCGTCGGGTGGGTCGCTGTCGTTCCGGGGCTCATGCTGCTCCTGCCAGCCCGAAGATGCGGGCACTGTTGCCGCCGAAGACCAGGTCACGTTCGGTGTCGGTGAAGTGGGCGAGCTCGACCCGCTGCCGCTCGTAGGCCATGGTGAACAGCGGGGCGGCAGTGGCGAAGACCAGCCGCTCGGGCCCGAAGGTCGCGACCACCCGTTCGAGGAAGTCCTCGCGGTACATGCCGGTGGTGTGCACGTGGACGTTCGGGTGGCCCAGCGCCAGCTCCGCGTCGAACTGGGCCAGACCGGAGATGTTGAACTGTCCCCCGTTGGTGAGCACGAAGGGGTTGTCGGGGGTCCAGCCGGCGGCGGCACCCAGCTGCAGCGGTTCGGCGACGAGGTGGTAGCCCGCAGCCACCACCACCGGGACCGCCAGCTCGGCCGCTGCCTCGACCAGGGGCCGGACGCGGGTGTCGTTGATCCGGAAGTGCTCCTCCGCCGGATGCAGGAAGAGGCCCCGGGCTCCGGCGCGCACGGCTCGCTGGAGCTCCGAGACCGCGTCGGTCCCCTCCCAGGGGTCGACGCGGCAGAGCGGGACCAGCCGGTCGGCCGCCTTCGCCGCTGCTGCCGCCACCGCGGCGTTGGCCTCGGCGAAGCCGCCGCGGTGCGGGTGCACGGGGGCGGCCAGCGCGACCCCGGCGCCGATCGCGTCCAGGCCGTCGAGGGCGGTGGTGGCCGCGAGGGCGTACCCGAAGTGCGAGCTGCCCAGGAAGATCAAGCCGTCGACGATCATGACAGCCCCAGCAGCACCGCGGCGTTGCCACCGAGGACGAGGGCGGCGGCCGGCGCGCCGAGGTCGGCGATCACCACCTTCTGTCGCTCCAGCGATGGCGAGCTCACCGGTCCGTCGCTGCCGAAGACCACCCGCTCGGCGCCGACCCGCTCGACGGCGGTCCTGATCTTGTCGGGGTAGGGCATGGCGGAGGTCTCCAGGATCAGGTTGGGGTGTTGCTCGGCCACGTCGATCGCCTCGTCGACGTGGAAGTAACCGCCCATGTGGCCGAGGACGATGGTCGAGTCCGGGCAGGCCGCGGCGGCTTCGGCGATCGACAGGGGCGTGCTCATGGGCTCGTCCCCGCAGTGGAACAGGGTCGGGACACCGAGCTCCCCGGCCAGTCGGATGAGCTCGATGGTGGCCGCGCCGCCGGGGTGCTGCAGCGTCGACACCGGGTGCAGCTTCAGCCCCTTGAAGCCGAGCTCGGTCACCGCCTGCCGGAGCAGCTGCTTGGACGTCTCCAGGTGCGCCGGGTTCAGCCGCAGGAACCCGTGCAGCCGGCCCGGGTGGTCCGCGCACGCGTCGGCGATCAGCTCCAGCCCCTGCGGGTTCAGCCCCGGCAGGTCGGTCAGCGTCATCACCGCCGCGCTGTGGACGCCGGCGGCGTCCATCGCCCGGACGCAGTCCTCGGCTGACATCTTCCAGCCGAGCGACGCCACCTCCTCGATGTGCATGTGCATGTCGATGATCACGTTCGCCTCACCCTCCTCGTCTCTCTTCTCATCCCTCTGCGGTCAGCTCGACGCCGGGGGCGACGTCGCCCAGCTCTGGATGATCTCGGCTGCGGTGGCCAGGTCGAAGCGGTGCCGCATCAGCAGCATCGAGGCCTCGTGCTGGGCGCGGTCGTCGCTGGCCACCCCGTCGCTGGCGATCACCACGTAGTAGTCGTTGAAGAGCGCGTCCCGGGCCGTCGACTCCACGCACCCCTCGGTCGTGCAGCCGCAGACCACCACCGACTCGATCCCGTTGCTGCGCAGCAGCAGGTCCAGGTTCGTGCCCCAGAACGCGCTCGAGCGCCACTTGGTCACCACCAGCTCGCCCTCGCGAGGGGCGAGCTCGGGCACGAACGCGTGCCCGGGGCTGCCCGCCACGGCGTACCGCAGGGGTTCTGCCACCCCGTGGCTCCGCTCGTGCAGCCGCAGGTTGAACCGCAGCTGGGCCGGGGACTCGCTGCGACCTCCCGGCAGCGTGGTCATCTGGACGTGGACGACCGGCACCCCGGCCTCCCGGGCGGCGGCGAGCAGTGCCGCCACCACGGGGCGCATCGTCTGGTACATGCTCAGATCGATGCCCGGACGGTCGAAGGCGAAGCCCGCCTCGAGGAAGTCGTACTGCATGTCGATCATCACCAGTGCGGCTCGCGTCGGTGCGACGAGCTCGTCCAGCTCGGTCAGCACCTGCCGGCCCGAGATCTCGATCATGGTCGGCTCCCGACCCGTCCGCGCACGATGATCAGCTCAGCGTCGCGCTGTGGTAGTAGGAGTAGCCCGTCGGGCCGAAGTGGACGTTCTTCAGCCCCGTCGTGCTGGAGTAGACCCCGCTCACGTTCCACAGCGGCAGGAAGATCGCGTCCTCCATCAAGGTCGTGGTGATCTTCTCGTAGGCGGTAGTCCGTGCGTCCGTGTCCACGACAGTGTTGGCTGCGGGGATGGCCTTGTCGATCGCGGGGTTGCTGTAGTGCGCCCAGTTGAAGCCGGACTCGATGTTCTGCGTCGTGACCAGGTTGTTCAGCAGGTAGGGGTCGACGTCGTAGTAGAAGATCGCCGAGAGGTTCTGCACACCCTGGTTGTACGAGGCTGCGGCAGTGGTGAACGGCTGCGACTTGGTGGTCGAGGTGAAGCCGACCTCCTTCAGGGCGTTCACGACGAACTGCGTCGGCAGGTCGAAGCCGTTCGCGGTCTGGATCAGGATCTCCAGGCTCAGCGGCTTCCCGTCCTTGCTCCGGGTCCCGTCGGCTCCGACGACCCAGCCCGCCTGGTCGAGCAGGCTCTTCGCCTTCTCCGGGTCGTAGGCGTACATGGTGTCGTTGGCGGCGACGTAGCCCGGCGTGCTGGGGGTCAGCACGTTGTAGGCCGGCGTGTAGGCCCCGCGCAGCACGCCCTCGTTGAGCGTCTTCTGGTCCACCGCATGCAGGATGGCCTGCCGGACCTCGAGCTCGTCGGTGGGGCCCTTCTCGACGTTGAGCGGGTAGCCGTACGGCTGGCCCGTCGAGGGCATGTCGTAGTGCGTGAACTGCGGGGTCTGCTTGAGAGTGGCGATGGTGTCCGGGTCGAGGTTCATCGCCATCTGGATCTGGCCGCTCCGCAGCGCGTTGTAGCGCGCGTTCGTGTCCAGCAGGATCTTGAAGGTGAGCTTCTCCAGCGTCGGTGCGGCCGCCGGTCCGAAGGCCTCCGGGCCCCAGACGTAGTCCGGGTTCTTCTCCAGGCCGACGTGGTCCTGGTTGACGTAGTCGACGAACTTGAACGGGCCGGTCCCGGTGGGGTGGTTGGCGATCTCGTCGCCGTACTTCTCCAGCGCCGCCGGGGACTGCATGCCGAACACGATGCCGGTCATCTCGTGCAGGAAGGCCGCGTTGGGCTTGGAGAAGACGACCTTCGCGGTGTAGTCGTCGACCACCACCGTCTCCGCGTACGGCCCGAGCGCCCCCGCGGCGGACCGCGACTTGGTCGCCGGGTCGACCACGTGGTCGAAGGTCGCCTTGACGGCCTTGGCGTCGAACTTGGTGCCGTCGTGGAAGGTGACGTCCTCGCGCAGGTGGAAGGTGTAGGACTTGGCGTCCTCCGACACCTCATAGCTCTTGGCCAGGCCCGGGTGGAAGACGTTGCTGCCCGACCCGTCAGGCAGCCACCAGACCAGCGGGTCGAAGATGTGGGCGATCATCATCGACACCATGGCCAGGCCGGTCGCGGCCGGGTCGAGGGAGTCGGGCTCCTGGTAGACGCCCACGGTCAGATCGGTCGAGCCGGCGCTCGAACCGGATCCGCCTTGGGAACCACCGCTGCTGCTGCTGCCGCCGCAGGCCGACAGCACGGAGCCGCCGCCCAGGGCGAGCAGGCCGAGACCGCCGGCCTTGAGCAGGCCGCGGCGGCTGAGCGGCAAGGCGGGGGCAGCGGAGAAGGCTGCGGTCGGCTGGGGGGCGGACGGGTGGGTCAGGTCATCGCTCACGATGTGCTCCTTGGTAGAGAGGTGATTGCCGCGAGCGCCCCGATGCGCCGGTCGTGGAACGTCGTGGCAGGTCCGCCGGTCGAACGGCGGACCCGTCAGACGGAAAGTCGTTCGAGCGCGCGCACGGCGAGCTCGGCGTGCAGCAGTGCTCCCCGGGTCATCACCCGGTCGTCGAACCGCGCCTGCGGGCTGTGGTTGCTGGGGGCCTGGCGCGGGTCCGCGGCCATGGTGGCACCCAGCATCACGTAGCTCCCGGGCACGGCCTGGAGCACCCGGGAGAAGTCCTCCGAGCCCGGTTCCGGGTTGGGCATCGGCAGGAACTGGTCCTCGCCGAAGACCTCGGTCACGACGTCGGCCAGGAACTGCGCGTGCTCGGGGTCGTTCACGGTCGCCGGGTACTCGTGCACGTGCTGGACGTCGACCTGGAGCCCGTGGGCCAGCGCGACGCCCTCGCAGACGGCGGTGGCGAGCCCGCCGATCGTGTCCCCGCTGGCCGCGGAGAACGTCCGGACCGTGGCGGAGAAGGTGGCCTCGTCGGGGATGATGTTGGTCGCGGTACCGCCGGCGATGGTGCCGACCGTCAGCACGACCGGGTCGAAGATGTCGAACCGGCGGGTGATCATGGTCTGCAGCGAGATGATCATCTCTGCCGCTGCGGTGATCGGGTCCCGACCGAGGTAGGGGGTCGAGCCGTGACCGCCCCGCCCCTGCACCGTGACCTTCAACCGGCTGCTCGAGGACATCATGGTGTGGCCCCGCGTGGTGAACACCCCGTTCGGGGTGGCGCCCGAGCGGACGTGCATCCCGTAGGCGGCGGCCACCTGAGGTCCGGCGGCGCTCAGCACACCCTCGGCGATCATCGCGCCGGCCCCGTCCCAGCCCTCCTCGCCCGGCTGGAACATGAAGACCACGTCGCCCGCAAGGTTCTCCCGCTGGCCGGCGAGCAGCCGTGCCCCGCCGACCAGCATCGCCATGTGCAGGTCGTGACCGCAGGCGTGCATCACGCCGTCGATCTCGCTGCTGAAGCTCTCACCACTGCGCTCCTGCACGGGCAGGGCGTCCATGTCGGCGCGGAGCAGCACGGCCTGACCGCTGCTGCGTCCGCCCCGGAGCACACCGGTCACCGAGGTCACCTCACGGCCGACGCTGAGCTCGAGGCCGAGGCCGTCGAGCTCCTCCAGCAGCGTGCGCTGGGTCTCGGGCAGCTGGAGGCCGATCTCTGGCCGGCGGTGCAGCCGGTGCCGGAGCTCGGCGAGCTCCGGGCCGAGCTCCTCGACGTCGGACTGCAGGTCGCTGCTGGTCGTCATCAGGCCCCTCCTCGATTTCGGCTCAGGCTATGATTCCGGGTGTTACGAGTTGGTTTCGTTCCACCTTTCCTCCGAAAATCACCTCCCTACTTAGGAATCCGCCATCCTGACTGCTGACGACCGGATCCTGATCGGAGCCCTCCAGGTTGCCCCACGTGCCTCCTGGGCCGACGTTGGTTCGGCTCTCGGGGTGAGCGGGGTGACCGCGGCCCGGCGCTGGGAGCGGATCAGCGGCAGCGGGGTGGCCTGGGTCACCGCCGCTCCGGGCATGAGCCGGCGCGCCGAGCAGTGCGTGGCCTACGTCGAGGTGGACTGCCTGCCAGGGAAGCGGACCGAGGTCGCGGCCGAGCTCGCCCGGCACCAGCTGGTCGTCACGGTGGAGATCACCACCGGCACGGCTGACATCCTGCTCACCATCGCGGCCGCCGACCTGCTGACCCTCTCGCACTATCTGCTGGACCACCTCGGGGCAATGGAGCAGGTGCTGCGCACCCGCGCGCGGGTGGCGACCAAGATCTACACCGAGGGCTCGTCCTGGCGGTTGGTGGAGCTCAGCGAGGACGCGGTGCGGATCCTGGAGCGCTCCGCCGTGCGCCCGGACGGCGACGTCGGCGAGGACTCCCCGGCCTTGTCACCCGACATCCGACGGCTGGCTGGGCTGCTGACGGTGAACGGGCGGGCCTCCTACGCCGAGCTCGCCGAGGCCACCGGGATCAGCGCCACCACGGTGCGGCGCCACGTCGGCCGGCTGCTGCACAGCGGGACGCTGATCCCGCGCACCGATCTCGCCGCGGAGCTCTCCGGCTCACCGGTGCAGGTCTACCTGTGGGCCGACGCGCCGGTCGAGGGACTGCCCGCGACGGCCGGCGCGATCTCGCAGCTGCGCCAGGTCCGGCTCTGCGCCACCGTGTCCTCGGCCCCCTGCATGGTGCTCTGCGCCTGGCTGCACACGGTCGAGGAAGTGCACCGGCTGGAGCTCGCGATCGCCAAGCGGCTGCCGCAGGTGCGCATCCTCGACCGGCTCGTGGTGCTGCGCACCGTGAAGCGGATGGGGCGGCTGGTGGACAGCCACGGTCGTGCGGTCGGCGTGGTCCCCATCAACATCTGGGACGACTCGCTGGAGCACCGGCCAGCCTCGGAGGCCGCCCGGTGAGGCCGCCGGCCGGACCCCGCACCCGGCACCGCTGAAGGAATCCGCCAGGCGGGCCGACGAAGTCGTCTGGTCCGACGTCCCCGACACACCGGGGTGGCGGGGGTGGGCGCCGCGACTGACACCTCGCCGGAACATCCCGGGTCTAGACATTCGTCCATGGCCTTCGTCCTGCGCCGACTCCTCGCCTCGATCCCGGTGATCGTGGGCATCACCGTCATCGCCTTCTTCCTCATCCACCTGGTTCCGGGTGATCCTGCCCAGGCGATGCTGTTCGGCTCCAACGCCAGCCCCGAGCAGATCGAGGAGCTGCGGCGCCAGCTGGGGCTCACCCGGCCGCTGTGGCAGCAGTACGGGACGTTCCTGGGTGAGCTCGTGCACGGCGACCTCGGCACCTCCTACGTCACCCACAATCCGGTCGCCTACGAGCTGACGTCCCGGGCGCCGAGCACGCTGGCCCTCACCGGCGCGGCGATGCTCGTGGCCGTCGTGGTCGGGGTGCCGCTCGGGCTGGTAGCCGGCGTGTGGCCCGGGTCGGTGGTGGACACGGTGGCCAGGCTCGTCTCCTTCGTGGGAGTCGCGATCCCCTACTTCTTCCTCGCCCTGCTGCTCGTGCTGGTGTTCGCCTTCCACCTCGGCTGGCTGCCCGCGATCGACACCGGCACCTCGAGCGGTCTGGTGCTGCCCGCCATCTCGCTCGGCTGGGGCTACGCGGCGATCCTGACCCGGCTGATCCGCGGCCGGGTGATCGATGAGTACCGCGGCGACTACGTCAGGTCCGCCCGCGCGCGCGGCTGCTCGGAGCTCCGGGTCCTGCTGGCGCACGTGTTCCGCAACTCCTCGATCCCAGCCGTGACCATGATCGGGCTCCAGTTCGGCAACATCTTGACCGGCGCCGCCGTCACCGAGGTGATCTTCGGCCGACCGGGGGTGGGGAGCTTCCTCGCCAGCTCGATCACCAGCAAGAACATCCCGGTGGTGCAGG
>Ga0210040_10003937_pt1 | contig 19698 bp, 12 predicted proteins | sample CryGeyCG12114_NA_FD_185462 | JGI IMG/M metagenome (GOLD analysis project Ga0210040, IMG submission 185462) | Groundwater microbial communities from aquifer - Crystal Geyser CG19_WC_8/21/14_NA (SPAdes) (version 2) | ecosystem: Environmental > Aquatic > Deep subsurface > Groundwater | place: USA... | reverse complement strand
GTCAAAACCGGCCCTTTTAAGGGCCACCCAATTCACCGAAGAGCTAAAAACACGTAAGCATAAATAAGTAATTGCAATGAAAACAAATACAACAATAATGGGTACAACGATAAAAGTGGCAATAATGTGAGTCAGCAATGATAAAAGCGCAACCATATGAGTTCGCAACGAAATGAGTGCCTCGAAATGAGAACAACGGTATGAGCGCAACGATGATGTGGTTCCCCACCCGTTCCACAGACTGCCTTCTTTCTACTAGTTTGTAGATGTAATGCGAAAGTTGAATGCAGTAATAAAACAAAAAGTCAACGGCATTCAACCTAGATACACAAATAATGTTGAGTGAAATATCGAAGATTCCTGTCTCCCTGCGCAGAAATATTCCATTCGAAGAATATTTTAGCCCTAAAAAGTCTGCTGCCACCTTACCCTGGAGCAAATATTAGCTTTAGGGAATACACAATGCAATTTCTTGTCACACCGGATGTTGTCTCATATTGTGTCTTTCTACTCATCATTCTAGGCTTCGTGGGCATTGTTTTGAAAATCAATGAGCCGGCATCTGTGTTCTGGTACGTCCTGTTCGTCATTTTCGTCACGTACTCGATGCTGCCCATGCCACTCTGGTAAGTCCTCACTTATGGTCCCATTTAATATCTTGTTCACGACCAAGCTCAGTCAGCCAAGGGGCTCAACTTATGTACAGTTAGTTATCCGATAGCAATGCTATTCTATATGGCAGTCAGTAGTTGGTCGAACGCTTTTCAATATGTTCAAACATTTAAGATTTATTACCTGACCAATAGTTTCACAGTAAGGATAATCAACAGAACAACTGACCGTTATTAATCATTATTGCTTCTTTGATTTCCTTACAGGTGGAGTGCTCTCACGTCAGGGTTAACCGCAGTCGTCCATTTAACATTGTCTGCATGGCCCGATGCTTGGAATTGTGATCAGAACTTTGTGGTATGTGAAAACGTATGATAGCTAGGTGAAAACTGAAAACTAAATGTAGTATATCTACGCCGAGCAGAAAAAATCGGATGATTTTGTTAATCCGGATAGGCTTACTATCTAACATGGCGTGGAAATTAGTTTTTTTATACGCTTGAAAAAGCAAATCAAAGGAAAACGACACATGTTGTCAGTAAGAAGTGTATATATAAGTACGTAGTATTGAGGAATGAAATTGTGACAGGGTAATTTCCCAGCTGGTTTTTGAGAAAGGAAGAAATGTATCAATTTGTAGGATGGAATCATTCTCAATTTAGTTTGTTAGTAGTGTGTGTTTGGAAGAAACGCTTGAAACCAGTATTTGCAGCTAACTGGAACCACTTAATCTTTTCATTTATCCAGAGCTCAGACTGTATTGCTCGGACAGTGACAGCAGATGTACTTTTGTTCACGGGAATGAATGTTGGAGCATTGTACACAAGGTTTTTGACTGACCGGGGACAGCGAAATGCTTTTTTGGAGACCAGGAGGTTTCTTCAAATGCATTATCGAACAAAAAAAGAAAATGAGAAACAGGAGCGGCTCTTGCTCTCAGGTTTGGTTCAAATTGTTTGTTATTTGTGTAGTACTTCAAATCCGTTCTTAGATTTATGTTTTACTGGTTTGTTGTTGAAACATTTGGTCAAACCGTTTCAATTGTTGTAAGTAGTACTTACAGTTAGTACTTGAGAAATGTTTTTTTAACTATGTTGACAAGACGAACTAAACTACATTTTGAATAATAGAATTCGCAATGCACTCTCTATTTCGATTGTAAAGCGTGTATATAAAAATGAGGGGAAATAAAGAGTTCAAGGTTCAATTAAAGTGCAGATTTTCACACTATTGTAGATTTAAGAGGGCCAAAATGGTTTGCAAGATTCGGTACGCATGCGCAGTAAAATCTTCTTTGTTTGCCACTGTAATTGGTGGATTTTTAACTTTTTCTCGAATGATGCGTCAGTGATTTCAATTCCACTGAATGTAGTTTTTTTTTTCTAATAATTGCTAATTATTATGTATTAAACTTTGGATATTACAGATAATGATTGCGGTAATGGTAATTATTTTTTTAATGGTGAGGTTTGAGTTCAAAACTTTATTTTTGTGGTGAAACTAAGACCGTTTTGTTTTCTTTATTATGTAGGCGTGTCTATTCATTTTATTTTGAGTTTTGATACACGATTTTAGATCAACAATGTCATGTCTAAAGACCATACTTGGAAAGTTTGTTTCTAATTATGAATCAGGAATATGTGCATAGTGAAACCAAAGTGTATTTGTCGTCCCTACTTTTCCTTCCAACACAAATAGTTTCAACTTTGTTTGAACAAGAAAACTTTGACGCTTTTCATTAATTTCGATTCAGTAAGCAGCCAAGTCACTTAAGTCATATCCAACTGAAATTTAATACATGATGAGTTATGAGTTATCCTTCAAAAGCTTGTCTGGTTTTCTCAACTTGGTGGGCAATTTGCTTCCTGTTATCAATCTTTAGAAGCAAAACTTGGCTGGAAAGTTAAACAAACAAATAGTTCATGTGGAAAATTCGAATAAACTGTGAATAAAAAGACGCGGTTGTGTAGTAAGATTGGCGTGTCTATCATGCTTTCAATGAACGTCCAGAAGTTACATAATATTATGTGGGTAGCTATTAATGAATTTGGGTGAAAAGGAATAATTCAAACCACTGACTACTGACATATTAGTTAGAAACTTTGTTCTATTGATTAACAGAGCATTTTTAATTCTTTACAGTTTTGCCTAGTTTTGTTGCAAAGGAACTCATCAAAGATCTGGCTGCATCAGATGAGCTCAATAGCGCCCAGTTTCATAAAATATATCTTCACCACTACGAGAATGTATCTATTCTCTTCGCTGACGTCAAAGGCTTCACAGGTTTGTGTTTCTGACTTGTAATTAGCTTTGAAATATTACGTGAAATCGAACTGGTGCAAAAAGATCAATATTTTGTTGGAGAGCTCGGTAAGAGATGATGGCAATTGATTATATTGATTTTTTTGGTGCCAACCTTATTAGGATAACTGACTATAGCTTTTATATGGGAAAGAATTTGTAAATTAAGTACAATAAATGTAGCCTTGCTCCGAATTTATCATACGGAATCTAGTTTTTGTCCATGTTTGCGTTTTATTATACCAAGTGCATGCACTCATCCTCATGATAACTTAATGAAGAAAGTATAAAAGTGCAGGAAAATGTTATTAGAAAAGTTCGTGCCTCCAACTAATAACTAGAGCTATAAAATATTTTCCACATTTATTTATGATAAATAGATTCCAATAAGAGTAGGAGTATACATAACATGCACAGTTTTGTAATATATTTTGTACATTTTTTCTCCTGTCATGTAGAGCTCTCCAGCTCATGCTCACCCCAGGAACTGGTCAGAATTCTCAATGATTTGTTTGGAAGATTTGACAAACTTGCGTCGGTAAGCTATAACCTTTGTTCTCGTCAAATTAGTTTGCTCTTGTATCCTCCATCCCTTTCACCAATCCAATTAATTTTTTGATACTTTTATTAAAATCAGGTAATTTTAATTTAAAACCCATCCATTTCAACAAATATTTATATAATACATACGTGTGCTGCTTTTATATACCTCCAATGCATGTGTACTAACTAACTGTGTAGCCGTCTGTGTACACAAAACCCAATCATATACACAGTAGAAAAACAGAAAATGTTTTCTGATTTTGGCAGCTCTCATGAGCATTGTAACCCCAGTTATACAATACCACGGAGACTACGAATATTAAATTGCTGGATCTGTAAAAGCCAGCAGAAAAAAGAACAAAGACTTGTGAAAGGCTTTCTCCCCGTATCACTATTTGTTATTGTACCTTTAGGAGACCTAATGCCTCTCATGTTATTGGCGCATGAATGAATACATGTTGAAAACATTCAATTTTATTGGCTCACTCTTGTGTTTGTATACGGAGCTAAACTGCAATAATATAGGCTTATAGAATGCACGTCTCCTGTGCTGAATACTTTGTGTTTTGAGTTAGTGAACGCAATAGTTGTCACACCCTGTGGTTTTTTAAGTTTGTTTGCTTTGACGATTCCTTGTTTTTTTCTGTCGTAAGATTACACAGCCATTCTAATTTCGGTTCACGTGGAGCAAATGGAACAATTTAATGTTGGGCTGAGAGCATTATGATTGGGATCTTACTTTGCGGGATCATTTGGTTTTACAGGAAACGAATTGTCTTCGCATCAAATTACTTGGAGACTGCTACTACTGTGTGAGTGGGTTGCCCGAAACGCGTCCAGATCATGCCATGTGTTGTGTTGAACTTGGTCTGCATATGATTAGGGCCATCCGTTTCGTGCGGCAAAACAAACAAGTAAATTCTTGGATTTTTTTTATATATTTAGCTTGGCAACGTTGTCTGCGCTCATTCAACAGGAATTTAATTTAAATGACGAGCTCTGTAAAGCTTGTGCGGAGATCTGTTTGATCATTAAGAACGTTTCATGTTCTGTGTCCTAATGTTGTATTTTTCCAGGTAGACCTAGATATGAGAATTGGAATTCACTCTGGCTCCGTTCTGTGTGGCGTTCTGGGTCTGAGGAAATGGCAGTTTGACATTTGGTATGGAATGAAAATCAGTCCGTCAGTGATGTCGAGATGTGGTTTGATGAGCTGGTTTCATTTAGAATCTTATGTTGATTCTGGAATGTTGATTCTGCTTTAGGTCTCATGATGTAAATGTGGCAAATCACATGGAGTCAGGTGGAATACCCGGGTGAGTCTTTGAAATTGAAAATTAGTAGTTATTTTTGTTATGGGATGGGTTGATGAAATTTTTTTTCAATGTGATCTATAGGAGAGTGCACATTTCTAAGGCTACGTTAAAGTGTCTCAGCAACATGTATGACGTGGAGCCTGGCAATGGGGATTCGCGTGATAATTTTTTGAAGGTGAGGTCTGATATGTAGTGCAGTTTCAAATGTATATAAGGGAAATGATTAATATCGAGAAAAAAGTGATATGAGGTTGACATTTTGTCCACTAAAGAGTTAAGTATAGGTAGTAAGTAGTACGTAAAAACTGAGATTTTATAGGAAAGGAAACCATTTTCTTTTCTCGTTAATTTCCATCGAGCGTTTAGTGAGGTTTTTCCAAAATCCACGACCATTGTAGGAAATTGAATTACTGTAATAATAAAGCGATAGAAGACTTCGCTGCAAACTTATTTTCACCTTGAAAAACTATGAGCACAAGTTACTGCTTGGAAATGGGAACATTAACAATGAAAAAATGATTGCTATTGTCATTTTACGATAGCGTATAAAAGGTGACCATTATCTACGAATCCTTACCCTCATGATTTCATGAAAAAACGTTGCCAAACCACTTTTCCATTCTACCATTTGGTTTCATCTTCTTGTTGTAAAAATGCAATTGAGCGTTTTCTGATAAAAATTAACTATGGTTGTTTTCATCATTATTTTTTTCGTTATAACTTTTCGATAAAATTGAATGATTATGCTTCAGTCCGTTTCTATTTTCTTCGGAGTGCCATAACAGTAGTTTAAAACTGGGCAAATAGTTTTTACTATTCTAATGCATTGTCATTTATGCTTAAAATGTTAGGCGAGTGTTTATATGGAATCTCGTCAAAAGCCTATAATATTTAGTGCACATGGCACATGCAATTATTGCATCCTGTAGCCGAAACTAACCTTCACATTGCCCCATAAGTTTGTGATCGGCACATACTGCTGAAAAGTTGAACGTAAACGATGGTTAGAGAATCATATTATTTCAATAAGCGAACTTTAATACTGGTTTATTTCCACAGGAGTACAAAGTGGAAACGTATTTAATCAAACGAGAGGAGCCTATGAGACCACGCCGGAGGGAGAAAGCTCGGGTAGCTCTTTGTGGAGGTCCCTCATCTTTGGGCAACGGAAGAAATCCTAGCATCATCCTAAATGCCGGATTCCTTGCTTGTGCTCTCACTGAAAGCAATGGTGGAGGTCGAATGCAAAACTTCCAAAATAATCATCACAAGTTCATTGGAGAAAGTTGCAGTCGGAGCCATAGTCAGATCGATTTGGCACACACGGAGGATAGCCTGCAAAATGTAAGTGGAATAAAAGTAGATATGAGACGGGAATGGGAGTAATGGGAGAAAGTTAGTCTACAGAGCACTTTTCATTTTCAGTACTATAGTAGTAGTTCTCACAGTAATTGCTTAATGCACGTATGTACAAGACGTACCGGGGTATTTTTTGCTTCGCAGTTTTTGTCATACTTTCCATGGCATTACCATAAACTTAAAGTAATGTCATTTGCTGACGTCAATTGGTAAACAATCAGCTGTGGTTATACTTTTAAATTAGCTGATATCACCTGAAAATTGGAATTGTATTATACATTGCTTTAATTTTATTAAACTACGCATAGAATTAGGAGGGAAAACTAAGTAGTACCATAGTTTGGCCCATTTGACTAACTCTACCCCATTGTGAAAGCGTTTAAAATAGGAATACGTAATATAGTGCCTCAAAGTGGTGCATACACAATGGATACTAACTAGTTATAATTTTCGAGCTTACTTAATAAACGGAACGTATCACATTGGATGAAAGAATTGAGTTGTAAATAGAAGACTCGGTTGAAATAGTTTCACAGTTAAGTCGTTATTCATCCTTGTAATTTGGTTTCATCTCTTGACGTAATAAATCATAAAAGTATTCAGCCAGGTTAGTTTCCCATTTTTAGTGCCCGGGATTAAGTTAGTGGGGACATGGAGAGAAACTGAGAAATTTTTGTGTGCGTACAAAAAGTCATAATAAATCTTTTAGGGTTTTATGTAGTAGTAATAATGTAAAAGAATTTGGAGAAAGTCCATTAAAATATTCGTGGTTGGATTATTTTGCTTTATAACTTGTAAATTATCGTAGCTCATTTTGTTGTCACTGCACATTTTATGTGCGCGATGAGTTGGTGAAATATGTGCAGAGCCTTTCACAACTACATTATCAGCATTGCATTTAAATAGGAAACATTACATTCTCATCTATTGTTGAGTTCAACTTATTCTACCACACACATTTTTTAACTCTAACTGTAATGCATACTTTTCTATCCAGAGCTGTAGCGATTTGGATAGATCTGGAGGCTGCAGTGGATATGCGACGGATTTGGATGGGACGAACAACTCAAGTCGATCCGTCATCTGGAGTGATGAAGTGGATGAAATGGATTACTTAATGGATCATTGTATTGCGATTGACTCGAATCGAAGAATGCAAGAGCAATTCATCAAGCCCTTCCGTCTCACATTCAAAGATGAACAGTTGGAGTCTGATGTAAGTTACGGACTGATTGTGAGTCAATGTATGACTCGCTCAGGACAATTAAAGACGATGAATTGCCAATATTTCCTCCGTGACATGTCATAAATGGAAGGAAAGTAAAGGCTTTCTAGACGTAATTTTTCTATTTAGGTTTGTGTATATGTATTAAATATTGGAGTGGAGTGGAAAATATGCTCGTACTTACGTTGAGAGGTTTTTTCTTGACTCAATTTCCTGTTTCTTGATAACAATTCGGATCCATTTCTCATAGCCTATCTTTTTTCGTTATTTACATGATACAAGCTTACGTGAATGTTGTGGGCGTATAGAAAAGGGATTTTTACCCAAGTTTTAGAGGAAACTTGCTAAATTTTGTTATTGTTGACGTAATTGTAAGTGTATTTGTGGACGTTGTAATTCAATAATCGGGATTGACTGTATAGAGATAGATTGCAAAAAATGAACCCATTTCATTGACATCGTTGCAATTATGTAGATGTGTGTATACATTGCTGACAGCAGCAATTATCTTGGGCCCATGGGCCAGATGGGATTGATAAGCTTTGACTTACTTAAATTGAGTGTTGTGATCGCGTAATTAAATACAGTTGACAAGTAGATATATTTGACAAATACTGTGACTTCATAATTAAAGTGATGAATTTAAATAATTTGTGTGTTCACTGTTATACTGATCTTACTCTTGGTGTGTTTTTATTTCAGTTTTCCCAGCTCAAGGAGGATACTTTTAAGTCCAATGTACTTTGTGTATTTGTACTATGGATGTTTGTGGCAGCTAGTCTTGCCGTCATGATTCCCTCGTAAGTGTATAACTTTGCTCATTTTTACGCTTCAAAAACTTGGATGGCTTTCACAATTGCACTCTATTCATTTTTTGTGTGGAAATAACGTATTTATTTAGTCAACCCATGTAATATATGATTTTAAGCCAAAACATTTCGTATTTGGAATGCTGATAGCTAAAACTGACGTTGTGGATTTATTTTAATTTTGTCCCAAAACGGGAAAGAAGAAACTATTTAGGTTTATGGTTAATATTTTCAACTTGCCACGGTTAAAGCTTAACTGCGCTCGATTTTTTTTTGCAACCGCTGTTGTTGTCATTTGGACTTATTTATGCACCTACTTACAGGGACTACATGACGATCACAACACTAATTATCTCATCAGTGATTCTCACAACTTGTCTCATCCTTGTGATGGCCAATGAGTTCCCATCATTGCCAAATTATCTCATCCAACTCTCGTCTACTTTTAGTATGAAACGAAAAGACCGCAGTTTGTTCGTCCTTTTTATCATCACCACTTTAGCTGTCTCCACGTCTGTAATTATCGTAAGTTTTTTTCTTCTAGAGAGCCGTATTTTATTCTTAATGTGGTCGCTTATGTGTTCAACGAACCGCTACACGTTTTCGCATTAGGGAATTTTTTATGCTGAAATCTAATTGCATCCAGTTCTTTCCTCCATGTCCTATATTGGGTGCCATTTAATGAAAATGTGACTTAACCGTGAAAAATGTGGCAGAAATTTTCGAATCTTTGTCTGTTTAATTGAAGTTCATGTAGTTTAGTAAGTATTATAATACTACATACCCCAATTTTGTATTTTTTCTTGCAATTATACATTCAAACTTGTAGGAACTCGAAGGAAATTAATCCCATTGAGTTTTATAGTCGGTTTATGTACAAATTGGTTTCTAAACTGACCGGGATTATATTTTCAGTTGAGCTTTCCAGCTGAAAGGGATTTTACCGCAAACTCAACAATAGTCCCAGAATCCGCTTATGACTTAGGTGTTAGTAATGACAGAAGCACATTCCGTCGATTTCCCGTACCCAATGGTTCAGTCGAAGATCCCTCTGGTAGCAGTACACTTTCTCCAACTCATGGTAAGCTCTTTCATTATACACGCACTGAAGGAATATCAATGCAGTGGTACTAACTCACTAGCTGACTAAACCTACTACTACTACCACGAAAATCTATACACTTGGCCAACATTTTTGACATCAATGCTATAAATTTGGAAATGGCTGACAATCCACTAACTCTAGAATAGTGTGAAAGCTTGCACCAACGTGCGGCAATAATAATATAGGAATAGAGTAAATTCTCTGTGTGTCAAATGAAAAATGATTCCATACTATGTGACTTGGGCTTTTTTATAGAATCTACTACCTTACTACGTGCGTGCTTAGAAAGTTAAAAATTACTCAAGACAACATTTTTTCAGTCCTTTCACCCATGATTTGCAATTTGCATAAGGTTTTCACCGTAGTGGTGGAGCGTATATGTTTGTAGCATTTCGTATAATGATGACATCAAGTAGAAACCAAGGAAATAGTATTAGAATTCTGGGCATTCTGCATTGCCCTAGCCAATTGAAAGAACAAATGAATTTGGTGGATTCCATTTAAGCTAGTAGAATCCATTGACCCCGTATTATTAGAATTCCTGACGGCTGCCATTAGCACACTTCCACTTTCCCAAAACTCAGACGCTTACTTATAGTATCACAGATATCTTGCCATTTTGCTAACTAATGTTATCATTTCAGGTGAACTTTTTTCCTTTCCTTTCTATTGCATCATCTGCACTTTCCTTTTTTTCAAACTATTGAATGGATTGTAAGCATTCTAATACTTAGATCCCACAAAAACTTGTCCATAATCATTTGTTTCTAAAAGTACAATGCATGTCGTAGTGTATGTAGTAACCAACTACTACTTTGGTAGAATTGCCCCATAATTTTTGTATTTCTGTTTACAGAGGAGCCGTTAAAACCAGAAGCAATACTCGAGAAAGCTCGCCCAATAAATTCCAAAGTATCTCGTACAAGAGTGAAAAGACTGGATGAAATGAGACACTCCCATGTTGGCTCTAATAGTCTAGTCTCAACTACTACTGCAAGCAATAATAATGGAAAGAGTGACACTAGAGATGTTTCGAGAACCATTCACACTGTTACTACCAGTATTGACAATAATAATTTATTGGGAGGCAAAAAAAGTGAATCCCTGTTGTTTCCATTTGGAGACAAAGTGAGCAAATATACTGCAAGTGCTGAGTTGAGTGTGGACTACAAAGGGGATGACTACTATGGAAACCGGGTTACATATAGTGAGGAGGACAATAGCTACTCATCGTGGTATTCTGGGGAAGCGACTTCCACGAGTTCCCTTTTTAATACTGATCAAAAGAGCAGTGGGGGTAGTGAGGACGTTATTATTGGCGATGGGGATGGGAATGAGCTCAACTCGTGTCCCGATCGACCTCACTATGTGGTTTACTCTTGGATCCTTTGTATGGTGTCTTTGGCTGCATTCCTGAAGCTCTATTTCCTGATCAAGGCTGTGATCATTGTGATTTTGGCTGTGTTCTACATTGTCTTGATTTTCATTCCGTTTCATCATTTGTTTGAAGATGTGGTGAGCAATGCTGGATCCTCTGAGTTGAGGTAAATATGTGGAATGTGCATTATTTAGTTATTTTCAAGTGGGATTACTGGGTATTTTGTAATTGACAGAGCTAGTTTTTGATTCAGCTATTTATTGTGCTTTTAGTTTTTAGACTTCTGTATGTACTAGAATGATAGGTTTGTTATGTGTAGGCGCGCATCAGTTGTTCGTAGAGTTCTGTGTTGACGACTCTGAATTCAGAGTGCATGCTACTAATTAACTAATACTATATGGCTAGTAGCTCCTTTAGTATATGCATCTGAACTGGAATCCGAGGATTTGCATAAGGATGGATTCCAGTTCTATGTCTGAAATTCTCATTTCACATCCTGATTGGATGTGAGTGTTTCTAACAGTAACAATTAATTTTGGCACACTCTCCTTATGAAACTTATACTTACTAACTACTATATAATGCATGAACAATGTGAGGTATAAAGAGTTTAGCTTGCTGGTTGAGGGGGGAGATGCGATCGAAGAACAATCTCACTTAAGGAATGAAATATGAAATGGTCGGTCGAAGATTCCAAAAGGGATGATATTATGTTGCTCATTAATAATGCATAGGGGAATGTTTGCTATGATAGTGTCTGTATGTGTACTGATGATGATGATGACTATTTTATACAGAGCGGAAATCCCAGCAAAATTTCAACTCTTACTGCTCATCTTGTTATTTGTTTTCGTGGTTGTATATCATTCTCGATTGGTGGAAGTGACTTCTCGTCTGGACTTTTTGTGGAAAAAGCAGGCAGAATGTGAACTCTCCGATATGAAGGAGTACAGGGCTCATAATTCACATTTGTTAAGGAATATACTACCGGATCATGTGGCATCCCATTTTCTTCGCAGTGATAATCGAGATGTAAGTTTATAGTAGCTGGTTGGTTACAAATTTATAACATGGACTTCAGTTGTGTAAGTGTATGTTTTATGAAATATTTGCGCAATCTATAAGGGTTTTTTTGTGTGTGAAAAAGTCGATTTTTCCTGTTTAACAGGAACTGTTTTCACAAGCTTGGGACAGAGTGGGAGTCATGTTTGCCAGCATTCCTAAATTCATTGAGTTCTACTCTGAGGATGTAAACAAAGGAATTGAGTGCATCCGGCTTCTCAATGAGATTGTTGGTAAGTGAAAAGATTATTGGATTACATATTGATCCCTTGATGGCAACTTAATAGCTCTGTGTTTCTGCACTGTATGCGTATATAGAAATCCGTTGTTAGCCCAAAATGTGAATTGATCCTCTTGAAAGTTTTCATTAAGCATGTTACGAGCATATCATTGCTAAAATTCTTGTATGCTCTGTTTCCAGTGGATTTTGACGAGCTGTTGGATGAAAAGCGTTTTTCGAGTATAGAGAAAATTAAAACCATTGGCAGCACTTACATGGCGTGTTCGGGATTGCATCCAGTTGACCAAGTAATTTGAATTTAACAAACAATTCTTTATCGGTTGGCAGTTATCACTTGTATAATATGTGCTCGCTCACGTGCACCATGTTTTCAGTCAGTGTGACATTGTAATGTCGATACTAGGGGTCCATCTGAACAGCTCGTACTTGCGTACTTGAATCGACCAATCCGTAGTAGACAAGAGTACGGAAGTACACCGCACAGTCTCCGTGTAGAATCAAAGTACTCAATGCAGACTTAGCATTGAGTTTTTAGCCCCATCGAGTAAATTCTACTAATCTACGCAACTACGAACTTGCACGCCGTTCAGGCGGACCACTACTGTATTTGTACTCTTTTTCTCACCGCAGATGCGGTCCCACTTTTAAAGTGGACCCATCTGTTCTCTTTAATTATGCTCAAAATGTTATGCTAACTGAGAAACCTACTTATACACTCGTATGTATACTAAATTAGAATTAACAAACTGTATATGTAGCATGTGTACCAGAAATTCTTCTGCATACGCTGCATTTGAAAGTCCCTTGGAGTCAGACTTTCAATATGCTGGGGGGAGTATTTCCTGTACAACTTTATCATGAGAACATGTAACTAAAAGTTAGTCTCATTGTGAAAATATTGTGGGTTCACAGGAGGAAGCAGCAGACATGAATAATTGCGCACATCTTTGCTATCTGGTTGACTTTGCATTGGAGATGAAAGAAAAACTGGAAGATCTTAATCGCCATGCTTTCAACAACTTCAAACTTCGAATAGGTTCGCTCATTATCATAATCAGCTTTCTGAATATTTCTCATAGGAATTTATAGCTTTGACGCTTTAAAAATTTTGCATACCATTTCACAATTATAGCTACCGCATAATAATCACCATAAAATTATATTTCTTAGTAAACTTGAGTTTCCGAACAAATCATCATTCACTAAAAAGCTGAGCATTGAAAGTAAATATTTTGGCACTTACTAATTCGACACATTCAAACTGGCGGCAATAATTCAATGATTACGTAGAGTGAATTGATCGTCAAGTTTTGAAAAGCTTTCCTCTTTCACTCCACCATGTAAAACTTGCAGAATTCCTGTGTAAGAATCGATACAATAATGGGCAAATCCCATTTCGCACAGGAACTGAAACGGTAGTAGCATGCTGTTCCTTACTATGGGAACTTGGTGGAATCACAGTGTAGGAGTAGGAGCAGTGTAGTGTGTAGTGTCGTAGACAAGAAACTTTTTCTGTTTGAATCTCATCATTTCATACATGGATAGTCGCAGTGGTAAAGTGGACTGACTATATACTGAAACTACATGTTAGTCAAGTCACTTATGTCGGCAACATGGTCCCAGTGAATGAAAAAGATTGTTCTACTACTACTGGAGAAGGGACCAAAAGTCGGGCAAAGTAATGCAAAAGACCAGAAGGACACATAATGTTACAAGTTTACATTATATGGGCGCCGTTATTTTTGCACCCGGTTTCATTATAGTAATACAATCTCTTTGTATATATTTGGTTACTTATTGTTAGGAAGCATTATAAATTATTTTTTCCACTGGAGTAATACTTAAGGTTTTTAGTTATTTAGTGGTGGCATTCTAGTTCTGCTCGGAGTGGATTTTTGAAGCAGCATATTGACTATCTGATAGCTTTTATAGTTTCATAGTGTGCTCTAGTACGCTGTAAATGTGTACGATGTGATAATTGTAATATAAACGGTGAATGCCGTAGTTTTTCGGTAGCTATGTGGAATGAATCGAGTCCAGAATTCCCGGTGCTCGCCAAAGGAAAAAAAGTTGGGAGCGAACGTGAAACCAGTATTCAGGGCCAAGGAAAGAAACATTAGGAGCAGAGCACAGGGACTGTAGTAGTAAAAAGTGTAAGGAAGTAGCTCCCGTCCTATTAAGTAATCGTATAGCCTGGCACAAGGAGGCAGAAAAGTCACTTTCTTTTATTTATTGCCTCACTTTCACTTATCCCCGTAGAATTGTAATAGCAGAAGGACTGGGAATCTTTTCTTCTTCTTTGTAATGCTCTGTGTGCATGTCTAATGTAAGTGGGTAGGTAGGTAGCTAATATTATTGTATTCGATAGTTATAGATACTTGTGTTAGTTATTTAGTACAGTATTGGGTTGAACTAGATGGGGTCTTCAAGTACCGGTGAAATTAGACACTATAGGCAACTAACCATTAAAAATTATTGGTTTAATTTGGTTTTTGTAAAGTTACAGATTCGTCTGAAGTTTTTTTAATGCAATGATCTGGATGGTTTTGAAAGTGTTTACAAGAGATTTCTTGTTTGTAATGGGACAGATTGTCTTAAGTCAATGCATGGAAAGTTAATGCAAGTTTTGAAAGAAGTTAAGTTCCTAATGATATTGCATTTGACTTTGGTTAAACTCGTAATTACAACTTTTTTTCAGTAGATTTCGGGTTTTTAAATGAGTACTTTGGTAATGAAACTATTAGTTTCATGTTAGTAGTTGAATAAAAGAATGGATTTGGTTAAAACTGATCGTTAATGAAAATTCACGTCAGAAATTAACGAGCGATTAAGATGCTGGCTCACTCGCAAAATGGCTGAAAGGGAAGTGAAAGCTTGAGCACATGGATTGGGTTTAACATTGTGAGTGGAAAATGTATAATCCTGACGTTTTCGAGTGAGTGACTGTTCTAAATGAGGGGAAGACAAGGAAACTCATTAATTATTATTCTCTCGTAAGAGGGACTTAGTGGTAATGAGGAATGTCAGGGCATTGTTATTAGCTTTAATCCAGCATAGTACGAAAGCAAGTCAAAGAGACTTTTAATCTGTTAGTTAAGATTACATACATAGGGTTATTTTGGAATGGTATTTATTTGTCTTTCAATATGCAGTTTTTTTGGGTGTCAAAAATTAACCGTTTTTTTTTGTTTATTCTTAGGAATAGCAGTGGGTCCAGTAGTAGCTGGGGTTATTGGCGCACGTAAGTATTTTTTTCCTGTGTTGCACAAAAGACTATGTCAAATTGACACTTGTCCCATGCAAATGATGATGACTTTACCTCTGTAGGGAAACCGAATTTTGACTGCTGGGGGAATACGGTGAATGAAGCTAGCAGAATGGACACCACAGGAGTTCCCAATTCGATTCAGGTCACCAAAGATGCGGCTCAAGTACGACATTCATTTGATTTCATCTCATTCGTGTGACCTTCTTGTATTCTTTGGGTGCCTTTTGTCTCCATTTCTCCTAGTTGGCCAATATTCTCCCCCAAATTTTTTCTCAGAAATTTGATTAGCTATGTTTCTTGGGTTTCTTTTTGGGAAACTATTTCCTGATGTGATACAAACGATACGCCCATGTAATATAATCTGTTTAGTTTGTTTTTGTAAGTTATCTTGTTTTTCCAATGGTTGGCCTCAAGTTTTACTAGAGCTGATACGCATTGAATATAGTGGTTTGTTTTATGTTTGAAGTTGTGGTATTATCTAATCTTTGCAGATTGGTAGGCATTTGGATGAGTTTCTTTCTATCTAATGTGGTAAAAAAATAAGTAGTATTGATAGACGTTTTTTTAGTCTGCTTCACTTGCTCCCTTTAGTACTGGGAAATAGACAAAGCTAATATTTCGATAGAAAATTATTAATTGAAAAACTATTTCCCATTAGCAGTTAAACGTCATTTCTTTCTTACTTAGTAATAGGACCCAAATATGAGAATTCAGGGAAACTTTTCTGTTTCTGTCCTGTACGAAAGTGGGACCACTTATTTCACTTTGTTTACAAGCAAACGAAACTTCGGGTAGGAAAAAGCCGAGCCTAAGTTTTTTTGCACTCACAAACAAATAACGTGCGGTCCTGTGAATTGAATGCAATAGTAAAATTGCTTCCGCTCTACATTACATACATACATTATATGTGTACATACAAGCTCCTCCGTGGTTTTATTATTATTACCAGGCCCTACAATAAGTGGAGAACAGTGTATAACCAATTGTGCTGACTCTGTCCATTTTTCTAGATTTTGGAGAAAAATGGGTTCCAGCTAGAGCACAGAGGATTAGTTCCAGTGAAAGGGAAAGGAGAGATGGAAACGTACTTTGTGCGAGGACGGAGTGCCACACACTTCCGTATGTACGAGCGGGGTGCGTCTCAGAATAGGAAATCTTTGGCTGCCGTTGTCTTTGGCATGGTACAAGCTCGACGCAGGCAAACTATTCGAGGCAAAGGTATTTTTAAAGATCGTACTAATAAATGAACCAACCATGCATACATTGCACCCTTTTTCGCTACCAAATCCAATAGTGTTTAACTATGTAACCCCGGTTGAACAGATGCATATGCATGGATTAAAAAATCGAACCCTGTTTAAGCATGTTGCCCCATCTTAAATATCCATATTGCTGTAATTTAAAAGGCTGGCTGACTGCGAAGTCTGAATGAAATATTTTTCTATAGAGGTTAATTGAATTTTTATCGGAACTTATTCAGGTCCAGGAGATATTTTGACATCAAATCCACCAAAGCAAGCGCGCAGTGGAAGCTATCGACGCTCTGAAAACAAAGAAGTCTGATTTTATGAAAGAGCGTACCTAATTTCTTTGGAAATTGTATATGCCAAGTAACCGACCTATAGTTGCCACTTAAAATGACATAATCAGGGATGCTTGCGTACGTTGATAATATTGCAGTTGGTTTTAGTTGGTTTAGTATATTTTTGTTACGCATGTTGTGCATATAGGGATTTTATTGTCAGTTTTTATATTGCAGTAGATTATTTAATAATGTAAAGGAGTACCTGGGAAATTTCATGGACGCTTGAAAAAATATATTTACCTGCAGATTGTCATAATGTTATTATGCTATGTATTTAAAGTTGAATTATATAGTCAAGCAAGCTCTGAGGGATGTAAAGTTTTTATAGCTTATTTATTCTTGTGTTCTATGGATACTTTTATCATACGCTTACTGTCAACGCAACTGCTCGTACCTAATTTTCTTGTGAACAGAGCTTTTGAACGGAAGAAGATTTAAATGTTATCTAATAGTATCCTGTTACAAATGAGGTAAACAATGAAATGCATTTATTGTAACGAAATGTACAAGTTATATAGATAGCTTGTAGTGAAACCAATGCAAGCGAGGATTCCCTTCAGTATTTGATCATGCGGAGAAGAACAAAAATGCTGGTTCAACATTGAATTCTTCCCTTTAGCTTGATAAATAAGTAGATGAATTTTATATGGCATAATTTAATTAATATACTTCATGCCGAGGCTTTGCAGAAAGCTCGCTCGTAAATTTATTAAATTTTTACAAGCGAGGGACCTTTTTGCACGGCATTGGAACACTGCAAATGCGAGTGAAGTAAAATTTGAATCAATCGAGTGTATCAGGGGTATAGTTCTACAATATAAGCCCTGGCATGAAGTAAGTATACTTTCTTAGTAGAACACTCTTGATTGTTGATTTAAAAACAATGACTTACTTGAAACTTCCATAAATAATACTATAATTTTTTATGAACTCTGTGAGCCAGCGTTGGGATTATCTTGTTGTTTGTAATAGTAAGTAGTGGAAAATGCGGCTAATCATTCTGCGTGCGCCATATATAAAGTGATGATTATTATTGTACGAAAGAAACGTTAAATAAATATTTGCGGCACATCTCTTCCTTTAGAAAAGAAGACTAGTAATTACTTTGCTGAAACTTGACTGTAACGGACAAATCTTATTTATCTCGAATTTTTAGTGATTCATTTTCTAAATGTAAGCAGCACAAGTTAAAGTAATAGACGTTCGGAAAGCATAATTTTTTACGAGCTGTATAAATCAAAGATTCAGTTTTGCATCTTTGTGAACTGAAATTAGACCGGCACAAATGCGATTATTTACTGAAAATGTTAAGTAAATTTAACGAGCACACTAAACTTTGATTATGTACGATCTTTTTTGTAACTAAAAAATTTCATGAATGGTGCCCTAACAAGTTTTTCATGCTCGGAAGTCGGAACAGCACAACAAACTAACTGTGGGCCAAAATGCACACTTTAGTTAGTTGTTTGGGTGAGTGAGAGACTGTGCAAAAAGTTGGTCAAGGTTCAAAGACGGAATAGTCCTTATTTTACGCTTCACATTCACAAAAGAGTTACGAGTCTACTAAACCATCATAGATGACATGTTTGGAATGCGACATACTATAAAAAATAAGAGGGGAAAAGTTTTTGAACCATGGAGAAAAAATTACTTTGGAGAAGGAAATTTCAGATAAGTTTTCAAAATCATTCAAGATTATTATTGTTGCATAATGTTGGTAAACTTATACTTCATGATTTCAAATTATATTTTCGGGACTGTATTTAAAAAATGTAATATGGCAGTGGCAGTTATGTAGTTAAACACCACTGCCAAAATATAGACTTCTCATTTCATTCCAATCCAATGTAATAGAGACTACACTGGCTTTATACAGTTTTGGCCCTCGTCAATTTTGATTTGATGGCTCCGTAATGGGAATGTATGCAGACAGTGACTGTAACAGTGTCAATAAAACTGACGACAGTTTTTTTGAGCTAACATGAAAGAAATGAAAATCGTTTTGATCGTAATTGTCTACGAGACAAAAAAATTCATTGGGTAGGTCACTTGCATTTTTACTCCCCTGAATTTATGTATTGTGCTTGTGCCAAAATAATAAACTGCTGCTGAGCACAGCTTTGTGCTACAGTTTTTAAGTAACTTGTAGAAATATGTTTGCTATGTAATCAATCTAAAACATTGCAAAACATTCATTTTGTCATATTGCACCATCAATTTTAAACAAAGTAAAGAATTCAAGTTTAACAACTTTTGGTCAATTTTAAAATTTTATTTTACGGTTTTATGAAAGTTCTGTTGCACAACAAAAATTTTTTGCAGATAATTTTCCGAATTAAGCACTATTTCTTGAATAATTTGAGTGAAGTGAGCTAATAATCAACGGAATTTAAATTTAACCGCCAAAATTGAATGCAGAACATCCAATCAGGACCTTAGCAAAAATACAGACAAAGAAAGACAGTCTGAATGAAAAATTTTCACCAACCCATACACATTACACCACAGACTTTAGATTAGAAAGACTGGCACTGCGACTTTAGTTCACTAACTTTCATTTTGTTGACTGCTCGATTAAATAATTAATAAACCTCAGCAAGAGGGTATACCGACGAAGCCGGGTTATAAGAAATTATTTATATTAATATTACAAAAAACAAGTAATAATAATTAGGGGTTTTTATTGTTTTTCGGTAGTCTCATCAGCTAGTCTTTCTCTGTTCACCAACTTGCAATCACAAATTGAATCATCAATCAACATCATTTTTATTTTCGCGCCAACAATAATACTACTACAAGTTATTCCAGTAAACTGATCAGATGACCAAAAAATTACCCTAACATTTCAAATTGAAACATTTAATTACAAAATTAAACCATTTTGGTCACGGTTG
>Ga0210040_10003936_pt1 | contig 19705 bp, 4 predicted proteins | sample CryGeyCG12114_NA_FD_185462 | JGI IMG/M metagenome (GOLD analysis project Ga0210040, IMG submission 185462) | Groundwater microbial communities from aquifer - Crystal Geyser CG19_WC_8/21/14_NA (SPAdes) (version 2) | ecosystem: Environmental > Aquatic > Deep subsurface > Groundwater | place: USA... | reverse complement strand
GTTGATTGCTGTCTTACTCTGAGCGACCGTCGTCTCCTTTCGCCCGCCACATCTCCTTCAAAGGTACCTCATCCGTCGTTCGTCCCTACCCCCAAAACTTCAATGTTGCTTGTCACGATTTCAATAATTCGTCTGGCGTCAAGCTACTTCCCTGGCATTGTACGCTGCTCCCGACGACTTGTATCCACTATCATATTCGAAATTATGTGGCATCATGTCGCTATAAAAGGTATAGACTGCTAAGGCGTAATTTGTTGCTGAGGGATGCTCAGTTACATGCCTGTTCAGCCGGTCTCACATTGTTTGGAGTGGATATTCCTGGGCTTCTCGGTCTATCTCTTGGCGCGGTCATATCTATATTCCTTTGTCGCGATCTAACATGGTCTACCTTCTATCCATCATTGTCGTTCTGTCTTAATCGGTTTTCAGAACTATTATACTAATTTCAATGTCTTCTCTCATCTTACATCCAGTTTTGGTGCTCTTCCAAGATCTGATTCAATGTCCTGCTATCGCATCACGTCACGTCCTTCGCCTTCCGCCACGTCATGTTCTACGTCCATTATGGGATCTCCACTTCGTGTCTAACATTGTCAAGCTCACTAGCTCTCGTTAGGGTTAAGTACACCTGCTGGACCGTCATCGTGGTTCCACGTATGATCCACCACACTTCATCCAGTCGCCGTCCGCGTCAAGGCAAAGCACTTTCCATCGCAATCTCTGACTAGCGGGTGTAATTCCAAGCTCCCCACAATGTCCGGTTGTTCGCTGCTAGAAGTGCAAAACAAGCAAACAAGGTGCTCAAAGCCCTGAAGATAGACAGGATAAGCTATTCACTTTTACGTCTATAGACAGGGGTTTAGGGGCACATACTTATTCGCACTTCTCGTGAAATCTGAGAGTGTGGGTATATCGAGTCAGCGACGTCAACAGCGCTCGGCGTGTCTCGGAGAAATGGATGAGTTGTTTGTGGTCGCTGCTCGCTCTGCAAGTCGTTAGCCAGGAAGACTCGAGGTGGCTTGGGTGAATTTGCTCTTACCTGCTAGGGTTGACCCTGCGTGCTGGATGGGTAGTCGGAGAACAATTGTCGAGCCGGTCCATGTGAGTAGTCGACTAGCTCCTCCTTCAGCGCAGAGATTGCATTTCATGGTGGGTAATGCGGTGAGCTTTTAACGGGGAGGGCCCCGTACTTCCTCAGTAGACGTTCAACCGCCGCCGCAGAGCTTCAATAGCTCTCCGTAATGTTTCGCTCCTCCCTCGCTTAAGATCACTTGCTTGCCATCTTCAGGTTTGATCGGGCGGTGCTCGCCGTTTTTTGTTTCTTGTTTTGAAGCGACTGGCGGCGCAGAGAGCACATTCAATAGCTCTCCGTAATGTGTAATATCGTGCTGGGGATGTTCGTCAGTCCTAGACCTACACAGACAAGCAAAATCTTACCCGTCTCATTGCTCGGATACAAGCTAAACTTCGGGAGGGGATTGTTGGTGGTGTGTAAGACGAGTGGGAAGCATGCAGCATTACTTCAAGGCGTCGATTGCGGGCGGGCAGTGACGTAAGAAGTGGATAAGGGAAGGTGAGCGCGGTCAAGAAGTAAAGGCAGGCGCAGGGCAGTTGCGGTCAACACTCTCGTCGGCCTGGCGCAGACTCAAGATATAGCTTGATCGAACCAATCCGTGTCCTTCAGGCACGTTTGATGCAGCTATCGTAATCTCCAGACGCTCCACTTGCCTCATCTCCGAATGCATGTCCACTTTGACCCTCGAAAGTATTGACGCAACGGTGCTCAATCGCCACTGATTCCCGCTTCTCGCAGTGCTATACTGACCATGAAGATGACCTCATGCGTTATATTGCAAACGGCGTCAGCCGTGCAGTTGCTTAAAGGACTATGACAGTATGTCTACTTCCATTTCCCCAGTAAGCTTTCCATAAGATCTGCTCCACCAAGGGTCACTCATCCATATCTCAATATGTACCTGGTTACCCTCCTTTACGCCCTTTTGCTCCTCCTCGATCACTCCCTGGCGGGCTTCGATCCTCGATCGAAGACCAACCTCGCGGTCTACTGGGGCCAGAACTCCGTCGACTCCCACGCACTCAACGTAGCTCAAGGTCGCCTTGTTGATTACTGCCATGACCCCAATGTCGACATTATTCTTCTAGCTTTTCTGATAACCATCACCGACGGCCAGGGAAACTTCAAGCCCGTGCTCAACTTCGCCAACCAAGCTCCTCGTTGCGACCAGAGCAAGCGTCCGTATACGTGCCCGGAGGTTGAGGAGGACATCAGGACTTGCCAACTGGACAAGAAGAAGACCATCCTCTTATCTTTCGGTGGCTTCACGAGCCCCGAGGCAGGTTTCAATGACGACAACAAGGCCAGAGTGGCTGCTCAAAAGTTGTGGGAGATGTTCGGTCCCCCAACTTCTGACCCACCGGATTCCGGTCGGCCTTTTGGAAGATCGGTCGTCGATGGCTTCGATTTCGACTTCGAGCGCGAGGTGCCTGGTATGGGTGTTTTTGGCCAGGAACTTCACAAGCTCATGGGCGGAGAGAACAAAAGAGGACGCCTTATTACCGCCGCCCCTCAGTGTCCAATCCCAGTCCAGGACTCGATGTTCAACCAGATACCTCTCGACATAGTGTTTGTCCAGTTCTACAACAATCCTCAATGCAGCTACAACTTTAAGGAATGGAACGACTGGGCAACAGGCAGGAAGGCGCGGTGGTTTGTAGGTCTTCCAGGAAGCCAACGCGCTGGAGCTGGCTACATCGAGCCAGGCGACGCGCTGAACGACATCTTCCGCAAGGCAAAAGAGTTCGATCGCATGGGCGGAGCAATGTTGTGGGATGCAAGCCAGGCTTGGAGCAATAACAACTACCACGTGGCAGTCAAAAAGGCTTTGACCGGGGCGAAGATGGAGCCGTTCCAAGGATAAAAGAGATGCGAGAAGACGGAGAATGGCTGGTAGATATCCAGGGCCATGTTTCGTAAGCTGAGAGCTTTCTGAGCGGTTTAACATCTTGGTGTTGCATGACATATCAGAACCAGAATTGACATCTATTGAGAGCCCATGACCTGCTATCCATCAGCGTCTAGTACTCCATTTCAACGGAATTGTAACCACCCGCCGCTTCCTCCACTAGGTCCTGCCTTCCTTATACAACTCGTAATGCTCCGCCATCCACACTCTCAGCAGCGTCGGCTCTCTGAACATATAATGAGGAGCCAAGACCCTGCGATTTGCTGGCGTCTCATCAAGCAGCCCCCTCACGATATCCCGCGGTCCAACGTAATACTTCTTCGGAAAAAACTCCGCTACATGCGCCCTGTCCTGGTCTGACGGCGGCGCAACAAGCTCATCCATATTGACAAATCCCATCGGCAGGTATGCGTTGTCGTGTTGCTCCTCACTGATCGGCGTGCCCGTGTCCCAATTGTTCCAAGTCTCCTCTAGGATCTTGTCGAATGAGACGTTGAACTCCACGCACAAATGCGGAATCCACTCTCGCAGTAGTAATACTATTGGGCCGAAATCCACCCACGTGAAATACTGTGGATCTCGCCTTTGCAAGTTAATGGTCAAGCTCTCGAGGCGCGGTATTTCGAGAAGCTCATTCCATTCTTGCCGAGCTTTTGGCCTCAGCGATGTGAGTTTGTCTTCCAGCCTAGCGGCGTCGCCGTCTGCGAGGATGGGGAAGAGGAGCTCTTCTGCGTTGACGATGAGCTTGCGGATGTACCGCTTGTTCTGGGGATGGGTGCCCCATAGGTTTTGACGGAATTTGCTGGCTCCGAGCAGTTGTGAGTCGACGAAGGTGACGCTACAAGTGTTGTACGTGTAAACTGCTTCCAGCCATTCCGCGGCTAAGACAGGATCATCGAGAGGGGCTTGTATGTCGCGGTTGGTAAGTTCGAGCGGGGAGTCTTGAACAACAATGTATGGGTAGATGAGATCGCGCAGCTCGCGGGGAAGGCTGAGAAAGCGACGCCCTAGCTGGTCGGGTGAAGGAACTACATTCGCCATATTGCATCTGCTTTGATCGAATGGGATGTGCGGCTGTTGAGCAAAGTATTTGACAGCGACTAAACTTCGAGTTTACAAAAGTATGTTGTTGCCTTGAACCGCGTAATGCAGACGCGTCTGCATCTCCAGGCACCCAGCAGTGCAGACTGAGGCCCGTGCGGGCAGTCTACGCAGCCTCGCCGCAATGCTGCATCACATCACTAATCATCATATTGCAGAGCTGCAAAGTCCCTTTCCCCCCAAGCCGGACATACGATCACGCAACTGCGTGCGGACCATGGAAGTAATGTAGTTGGCTGACAGCCTCGACTGTCGGGCCGAGCTAGGCAAACGACGTCATGCCTCCAAAACGATTACCAATGGAGCTTCACCAGATCGGTTATATACGAAAATACTACTCCAGCATTTTCGAGTAGCAGCAAAGTATCGCAACACAGCTTGAGCATTCGAACCTATTCCACATCACTCTGAACATCTTCAACGTCAAAACAACAGCTCAACGTCTACTACATCAAACCCCATCATGTCCAAGAACATCCTCCTCATAGGCGGCCACGGCAAAGTCAGCCAGCTCCTCACTCCCCTCCTCCTCGCTAAATCATGGAACGTAACCAGCTTGATCCGCACCTCAGACCAAACCCCCACAATCGAGAAGCTGGGCCAGAACCAGCCCGGCAAGCTCAGCGTCCTCGTCAGCAGCGTAGCAGATGTCAAGAGCGAGGCGGACGCCAAAAGGATCCTTGATCAAGTCAAACCCGATTGGGTGGTATGGAGTGCGGGTGCAGGCGGCAAAGGAGGCGCGGAGATGACGTACGCCGTTGATCGCGATGCGGCCATTGCGTTCACGAAGGCGAGTGTGCATACGCAGAGCGTGAAGAAGTTCTTGACAGTGTCGTATTTGGCTTCGAGGAGAGGGAGGCCGTCTTGGTGGAGTGAGGAGGATTGGAAGTCTGCACAGAAGATTAACAATGAGGTGTTGCCAACGTACTACAAGGCTAAGCTGGCGGCGGATGAGGTCTTGACGGTCCTTGCAAAGGAGCGGTATGATGAGGAAGAAAAGAAGGGTATCCCGGTCAATGAGCGCTTCAGTGGGATCAGTCTGCGGCCCGGTACATTGACGGATGAGAAAGCCGGCGGTGTCAAGGTTGGCAAGATTGGTGTCGGTGGCAACACGACTCGTGCGACTACTGCGGAGGCGATTGTTGCAGCTCTCGAGACGGAGGACGCAAAGGGGTGGATCGATGTTATTGATGGGGATGAGGATATTAATGAGGCTATCCAGAAGTTGACGAAGAATGGAGTGGATGCGGTGGATGAAGAGGATACAGAAGCGATGAAAGAAAGTGCAGCGAAATACTAAGTAGCGCATAGGCTATGGACACTAGAAACTACTGCAACCTCGAACTATGCACACTGCTATCGTCTCTGATGAGCCTTCTTCCGTGTCTTCCGTGCCACTTCACCTTCGCTACCGCTACTGACACACGTGGCTCCATCATTCCTGTCCTCCTGGATCAGCTTTGGTGGTTCCTGGTCACACAGCTTTTCTAACTTCCGGATCTTCTTATCTTCCTTCATTTTTGCTTTCTCTCGTCGGTAGACACTCAGATCATATACTGTGGCTGATTAATTTCGAAGTACTAAAGAGCACAGTTCGCACTCACAATTTTTTGTGCAGCTTAGCAGCTGTATGAAATCAACCTCTACTCTGCCCCCAGAAATTATCTCGTGAAAAATGATTTGGCGATCTTGTTCCAGATTCCGATCGTTGTACTGAACGACGAAGACACCTCTAATACCGCCTTCCTCCAAAAACAGGCGGAAAGCTTCGTTGACCTTGTGGTTTATAATCATGGCGAAGGCCCCTTCGTCAAAAACTGTCATATCGCCATTCTCGTACTCGATTTCATAGGGCAGGAGTTCGTATACGATTGTATCCTGGATATATTCGCTGACGTCTTCCAGTGTTAGTCGTTCAATCCGTAGTCGAAAAACTCCTGGATCTAAACAACTTCCTACTGCAGGTTTGCCCTATAGACGGTAGCCGCCCTATATTAGACTAGTAAAACTAGTCTATTTAAGGGTTCCTATCTAGTCTTAAATAAGGTAGAAAACTACTTTATATTAAACTAGTAGATAGTAAAATTAAGCTAATATTTATAGTTTAATATAAGCTAGTTTTCTAGCTTTATAAAAAGTAGATAAACTATCTTTATATAGTACTTATAAACTATTTTTATATAGTACTAGATATTTATATATAGAAGTAGCTAGCTATAGTATAGTATATATAAATTAATATATTATATAACTAAAATATATATTTATTCTACTACTTATATCTTATTATATAAAATTACTAGTAATTTTATATAATAAGATATAAGCTAGTAGTAGACTATATATACTATAGTAATTTTTTATCTCTTTTATATACTACTATATTCTATTATAGTAGATTACTAGTAATCTACTATATCTTATTATAATAGATTACTAGTAATCTACTATATTTTATTATAGTAGATTACTAGTAATCTACTATAATAAGATATAGCGCTACTTATACCTTTATACTACTACTTTTATACTATATTTCTTAAATATACTTTAAACTTTCTACTATACTAGACTATACTTTAGTTAGTAATAGTAAGCTTAGTATTTTATTATAGTAGATTACTAGTAATTTACTATAATAAGATATAAGTAAGACTATTTACTATTTATATAACTATTAGTATAATATATAAGATATCTAAAGAAAGCTTATATCTTTTATTAGTATAGCTAGTAAAGCTTATTATATATACTATTTCTCTTAATAATATATTATTTAGTAATAATTCTCTTCTTTACTTTAATATTAATTAATATAATTTTAACTAGACTAATAATATAGTTAGTAATAATCTAGTAGCTATATACCTTACTATCTATAACTATTATAATCTTATTCTTATACTTATAATTAATACTCTTAATAAATACTAAATCTTATAACTATATAGTATATTAATTTTTTTAAATATAAGTAAAGTACTTAACGTAGCTAAAGTATAGTAGTAATATCTATTTATTATAGTAGAAAATAATATAAAAGTTATTATAATTATTTTTAGTCTACTATTAAAATACTTCTATAATAATAATTATACTAGATAGTAATTTAATACTACTAAAGACTTCTACTAGTAGATTATCTATATTAACTTAAGTATATACTTTTTTTACTATAATATCCTTAATAAAGCTTTTCTATATACTTATATCTAGCTATATATATATCTCTTATTTAGAGTATAGCTAGTAAAACTTATTTTAGTATAGTTAGTTAATTATTATATATTAATTTAAGTAGAGTTTAGTTATTATATATTACTCTTTATTTATAGCGCTATTTATTAAGCTTAGTATTATATTTAATAGGCTATCTACTTTACTTTTAATATAGCTTAAGTAGCTTTCTAGTAGCTATTATATAAAAATTAAAGCTAGTCTTTAGTTAGTAACGTTAATAGCTAAATAAAGTAGTAAGTATAGCTATAGTATATAAGCTTATATATATAGGAAGTTATCTATACTTTTACTTAAGTTATAGAATTAAGTATAGTATAGCTACTTATATATTTATATAAACTAATATAAAAGTATATTAATATATTTAATATCTATAAGCTATACTAACTTATTTAGAAGTAAAAAGTATAAGTTACTAAAGTCTTTAAAGTTATTATAGTATACTTATAAGATAGCGCCTATAAAGAAAGCTAGACTATATACTAGTAGTAAAGCTTTTTACTTAGCTATTTTAAAGTTTATATATTAAGTACTAATAGCTCTTACTAGTAAGCTAATATATATAAGTATAGTCTTCTTAGACTTCTATAGTACTTTATTAATATACTCTTTATCTATATATAAGATATAGTAATTACTAGTATTTTTTTACTATCTAGTTTAAGTATTCTTACTTTACTTAGGCTTACTAATAGAGTTTTATTTAATACTTTATAGTATATAGAATAGCTTACTAGTTATATTAAATATAATAGTGTATATAGTATTAACTAAGAAGTTCTTAAGCTAGTATAGTATATATATATCCTAGAAATAGCTATAGCGCGTAATACTTTTATTTTTACTATTAATATTAAGCTACTAATTAATCTTATTAGTAAGATCTCTATATATTAGTAGTAATTTAAGGCTTTATAACTTATATAGTATATAATAATAGCTAGTTTATAAGTCTTAAGTAGCTTTAATTTTATATACTTAGTATAGGTATTTTATATTACTAAGCTCTTTTATACTTATAGCTTTTACTACTACTTAACTATTTTTAGTTATAAGTATAAAATATAATTAAAAGTTAAAATTAGTACTACTAAGCTTACTTTTATTTACTATAGTAACTTCTTATTCTAATATTATTTTAAATTCTTATACTAGTAGCTATAAGAATATATCTAAGTACTTATTATAGTAACTACTTAATATAACTAAGCTAAGTAGTATATTTACTTTTATAAAATAAAAGTATAGTTAAATATTTAGTAAGTATATAAATATAACTATTACTTTATACCTATTCTTATTAACGCACTTATTTATAAGTATAATTTTATTAAGTAATAGCTAGTATACTACTTTATAGCTCTTATAAAGAAACTTATCTTATTATAGTTAGTAGTATATATAGCTATCTATCTAGTTAGATAAAGTAGTAAGTATATTATTATAGTTTAGAGCCTAGTGTAGTAACTTAGTTAAATTAATAAAAATCTAAGATGTAGAGGTAATAGGTATAGAGGGCCCTTATAAGTATAACCTCTATAAGAGTACTAAAAGACGCTAGCTAAGGCGCTAACCTACTAGTACTACGCTAGCTATAGATCTCTATTCTAACTCTTATATATCTTTTTATTAAATAAGCCTTACGCTCTTATAAAGCGTATAAAATTTCTTATATAAGTATAAAGTAGTATAAACTACTATCTTTATATCTTACTTTTATCTTTTATAGTACTTTTCTTACTACTATCTACCTATATAAGTCTATTTAGGTTCCTTTAAGTTATTATACCTATCTAGTTTAATTAAGATAGTTAAACTAGTAGTTAAAGTAAGAGGTAGCTACTTATAGTAGTAGAGATGTACGCTAGCTTAGAAAGCTTTATAAGCTTCTTATTTAAGGCTTATAGATAACTAGCTATTCTCTTAAAAGCCTAACTCTTTAGCTTTATAGTATAGCTTAAGAGTATAGATTACTACTAGTTAACTATTATTATTATAGTTATTAAATATATTATAAGGACTTAGTTAACTAAGGTAATAAGTATAGAAGTCCTTTATAGTATCTTTACTATCTTATAGATTAAAGTAAGGCTACTATACTTTACTCTAATTATTACCTTTCTACTCTATTTTATATACTAATAGGCCCTTATAGCTAGTATATAGATTAATTATATTTAGTTATATATAAGAGTTAAGGACTTAAATAATTTTATAGTACTTAGCTCTATTATTATTAAAGTACACTACTTATAGTAGATTATTATCTTATAACTAACTTAGTAGTAGGTTATTCTTATATATATAAAGTAGCTATAGGTAGAATACTAAGAAGATCTTCTTTAGTTATAGTAGTAGGTCTAGCTTATATACTATATTACTATTAATAACGTAAGAGACCTAATAAGGGCTAAAGTTCTTATAGTTAAAGGACTTAACTAGTTATTCTATATAAATATTATAAGTATTAAGTATAACTTAATTATCTTTATAAAACTACAGTACTAGAGATTAGTTATTATTAGTAAATTTATGTATCTTTTCTTACGTTTACGTAAGTTCTTCTCTTAAGTATTAATATAGCTTATAGAGCTACTACGTAAACTTATCTACGTAGTAAGTTTAGTATTATTAAGTTAATATTAGGTAAAGTTATATAAGTAATATATATAGAGGTTTAAGGCTAGTATAGAGATTATAACCTTTAGTAGCCTAGAATAAAGAAATCTTAGTTACTAATAAGACTTTAGAGTTAGTTTTAAACTCTATAAGTAGTAGTAGCTATACTTAATTATCTTATAAATAGTTTATATAAGCCTAAAGGTATTACTTAAAGCTAGTATTTACTATTTCTATTTAGCTATCTAACTCTAAGTAATAAGATATTAAAAGCTTTAGCTTAGTCTTTATCTATATACTAAGTTACTTCTAGAAATAAGATATAAACTATCTACCTTAGTCTAATATAATAGTCTTTAAGTACTTTTTCTCTCTCTAGATATACTTAATAAAGGTATCTACTACTATTAATATTTTAAGATTCTCTATTAGTATAAACTTACGCTTTTTAGAGAGGTAGTCTACTACTACTATAATATAGTAGTATATATAGCTATACTAAGTAAATAGTAGTAGTAGCGTAATAAAGTTAATAAAGATATCCTCTTAGTAGTAGTCTAGTATTAGTAGAAGATAGAAAAGACTATATTTTACTATATAAGATACTTTAGTATATTAATATATAAGATAGTTATTTATATATTACGTAATTATTAAAGTAAGGTCTTATTAGTAGTACTATTATATAATACACTAGTAAGTAGCTACTTATCTTCTATAGCTACTTATTAGTATATTATAGATCTATTTTATAATATAAGTTCTTAGCTTATTACTAAAGGGTATATATAAGCATTTATTACTAATAAATAGTTAGCTATTCTTAACTAAGAAGTCTCTTATCTTAATATATAATCTATTTTAGATAAGCTACTAAGAGATATAGTAGTTATTATTATTCTTAGCTGTAATAAGGTCTTAAAGATAGTTATTAGTAGAGTATAGTACTATAATAACCTTCTTAATTATTAAGTTATTAGTATTCTCTAGCGTATTATATAAGTCTAACTCTTTAGGCGTTATATATTTTACTATAATAGAGATTATATTTATAGTACCTTTAGCTAAGCTATAAACTATACGTATAAGATTATTAATAGAGTATATATCTTTATTAAGGTATATAGTCACTAGCTAGATTACTTTATAGCTACTTCTATCTATATTCTATTATATATACTTTTTATTAATAAGCTACTCTAGCTATAGTAGAGCTTACTAGTAGTTTATAATTTAGTTATCTTACTTATTTATAAGTAGGTCTTCTAGTTAGTAAGTTAAGCTATTAAGTTTCTTCTTTTACTTACTTAGCCTATACTTAATATAGAAATTAAATTCTAATAAAAACTTAGCTTAGTAGATCTATCTTTAATTAAGGTTTTACTTTATAGTAAACTATTATAAGCCTTTATAATCTATAAGGACTTTAATAGAAGATAGAGCGCCTACTAGTTTAGGTCTCTATTTCTTAAAGGCTTATACTATTACTAGAAGCTCTTTATTATATATTTTATAGTTATACTTTATAGGTATTATCTTCTTAGATATAAATATAATAGATTTTAAGTTACTATTACTCTATACTTATAATAGTACTATAGTATATACCTAGTTTAATATATCTAACTTAATAATATAAGGTAGGTCTAAGTTAAAGTATACTAGGACTAGCCTATATATAAAGGTATCTTTTAAGTATTTAAAAGCTTATATCTTAGAGCTATCTTTTTTAAAAAGAAACTTATACTTACTTAGTTCTTTATAAGTAAGTATAGTTAGTAGCTTTATAATATTAGAGAATCTTAGAATAAACTACTTATAAAAATTAGTAAAGCCTAAGAATAACTATACATTCTTAACTATTTAAAGCGCTTTCTATTCTTAAATAGTACGTACTTTCTTAGAGTCTATTTTAATACTATTTAGTATTATAATTAACCTAAGGAACTTAATACGTTACGTCTTAAATTTATACTTAGAAATATCTAGATAGAGTCTTACGTCCTTAAGCTTTTTAACTACTTAGAATAGGTACTTATTATATTCTTCTTTAGTCTTACTAAAGATAAAAATATTATCTAAATAAGCTATATAGTATACGTCTAAGTAGTCTTATAAAACGTTATTAATATAGGCTTAAAAAGTCTTAGGCGCGTTATATATACTAAATAGTAGTACTATATACTAGAATAGCTTATAGGCTGTAATAAAGGCTAATATATACTTATTCTTATTTTATATATAGATTTTATTAAACGCTATAATAACGTTAACTTTAGAGAACTAATACGCTTATAATAACTTACTAAGTATTTCTTTAATTAGTAGAGAAGTATTATAATTCTTTATTATAACTATATTAAGGCTATAGTAATTAATATAAATATAGATACCTCTACTTAGCTTATAGACTATAAAGAGAGGTATAGACTATTCTAAAACGCTTTTTTCTATCTAGCCTTTTATAAGTATATTATTAATATAGAGCTTAATAGTATAAGCTTTATCTTAGCTTATACTTCTTAGATACTAAGTAATAGCCTTTATACCTAGTATTTAATCTATTTAATAATTACTATTCTAGTATAGTAAGAGCTTATCTACTTTATAAAAGTTAAACGTTTAATATAACTTATATAGAACTAGAGGTAAGAAGTTAACTATCTTACTTTCTATTAGTAGTAAGCGTTCTAGCTTTTTATAGAAACGTAAGAAGTTATCTTCTAAGACTTTAGCTTTAAAGACTTTTATAAAGATAATTAACTTAATCTCTTTATTATTTTTTATAAATATATTAATATCTTCTTTTATAAATATAGTAACTTAAGCGTTAAGGTCTAAAGCTAACTTATATATAACTTTCTTAGATACTATAGCTACCTAAATACCTTTATAAGTACGTATAGGCTTCTTCTTAATAGGATACTTACGTTTTTAGTATTAGCTACTTTAGGCTACCTTAGAGATACTATAGTATAGGTAGTAAGAGACATAGTACTCTAAGTTAAAAATAAGTAATATAGAGTCCTAGTTAATTTATAGCTAGTATTTCTAGAACTATAGGGTCTCTAGAATAATCTATACACTAAAGAGTTTTATAATATATACTAGGACTTATTTAGTATACCTATTAAAATAGATATTAATATTTATAGTATAAGTAATCTAGCTTACTTAGGATCTATCTACTAGTTTAACTATAGTAGGTTTAGTAAAGAGTATAAGGTTATAGTAGTATATACTAATATAGAAAGAGTTAATAAATAGTAAACTATAACTAGTATTACCTATAATTTTAATAATAGATTTAGAGGAGTAAGAAGTAGAAATAGATTTTTTAAATACTAGCTAGTAGCCTATAGTAGGCTAATAAGTATCTTTATAAATAGTAGTAGCTATTACTACTAAGATTTATATATAATATACTAATACGCTATTCTCTAATTCCTTAATCCTATTTAATAAGGCCTACTCCTTCTATTTCTTTTATTATTATATAAAATTAATCTTATCTTAATCTTAACTAGAGCTATATAAAGATCTTAGAGGCTCTTTATTATTAATAGTATTAGTAGTAGGTAGAAGGCCTAGTTACTTATATAGCTCCTCCTCTTCTTCCTTAACTATTAGTACTAGAGGCGCCTTAAGCTTCTTTACTATATAACTCTTCCTATCTCCTTTATATCTTTAGTAGTAACTTTTACTAAAGACGTCTAGTTTTTTACTTTATTAGTAATAGCTATAGTACTTATATCTTCTTTACTAAAAGTAGTTACTAGTATACCTATAAAAAGAACTTTTATAGCCTTAAAGGCCTTACGTACTATAGCGTTAAAGAATAGTATAGCTAGTAGCTAATTCTTATATAAAGTATCTTTATTAAGAGTATAGCTATACTTAAAGTAGTTAAAATATATACTTATCTTTATAAGAACTCTACGCTATATATAAGTATAGCTATACTAGATATATATCTTTAAGACTAAAGTAGTAGTAGTTATTATAAAATAGCTACTACCTAGTATAGTACTTTATCTATAACTACCTTAGGTATTTATCTTTATTATAGTAGTAGTAGTAGTTATTATAACTTAGAGTCTACATTCTTATTTAATATAGTATAGCTTCTTATAGAATGCGGCTTAAGTAATACTCTTATCTTTACCTATAATAACGTAATCTTTCTACTATCTAGTTAAATGCTATTTAGTTTTAAAAACTATATTATTATTATTATATTCTAGAAGCGTAAGATAGGAGCTAAATTAAGAGATCTAGCTTAAGATAGTTTCTTTACTATCTTTAAAGTCTAACTTATTAAACTTTAAGAATACGTATATAGTACTTTTACTATTTACTTTATTATAATAAGTGTTTAGTATATCCTAAACTTAATCTACTATTTACTAAGTATCTATCTTAAAGCTATACGTAATATAGCTATATACTTTATCTTCTAGATACTTATATAGTATTATAAGCTTACTTCTCTTAGTATTATAGTAATAAGAAGACTCTATCTTATCTTTAATATCTATATACTACTTATAATACTTTTAAAGTATCTTATCTTTACTACTAAAGCGCTAGATATTAGGCTTATAGTCTTAGTTATTATTAAAGAGTATAATAAATACTATAAAGAGATTAGTAAGAGTAGCTAGTACTAGTATTACTATAGTAGTCTACGCCTAAATAAATATAGGTATAAGTACTATAACTTAAATAGTTAGAGCTACTTATTATTAGTAAAGTAGCTTATCTTTATCCTTATCTTATAGAAGAGTAAATTTATAGTAAACCTACTCTAAAGTAAAGAGTATAGTCTTATACTTTTTAAACTCTTTATTATAGGCTTAATAGTACTAGTTAAAGGTCTACTATTTCTTTTATAGCTTCTCTATTATCTATATAAGCTTACTATTAGATAATAAGACCTACTTATAAGCCTTTTTAAGCTTTACCTTAAGATCTAGTATCTCTTCTTCTTTATTATTAAGTTCTATATTTAAGCTAACGTTCTTAGACTCTATTTCTTTTAACTAATAGTTTAAAGAGTAGATAGTCTTAATTATTATAACGTATAGCTAGTTAAACTACTTAAGTAAATTACCTTCTTAGAAGGTATTAAAGTTAATCTTAGCTATAATCTTACCTTTATAAGTCTTATAGTTATAGTTTTCTATTATAAATAGAGCTAAGTTATTATTATACTATATCTTTAAGGTAATAAAGATAGTACTCTTACGTATAGCTTTTTAAGAGAAGATATACTTTATTTTATCTTTACTAGTAAAGATACGCTTAGAGCTCTTAGGCTTATTAAGCTCTTTATTAGTTATAGAAGTATCTTCTACGTAAGTTTATATAAAGAAGTATAAGTTATTACCTTTAAAGCCTTTATTTAATATATTAATAAAGTTTTATACGCCTTAAGTAACGTTATTATTTTTATTAGTAACGTATAAGTTATTGCGTTTAGTATACTTAATAGCGTTTCTAATATAAAGGTAACTTACTATAGTAATATATAGCTTATATAGCTAGTTAACTATTATACTACTTACTAGCTATCTTACCTTCTTTATAGTATCTTATATAACTATCTATTTAGGGTTATATAAGTAAGTATAAAGCTAGAAGCCTATATTATTATTATTATTATTACTATTAGTAGTAGCGAAGCTTTCTTTAAATAAGTCTAGTATATAGCTGCTTATAAGATTAAAGAGGTTCTATTAGCTATTATTATAGAATAGATTTAATAGCTAATAAAATAGCTACTACTATAAGTTACTAAAGTTAATAGTTAACTATAATATAGTAGGCGCTATTATAGTAGATATAGCGTTCGCTATAGTAGCTATACTACCTAATACTAATATTACTACTAGGGTTAAAGGCTAACTTAGCTCTTATAAAGGCGTAGTCTTAGCTAGTCTACTAATACTAGTAAGGTTATTCTAGGCTATATTTAATATAGTAGCGCTTATAGTTACGTAGTAATTAGTTATTATCTAAAAATCTTTTAAGGTAGTATTACTACGTTATTAGTTTTACTTTAGTTATAGGCGTAGCGCTTATAGTAGCTTACGTAGTTAGTTCTTTATATTTATAGGTTTAGTCTTAGATTATATTATAGTTTAGAGCCTAGTATAGTAACTTAGTTAAATTAATAAAAATCTAAGACGTAGAGGCAATAGGTATAGAAAGCCCTTACGAGTATAACCTCTATAAGAGTACTAAGAGACGCTAGCTAAGGCGCTAATCTACTAGCGCTATACTAGCTATAGATCTCTATTCTAACTCTTATAATATTTACTAAGTTATTAGTAAAAGTACTATAGTAAGACTATAACTTAAGTACTTAAGTTAAGTTATAGTATTATTAAATAAGTTAAGAAGTAATAAGTATATAGTTAAACTAGATATTAGGCTTATCTAGATTTAAAGTCTTTACTTTCTTCTTATATTAGCTTTTAGAGTAGAAGTTATACTATTATTTAGCTATATATTCTCTTATAAATACTATATAACTATTACTATACTTATTATATTTAATAGATAGTACTTATATAATTTTATATATTATATTACTATATATATTACTATAGCGTAGTTAGATATTAAAATATATACTTATTACTTCTTAAAGTATTATCTATACTCCTTAACTAATATAGTAATAAAGATAGTAGAGTTTAAAGTATTTAAGTAGATACTTTTTATTATTTAAGTTAAGTACTTTATATTAGTTAGCCTTATAGTTTATATAGTTATACTTAAGTTTATTATAGGTACTTTAGTCCTCTTTACTAAATATATTAAATATACTATTTAACTTATCTAACTAGTTATTAATATTATATATATTATACGCTATATCTTCTTTTTATTTAAAATAAAGTAAGTATTTATTTCTATTTATAAGTAAGAGCTACTATATAAGAGTACTAGATATTATATCTTTATTACTTATAGTATTATTAACGTTTAGTATAGCTGCGCTTATTACTTCTATAATATCTTTTTTATTTAAGCTTCTAAGCTACTAAGTTTTAATTACTTTTACTATATAGTATATAAATATATATTATAATATAATATAATAAGATTTTAAGTATAAGTATATACTATATCTATAGAAGCGCTCTTTTAATTCTATAAAGTAACTAGATAAAAGAAAGAGATAATAAGTAATATAAAAAGTAAAATAAATAAGTAGTAATAAGTAGATAGACGCTTTCTTAGGCCTAGAGTAAGTATAGTATCTAGTTAAGCTAGTTTATTTAGTAAATCTAAAACTATATTTAGTAAAGCTAGTTTTAGTATATACTACTTCTTATATCCTTTTTATATATAGACGTTATATTAAACTAACTTATATATCTATACTTATTAAGATAGTATATATCTTTTTATATATTCTCTTTTCTTATTATTTTTTATCTACTATATTATATAATACTATCTACTTTATACTATTATAGTAGTTTAGTACTTAATTATAGAGCTCTAGAGCTTTATTATACTATAGTAGAGTACTATTATAGTACTCTAGTACTTTATTATACTATTACTCTCTTAGCTAGATTCTATCTATATTTTATAGCTATTATCTCTATATTTATAAATATAAAGACTATAGTAATATATATTACTTACCTCTTTCTTAACCTTAAGTATAGATATAATACTATATACTCTTATAAGCTACCTACTCTAGATAATATTAAATTAATATTTAATTATATATAAAGTATATATAAAACTAGTAGTACTAGTAAATTAAGTATAGAGAGTATTTTCTAGTTATATATTACTATAGTAGTTAACTACTATAAGTATTTAGTATTTATCTTTTTATTTAGCTATAATAAGAGATGTATATATCTTATATTTAAGAATTTACCTTCTTACTATTTACTATATCTTTTTAAAGCCTATACTATATTAAAGACTAAGATATAAAACTAGATCTTAGGCGTAATCTACTACTATAGCTTTATACGCTATATTAACTAATATAGTTAGAGCTTATATTTAGTTATAAGTAGTATCTTAAGAGTAGATAATACTACTTATAATAGAGAAGTTAATAGTAGTAAGTATATAGACTTCTTAGTTATAGAGTACTACTAACTACTATCTATAGTACTATATAAAGTACTTTTAAAATAAAGTAGCTAGTATAAAGAAATAGTAAGCTAATATAGTTATACTATAGCGTTATTTAGTATTAAAGTTAAGCTTAATAGTAGTAGAAAGCCTCTTATATAAACTTTAAGCTTAAACTCTAGTTAGCTTAGTTACTAGTCTAAACTTATCTTACCTCTTTTACTATCTTATTATAGTAAATTACTAGTATTTAGCTATATTTTAAATATAGTACTAAAAGTAGTAAGTATATATCTAATTATTATAGGCGTATATAGAGTATAATCTTAGTATTATATAGTCCTTTTTATAAAATTAGTAAAAGATATACTTAAAGTATACTCTAACTTATAAGTATATTATCTATAAAAATATTTTATTATAGTAAATTACTAGTAATTTTATATAATAAGATATGTTTAATAACGTAGTTTTATATACGCTAGTTTTACTTATTTCTAACTAGTTAAAATAGCTAGCTATAAGCTATATAAGACTTTTACTACTTTAACTTTAAACTTTACTATTAATACTTAGTATATTATAAAAATACTCTATAATATACTTTTAATTATAATAAATAGTCTTTTTATAAGTTAAGCTATCTTATAAGTAGTATATAAAGTCTATAAAGATATTAAGTTCTTACTTACTACTAGCGTATAGCTTAAATTATATATTAGAAGCTAAGTTAGCTAAATCTAGAAACCTAAACTTATACTAGAGAATATTATAGTTAAAGATATTACTATATATATATACTACTATTAAGAGCTATTTATAAATAAAGATATTATAGAGCTAGAAGACTAGCTCTAGCTATTATAAAATTATATCTTCTTTATAGTTAAGAACTATAGTACTAATATTATATAGAAGAAAGCTAACTATAATAAAATAATAAATAACTTACTTACTATTAAAAAAAAGTAGTATAAGTTTCTCTCTTACTTTATAAAGAATTAGGTACTACTTTAGCTTATATACTTTATATATAAATAATAATAATACTATACTAACTATAAGATAAAGAATAAAGTAATTTTATTATAGTAATTTAAGCTTATAAGTAAGCTAAGCTATATAAATAAAAGTAGAATAAGTTAAAGTTATATATTAGTAAGGAAGTATAGTATTAGTTTATAATATAAGAAATTCTATAAGCTATATAGTAGATACTACTAAAGTAATAAGTAAGTAAAAGTATTTAATAAAGTATATTACTACTACGCTTATAATTAAAATAAGAAGTATATCTTTAGTATAGCGCTTTTTATAGTAAAAAGTAGTACTATTAGCTAGCTATCTAGTATTATTATCTAGCTCTTAAGTAGTTTTATATAGTATAGTAGTCTATTTAGCTAAGTAATACTATATATAATATTTAACTTACTTCTTACTAGCCTTAAGCTAGTATACTATAATTATAGTCTTATATTTACTAGTAAAGTAGTAGATAATACTACTATATATACTTAGCTAAAATATACTAGTAAAGCTTTACTAAGTTATATAAAGATAGTAGTTATACTATACTTTAATAGTAGTTAATCTATAGTTAATACTTATATACTAAAATAAGACTTAACTATACTAGCTAAATC
>Ga0210040_10003935_pt1 | contig 19714 bp, 17 predicted proteins | sample CryGeyCG12114_NA_FD_185462 | JGI IMG/M metagenome (GOLD analysis project Ga0210040, IMG submission 185462) | Groundwater microbial communities from aquifer - Crystal Geyser CG19_WC_8/21/14_NA (SPAdes) (version 2) | ecosystem: Environmental > Aquatic > Deep subsurface > Groundwater | place: USA... | reverse complement strand
GCCGTAGAACGCCACCGACCGGTCCACGTCGGACACCGCCAGCGGCACCAGTTCGATCTTCCAGTCCATTCCCGCTCCTCGGTCCCGTCGACGCCGTCAGCCGGTCCTCAGCCGGTCGTCACCTGGTCGCCACCCTAGGGCGGTTGGGGGCTGATCGGGTGCCCCAGCCAAAGCCGGAGTCCGAGGCGGGGTCAGAGCCGGGGTCGGAGCCGGGGTCAGACGCGGACGCGCAGGGCGCGCAGGGTCTCGTAGGCCGGCCGGCAGGCGTCGGCGACGGCGGCGTCGTGCGGGGCCAGTGAGACCTCCCGGGGGCGCCAGGGCTCGAACCCGGTGGAGGCCTGGACCGCGGCGTACCAGTGCGGCGCCCACACCCCGTCGGAGGCGCGCGGGCCCGCCGGCCAGCGCAGCATCGCCGCCGTGAACGGGACCCCGGCCCAGTCGCACAGCCAGCGCAGGTGTGCCTCGGGGTCGCGCAGGAAGTCGCCGGCGTCGACGACCGGTGGCCTCTGGTCCCACGTCTCGAGCAGCCGCAGCTGCTGCAGCAGGCCGAGGTCGTCGGGCTCGCAGGCCTCCCGGGAGCGGACGTAGGAGGCGACCACCTCGGCCGGGTCGCGGACCAGCAGCACGTTGCGGGACCGCCGCGTCCAGGCCAGGTCCGCGTCGGCGGCCTCGCTCGGCAGGTGGTGCGCCATGTGCTTGGTGTAGTGCAGCCGCACCCCGGCGGGCACCGGCTCCTCCAGCGCCTGCACGGCGGCGTCGAGGTCGGTGGGCTGCGAGCGCAGCACGTCGTCACGACCGGGGTGGTCCAGGCCCGTGCGGTGCAGGTACGACGCGTAGAGCGGCTCGTCGACGACGACGCAGTCGTCGCGGTTCTCGAAGGACCTCATCAAGGCGGTCGACAGGTTGCGTGGCCCGCTCCACACGGCCAGCCGGATGACGTCCACGAGGCCTCAGCCTAGGACTAGGACTCCCCTCCGCCTCGTGGTGCGTCGTGCCCGCGACCGGCACCGGTCCCGTGTCGGTCGGGGGGCACCTCGTGCGAGGCTGTCGTCATGAGCGTGGAGCGCGAGGTCGACGTCGTGGTGATCGGGCTCGGACCGGGAGGCGAGGCGCTCGCCACCCGGCTGGCGGGCGCGGGCCTGGCGGTCGTGGCGGTCGACCGGCACCTGGTCGGCGGTGAGTGCCCCTACTACGGCTGCATCCCGACCAAGATGATGATCCGGGCCGCACACGTGCTGGCCGAGGGGCGGCGGGTCCCGGCCTTCTCCGGCACCAGCACGGTCAGCTCCGACTGGTCGCCCGTGCACGCCCGGATCCGTGACGAGGCGACCTCGGACTGGGACGACCAGGTGGCGGTCGACCGCCTCGCGGACGCCGGCGCGACGGTCGTGCACGGCACCGGGCGGCTCACCGGGCCCCGGACCGTCGACGTGAACGGCACGACGTACGCCGCCCGGCGCGGGGTGGTCCTCAACACCGGGACCGACCCGGCGGCCCCGCCCATCGACGGGCTGGCGGGCACGCCGTACTGGACGAACCGCGACGCGGTGAAGGTCGAGCAGCTCCCGGGCTCACTGGTGGTCATCGGCGGCGGGCCGATCGGCGCGGAGATGGCGCAGGTCTTCGCGCGCTTCGGCGTGGACGTGACGGTGCTGGAGGTCGGGGAGCGGATCCTCGGTCCGGAGGAGCCGGAGTCCAGCGCGGTGCTGGCCACGGTCTTCGAGCGTGAGGGCATCCACGTGCGCACCGGGGTCGAGATCGGCTCGGTGTCCCACGCCGACGGGCAGTTCACGGTGGGCCTCGGGGACGGCGGGACCCTGCAGGCCGACCAGCTGCTGGTCGCGGCGGGCCGCCGTCCGGCGCTGCCCGAGCTCGGCCTGGACAGCGTCGGGCTCGACCCGCGCGCCCGCTCGGTCGAGGTCGACGAGCGGCTGCGGGCGGTCGGGGCCGACGGGCCCGTCGACGGGCTCTGGGCGATCGGGGACATCACCGGGCACGGTGCCTTCACGCACATGTCGATGTACCAGTCCGCGATCGCGGCGCGCGACATCCTGGGCGAGGACGGGCCCCCGGCGGCGTACCACGCGGTGCCGCGCGTGACCTTCACCGATCCCGAGGTCGGCTCGGTCGGGATGACCGAGCAGCAGGCCCGCGACGCCGGCGTCCGGGTCCGCGTCGGCACGACCGACCTGGCCTCGTCCACGCGCGGCTGGATCCATCGCGGCGAGGGCCTGGTCAAGCTGGTCGAGGACGCCGATCGCGGCGTGCTCGTGGGCGCGAGCTCGGTCGGCCCGACCGGCGGCGAGGTGCTGTCCATGCTGGTCACCGCCGTGCACGCCGAGATCCCGACCGACACGCTCCGGTCGATGATCTACGCCTACCCGACCTTCCACCGGGCGGTCGAGTCCGCGCTGGCCGACCTCGCGTCGGACGACTGATGCGGGCCGAGCAGGTCACCGGCCCGGTGACCTACCACGGCGAGGGGCCCGTGTGGGCCGACTGGACGGGCACCGGACCGGCCCTGCGCCTGGTCGACATGCTCGCCGGTGACGTGCTGAGGCTGCTGCCCGACGGCGGGGTCGACCGGCGCCACGTCGGCAGCCCGGTCGCCGCCGTGGTGCGGCCGCGCCAGGGCGGAGGAGCGGTGATCGGGGTCGAGCGCGGCTTCCTGCTCGAGGAGCCGGACGGCGCTCTCGCGCCGCTGTCCCCGCTGTGGTCCGAGCCAGGCGTACGCATGAACGAGGGCGGGTGCGACCCGCAGGGGCGCTTCTACTGCGGGTCGATGGCCTACGACAAGGCCGAGGGAGCGGGGACGCTCTACCGCCTCGAGCCGGACCTGTCGGTGCACGTCGTGCTCGAGGGTGTGACGATCTCCAACGGCCTGGAGTGGAGCCCGGACGGGTCGCTGGCCTACTACAACGACACGCCCACGCACCGGGTCAGCGTGTTCGACCACGACCCGGTCGCCGGGCTGCAGGCACGGCGTACGTTGGTCGAGGTGGTGCACGACGGAGAGCCGGGCAACCCCGACGGGCTGACCGTGGACGCCGAGGGCGGCGTCTGGACCGCGTTGTACGGCGCCGGGGTGGTGCACCGCTACACCCCCGACGGGGAGCTCGACGCAGTGGTCGAGGTGGGAGCCGCCCAGGTCACCGCCTGCACCTTCGGCGGCGCGGACCTCGACGAGCTGTTCGTGACCACCTCCCGGGAGGACCTCGCCGAGGGCGAGGACCCGCAGGCCGGGTCGGTGTTCCGGGTCGTGCCGGGGGTCCGCGGACGCCCGGTGCGCGCGTTCGCGGGCTGACTCCTCCGCGACCCGGGGACCCCGCACGGACTGGTAGCGTCGCCGGCGAACGAGCCCTTTAACGAGCCGTCCCGTGAGGCGGAGAAGGAGCCGGACACCCGTGCCTGCCCAGCCCGCCCCCTCGGCGTCACCCGGCCGCACCGTCATGGACGACGGCGACGTCGCCCGGGCGCTGACCCGGATCGCCCACGAGATCCTCGAGCGGAACAAGGGCGTCGACGACCTCGTGCTGCTGGGCATCCCGTCCCGTGGCGTGCCGCTGGCCCGGCGCGTCGCCGCCCGGGTCGCCGCCGTGGAGGGGGTCGAGGTCCCGGTCGGCTCGCTGGACGTGACGATGTACCGCGACGATCTCCGGATGCGCCCGGCCCGGACGCTGATGCCGACCGACATCCCGCACGGCGGCATCGACGGCAAGGTGGTCGTCCTGGTCGACGACGTGCTGTTCTCCGGCCGGACCATCCGGGCCGCCCTCGACGCGATGTCCGACGTCGGCCGGCCCCGGGCGGTGCGCCTGGCGGTCCTGGTCGACCGCGGGCACCGCGAGCTGCCGATCCGCGCGGACTTCGTCGGCAAGAACCTCCCGACGTCCCTGGCCGAGACGGTGTCGGTGCGCCTCGCGGAGACCGACGGGGTCGACGAGGTCTCGATCAGCGGCTCGACGGGGGGCGACCTCGGGTGAACCGGCACCTGCTCAGCGCCGGGGACCTGACCCGCGCGGACGCCGAGCTGGTCCTCGAGACCGCCGGGGAGATGCTGTCGCTGGCCGACCGGCCGATCAAGAAGCTGCCGGCGCTGCGCGGCCGGACCGTGGTCAACCTGTTCTTCGAGGACAGCACCCGCACCCGGATCTCCTTCGAGGCCGCCGCCAAGCGACTGTCGGCCGACGTCATCAACTTCTCGGCCAAGGGCTCCTCGCTGAGCAAGGGCGAGAGCCTCAAGGACACCTCCCTGACGCTGGAGGCGATGGGCGCCGACGCGGTCGTGGTCCGGCACTGGGCGTCGGGTGCCCCGCACCTGCTCGCCAACGCCGGGTGGTCGCGCAGCAGCGTGGTCAACGCCGGCGACGGCACCCACGAGCACCCGACGCAGGCGCTGCTCGACGCGTTCACGATGTGGCGGCACCTCGGCGTCCCCGGCTCCCACGGCCTCGACGGGCGCAAGGTCGCCATCGTCGGGGACGTGCTGCACAGCCGGGTGGCCCGCTCCAACGCGCTGCTGCTCAAGACGCTGGGCGCCGAGGTCACGCTGGTCGGCCCGCCCACCCTGCTGCCGGTCGGCGTGCAGAGCTGGGACGTCGCCACGTCGTACGACCTGGACTCCGTGCTCCCGGGGACCGACGTGGTGATGATGCTGCGCGTCCAGCAGGAGCGGATGAACGCCTCGTTCTTCCCGACCGTGCGGGAGTACTCCCGGCGCTACGGCCTCGACGGCCGGCGGATGGCGACGCTGCAGGACCACGCGATCGTGATGCATCCGGGTCCGATGATCCGCGGCATGGAGATCACCGCCGACGTCGCCGACTCCCAGCGGTCGGTGATCGTCGAGCAGGTGACCAACGGGGTAGCGGTCCGGATGGCCGTGCTCTACCTGCTGCTCGGCGGTTCCGAGCCGGCCCTCGCCACTGGCCTGACCACCACTGGCCTGACCACCACGGGCTTGACCACCACGGGCCCCACCGGAGGAGACGCGTGAGCACCTACGTCGTGAAGGGCGCCGCACCGCTGGGCGCCGCGCCCACCGACCTCGTCCTCGAGGACGGCGTCCTCGCCGAGGTGGGCACCGGTCTGTCGCGGGCCGGGGCCGAGGTCGTCGACGCCGACGGCCTGGTCGCGCTGCCGGGGCTCGTCGACCTGCACACGCACCTGCGCGAGCCGGGTCGCGAGGACGCCGAGACCGTCGAGACCGGCACCCGCGCCGCCGCGGTCGGCGGGTTCACCGCGGTGCACGCGATGGCCAACACCCACCCGGTCGCCGACACGGCCGGGGTGGTCGAGCAGGTCTGGCGGCTCGGCCGCGAGGCCGGCCACTGCGACGTGTTCCCGGTCGGGGCGGTCACCGTCGGGCTGGAGGGCCAGCGGCTGGCCGAGCTCGGGGCGATGGCCGACTCCGCCGCCCGGGTGCGGGTGTTCTCCGACGACGGCAGGTGCGTGTCCGACCCGGTGCTGATGCGCCGGGCGCTGGAGTACGTCAAGGCCTTCGACGGGGTCGTCGCCCAGCACGCCCAGGAGCCCCGGCTGACCGAGGACGCCCAGATGAACGAGGGCGAGCTGTCCGGCCGGCTCGGGCTGCGGGGATGGCCCGCGGTCGCCGAGGAGGCGATCATCGCCCGGGACTGCCTGCTCGCGGCGCACGTCGGCTCCCGGCTGCACGTCTGCCACGTCTCGACGGCCGGCTCGGTGGAGCTGGTCCGCTGGGCCAAGGCCAAGGGCTGGGACGTGACCGCGGAGGTGTGCCCGCACCACCTGCTGCTCACCGACGAGCTGGCCGCGACCTACGACCCGATCTACAAGGTCAACCCGCCGCTGCGCAGCGCCGGCGACGTCGAGGCGCTGCGCGAGGGGCTGGCCGACGGCACCATCGACGTGGTCGCCACCGACCACGCCCCGCACCCGCACGAGGACAAGGACTGCGAGTGGCAGGCGGCCGCCTTCGGGATGCTCGGCCTGGAGACCGCGCTCGCGATCGTGCAGCAGACGATGGTCGACACCGGGCTGCTGGACTGGGCGGGGGTCGCCGACCGGATGTCGCACACCCCGTCGCGCATCGGCCGGGTCTCGAGCCACGGCCGGCCGCTGGCGGTGGGCGAGCCCGCCCACCTCACGCTGTACGACGCCGCCGCCCCGCACACCGTGGACCCGACGGCGCTGGCGTCGCTCTCGCGCAACACGCCGTACGCCGGCCGCCAGCTGCCCGGGCGGGTGGTCGCCACCTTCCTGCGCGGGGCGCCGACCGTGCTGGACGGGAAGCTCACCGGGTGAGCCGCTGGCGGCTCCTGGGGCGTCGGGGCGCGCGTCCCGACCTGCCGCCGCTGGCGTCCGTCCCGCCGGTGGCCGAGCTGCCGGAGGCGGTCCTGCAGTCCGGCGCGCGCTACCTCGGCACCACGCTGGCCGGTGAGCCCGACCGCCGCGTGACGTCGCGGGGCCTGGGCGCTCGCAGCAGCACCCGGCTGTCCCTGTCCGCCGAGGTGCTGGACGTGGTGCGGCTCGCGGGCTCGTTCCGGATCCCGGCGGGGTGCCTGCGAGGTGCCCGGCACGCGGCTGCCTTCCTCGGCGCCGAGGTCCCCGACGGCGTCCTGGTGGTCACCTGGGCGCACGGCGACCAGATCCTCGACACCGGCTTCCACCTCCTCGGCGACGGGGAGCCGGCCCGACGACGCGGCCCGTGGGTGCGGCGGCTCTCCGCCATGGCCCGCGAGCCGTCCTAGCCCCCGCCGCCGGTCCCGAGCCGTGGACCCCCGGCTGCTAGGGTCGGCAGCGATCGGCATCCTTTAACGACCGTCCCGTGAGGCGGAGAAGGAGGTACGGCGTGTCTTCGCCTGCCCAGACCCCCGCCCTGCTCGTCCTCGAGGACGGCCGCGCCTTCCACGGCGAGAGCTTCGGCGCCCCCGGTGAGACCTTCGGCGAAGCCGTGTTCTCCACCGGCATGTCGGGCTACCAGGAGACGCTGACCGACCCGTCGTACCACCGGCAGGTCGTGGTGATGACCGCCCCGCACGTCGGCAACACCGGCATGAACGACGACGATCCCGAGTCCCGCAGGATCTGGGTCAGCGGGTACGTCGTGCGCGACCCGGCCCGCGTCCCGTCCAGCTGGCGCTCGGTGCGCACCCTCGACGACGAGCTGCGCGAGCAGGGCGTGGTCGGGATCTCCGGCATCGACACCCGCGCGCTGACCCGGCACCTGCGCGAGCGCGGCGCCATGCGCGTCGGCATCTCCAGCACCGAGACCGACCCCACCGCGCTGCTGCAGCGGGTGCTGGCCTCCACGGAGATGACCGGCTCGCAGCTGGCGACCGAGGTCAGCACCGCCGAGACCTACGTCGTCCCCGCGGTCTCGACCGGCTCGACCGACCGGCCCGCCGTCGTCGCGGCCGTCGACCTCGGCATCAAGGCCAACACTCCCCGGATGCTCGCCGCGCGCGGGGTCGAGGTGCACGTGGTGCCCGCGACCGCGACGCTGGAGGACATCCGCGCCACCGGCGCCGACGGGGTGTTCTTCTCCAACGGCCCCGGCGACCCCGCCGCCACCGAGGGCCAGGTCGACCTGCTGCGGTCCGTGCTGGACGCCGGCATCCCGTTCTTCGGCATCTGCTTCGGCAACCAGCTGTTCGGCCGCGCGCTCGGGTTCGACACCTACAAGCTGAAGTACGGCCACCGCGGCCTCAACCAGCCCGTCATGGACCGCACCACCGGCAAGGTCGAGGTCACCGCCCACAACCACGGGTTCGCCGTCGACGCCCCGCTCACGGGGTCCACCGAGACGCCCTACGGCACCGCGACGGTCAGCCACGTCTGCCTCAACGACGACGTCGTCGAGGGCCTCGAGCTCCGCCGCGACGGCGAGCTCGTCGCCTTCTCGGTCCAGTACCACCCTGAGGCTGCGGCCGGACCGCACGACGCGGCGTACCTCTTCGACCGGTTCGTCGACCTGCTGGTGGCCGGCGAGGTCTCCACCGCGGACGAGGGGCGACTCTGATGCCCAAGCGGACCGACATCACGTCGGTGCTGGTCATCGGCTCGGGACCGATCGTGATCGGGCAGGCCGCCGAGTTCGACTACAGCGGCACGCAGGCCTGCCGGGTGCTGCGGGCCGAGGGCCTGCGGGTCGTCCTGGTGAACTCCAACCCGGCGACGATCATGACCGACCCGGAGTTCGCCGACGCCACCTACATCGAGCCGATCACGGCGGAGTACGTCGAGAAGGTGATCGCCAAGGAGCGGCCCGACGCGCTGCTGGCCACGCTCGGTGGCCAGACCGCGCTGAACTGCGCGGTGGCGCTGGACGCGGCCGGCGTGCTGGAGAAGTACGGCGTGGAGCTGATCGGCGCGAGCATCGAGGCGATCGACCGCGGGGAGAACCGCGAGTCGTTCAAGAAGATCGTCGAGGAGCTCGGCGGCGAGTCGGCGCGCTCGGCGATCTGCCACAGCCTCGACGACTGCCTGGCGGCGGTCGAGGACCTCGGCTACCCCGTGGTGGTCAGGCCGTCGTTCACGATGGGCGGGGCCGGGTCCGGGATGGCCTTCGACGAGACCGACCTGCGACGCATCGCGGGCACCGGCCTGGCGGCGAGCCCGACCACCGAGGTGCTCCTCGAGGAGTCGATCCTCGGCTGGAAGGAGTACGAGCTCGAGGTGATGCGGGACACCGCGGACAACGTGGTGATTGTGTGCTCGATCGAGAACGTCGACCCGGTGGGGGTGCACACCGGCGACTCGATCACGGTGGCGCCGGCGATGACGCTGACCGACCGCGAGTACCAGGCGATGCGCGACCTGTCCATCGGCATCATCCGCTCGGTCGGGGTGGACACCGGCGGCTGCAACATCCAGTTCGCGGTGGACCCCGCCGACGGCCGGCTGGTCGTCATCGAGATGAACCCGCGGGTCTCGCGGTCCAGCGCGCTGGCGTCCAAGGCGACCGGGTTCCCGATCGCGAAGATCGCGGCCAAGGTGGCGATCGGCTACACCCTCGACGAGATCCGCAACGACATCACCTCCCATGACGGCAGAGGCACCCCCGCCTCGTTCGAGCCGACGCTCGACTACGTCGTGGTGAAGGTGCCGCGGTTCGCGTTCGAGAAGTTCCCGCTGGCCGACCCCACGCTGACCACGCACATGAAGTCGGTCGGCGAGGCGATGGCGATCGGCCGCAACTTCACCGAGGCGCTGCAGAAGGCGCTGCGCTCGCTGGAGAGCAGGAGCGCGCCCTTCGACTGGAGCCGGGAGTGGGTCGACCTCGACAAGGACGACCTGCTGCGGCGGGCCGGCACGGCGCACGACGGCCGGCTCAAGCTGGTCATGGACGCGATCCGCGCCGGCGCCACCCCCGAGGAGCTCTTCGAGGCCACCAGGATCGACCCGTGGTTCCTCGACCAGCTGGTGCTGGTCAACGACCTCGCCGCCGAGCTCACCGCCGCCCCTGAGCTGACGCCCGGGCTGCTGCGGCGGGCCAAGCGACACGGCTTCTCCGACGACCAGATCGGCAAGATCCGCGGCCTGTCGGCCGACGTGGTGCGCGGGGTGCGGCACGCGCTCGGCATCCGGCCGGTCTACAAGACCGTCGACACGTGCGCGGCGGAGTTCGCGGCGCGCACGCCGTACCACTACTCCTCCTACGACGAGGAGACCGAGGTCGAGCCGCGTGAGAGGCCGGCGGTGCTGATCCTCGGGTCCGGGCCGAACCGCATCGGGCAGGGCATCGAGTTCGACTACTCGTGCGTGCACGCGTGCCTGGCGCTGTCGGCGCAGGGCTACGAGACCGTGATGGTCAACTGCAACCCCGAGACGGTCTCCACCGACTACGACACCAGCGACCGGCTGTACTTCGAGCCGCTGACGCTCGAGGACGTGCTGGAGATCGTGCACGCCGAGCGACAGGCCGGGCCGGTCGCGGGGGTCATCGTCCAGCTCGGCGGCCAGACCCCGCTGGGGCTCGCCCAGGGTCTGCAGGACGCCGGCGTCCCGATCGTGGGCACGCAGCCCGCGGCGATCGACCTCGCCGAGGAGCGGGGCGCGTTCGGCCGGGTGCTCGCCCGCGCCGGGCTGCCCGCCCCCAAGCACGGCATGGCCACGGAGTACGCCGAGGCGCGCGACATCGCGGCCGGCATCGGCTACCCGGTGCTGGTGCGTCCGTCGTACGTCCTGGGCGGGCGGGGCATGGAGATCGTCTACGACGACGCCGCGCTCGAGTCCTACATCACCCGGGCCACCGAGATCAGCCCGCTGCACCCGGTGCTGGTCGACCGGTTCATCGACGACGCGGTCGAGATCGACGTGGACGCGCTCTACGACGGCACCGACCTGTTCCTCGGCGGCGTGATGGAGCACATCGAGGAGGCCGGCGTGCACTCCGGCGACTCCTCGTGCGCGCTGCCGCCGATCACGCTCGGGCCGCAGGAGATCCGCCGGATCCGCGAGGCCACCGAGGCGATCGCCGAGGGGGTCGGGGTCCGGGGGCTGCTCAACGTGCAGTACGCGCTGGGCTCCGACGTGCTCTACGTCCTCGAGGCCAACCCGCGGGCCAGCCGGACGGTGCCGTTCGTGTCCAAGGCGACCGCGACGCCGCTGGCGCAGGCCGCGGCCCGGGTGATGCTGGGGGAGAGCATCGCCTCGCTGCGCGCCTCGGGGTTCCTGCCGGCCAAGGACGGCGGGGACCTGCCCGGCGACGCGCCGATCGCGGTCAAGGAGGCGGTGATGCCCTTCAACCGGTTCCGCAGCCCCGACGGCAGGATCGTCGACACCGTGCTCGGGCCGGAGATGAAGTCGACCGGCGAGGTGATGGGCTTCGACGCCGACTTCGGGACCGCCTTCGCCAAGGCGCAGACCGCGGCGTTCGGCTCGCTGCCGACCAGCGGCCGGGTGTTCGTGAGCATGGCCAACCGCGACAAGCGCTCGATGATCTTCCCGGTCAAGGTGCTCGCCGACCTCGGCTTTGAGGTGCTCGCCACCCAGGGCACCGCCGAGGTGCTGCGCCGCAACGGCGTTGCCGCCACCGTGGTGCGCAAGCACTTCGAGGGCCCCGGGCCGAACGGCGAGCCGACGACGGTGCAGCGGATCGCCTCCGGCGACGTGCAGCTGGTCGTGAACACCCCGCACGGCTCCAGCGGCGCCGGCTCGGCTCGGGTGGACGGCTACGAGATCCGCACGGCCGCGATCATGGCCAACATCCCGTGCATCACCACGGTGCAGGGTCTCGGCGCGGCGGTGCAGGGCATCGAGGCGCTGCGCGGCGGCGACGTCGGGGTCCGCTCCCTGCAGGACTGGGCCGCGCGCCGGTGACGCCCTACCGGCTGCTCTTCGACACCGCCCTGGTCCGCCTCGACGCCGAGCGGGCGCACCAGCTCGGCTTCTCGGCGCTGCGCGCGGCCCGGCCCGTCCTCTCGCGCCTGGGTGGGTCCGGTGCCGGCGGGGTCGCCGGGTCGGCGCAGGTGACGGCGATGGGGCTGAGGTTCCCGGGTCCGCTGGGGCTGGCGGCCGGGTTCGACAAGAACGGCGTCGGCATCGACGCGCTGGCCGCCCTCGGGTTCTCCTTCGTCGAGATCGGCACGGTCACCGCCGAGCCGCAGCCGGGCAACCCGCGGCCGCGGCTGTTCCGGCTGCGGGCGGACCGCGCGATCGTGAACCGGATGGGCTTCAACAACGACGGTGCCGAGGTGGTGGCCCGTCGGCTCGCGGCCCGTCGCGCGGGCGCCCACCGTGAGGTGGTGGTCGGGGTGAACATCGGCAAGACCAAGGTGGTGCCCGAGGCCGAGGCGGTTGCCGACTACGAGAAGAGCACCGGGCTGCTCGCCCCGCAGGCCGACTACCTCGTGGTGAACGTCAGCTCGCCGAACACTCCCGGTCTGCGCGACCTGCAGGCCACCGACCGGCTGGGACCGCTGCTGCTCGCCGTACGCCGGCGGGCCGACGACGTCACCGACCGGCACCTGCCGCTGCTGGTGAAGATCGCCCCCGACCTGGCCGACAAGGACGTGCTGGCGGTCGCCGACCTGGCCGTGGAGCTGGGCCTCGACGGCATCGTCGCGACCAACACCACCACCGGTCGCGAGGGCCTGGCGTCCGACACGGCGTACGTCGAGGAGGTCGGCGCGGGCGGACTGTCGGGACCGCCGCTGCGGGCGCGTGCCACCGAGGTGCTGCGTCTGCTCCGCGAGCGGGTCGGGCCCGACCTGGTCCTGGTCGCGGCCGGGGGGATCACCACCGCCGAGGACGCCCGCGAGCGGCTGGACGCGGGCGCCACCCTGCTGCAGGCCTACACCGCGTTCGTCTACGAGGGCGCGTGGTGGCCGTCGCGGGTGCAGCAGGAGCTGACGCGATGACCTTCGGACAGCGGCTCTCGGACGGGATCTCCGCACGCGGGCGGCTGTGCGTGGGCATCGACCCGCACCCCGGCCTGATGGACGACTGGGGCGTCACCGACAGCGCCGTCGGCCTCGAGCGGTTCGCGATGGCCGCCGTCGAGGCGCTCGGCCCCGTGGCGGCCGTGGTCAAGCCGCAGTCGGCGTTCTTCGAGCGTCACGGCTCCGCGGGCATCGCGGTGCTGGAGAAGGTCGTGGCCGGCTGCCGCGAGCTGGGCGCCCTGGTGCTGCTCGACGTGAAGCGCGGCGACATCGGCTCGACGGCGCAGGCCTACGCCGACGCCTACCTGGACCCGACCTCTCCGATGGCCGTCGACGCGGTGACGGTCAGCCCGTTCCTGGGCGTCGGGTCGGTCGACCCACTGGTGGACACCGCGCTGGCGCACGACGCCGGGGTGTTCCTGCTCGCGCTCACCTCGAACCCTGAGGGACCGGAGGTGCAGCACGCGGTCACCGCGGACGGCAGCACCGTCGGGGCGCGCGTGCTGGCCGCCGTCGCCGCGCGCAACCGGGGCGTCGTGGGGCTCGGCTCCGTCGGGGCGGTCGTCGGGGCGACGGTCTCCCTGCCGCCCGACGTGGACCCCGGGACCCTCGACGTCGGGGGACCGCTCCTGGTGCCCGGCATCGGCGCGCAGGGCGGCACCGTCGAGGACGTGCGCCGGGTCTTCGGCTCCGCCTGCCCCCGGGTCCTCCCCGCCAGCTCACGGGAGATCCTGTCGGCCGGCCCCGACGCCACCCGACTGCGCGACGCCGTCCTCCGCGCCACCGAGACCTTCGCCTCGCTCACCGCCCCCTGACCGCCTTCCCGCCGAGGCGTCTCTTCCTGTCTCCGTGACCCCGCTGAGGCGTCCCTTCCTGCGTCCGTCACGCCGCTGAGGCGTCTCTTCCTGCGTCCGTCGACTCCCGTCATCCAACACGTGGGGACGCCTCGGCGCAGTTCTGAGCTCGCGAAGGGACGCCTCGGCGGGGGACGACGCGCAGGAAGGGACGCCTCGGCGGGGGAGAGGGTTGGGGAAGGGTCGGGAGCGGCGGGGGAGGCGTGTAGAAAGTCCCCATGTCCGCCGAGCCCGCGTCCAACCCGTTCCTGGCGCCGAGTGACCTGCCCTACGGCTTGCCGCCGTTCGCCGACATCCGGATCGAGCACTACCGGCCGGCGTTCGAGGCGGGGGTGCGTGAGCAGCTCGACGAGGTCGAGGCGGTCGTCACCGACCCGGCGGAGCCGACGTTCGAGAACACCCTCGAGGCGCTCGAGCGGTCGGGCCGCACGCTGGACCGGGTGCTCGCGGTCTTCTACAACCTCACCTCGTCGATGGCCGACGACGAGATGCGGGCCCTGGAGGCCGAGCTCGCCCCACGGGCTGCCGAGCACCTGGACGCGATCCGGCTGGACCCGCGGCTGTTCGCCCGCATCGACCACGTCCACGCTCGCCGCGATGCCCTGGCGCCGGAGCAGCAGCGGCTCGTCGAGCGCTACCACCTCGACCTCACCCGCGCCGGCGCCGCGCTGCCTGAGGAGGAGCGTGCCCGCCTGCGCACCCTGAACTCGCGGCTGACGACGCTGACCACGGACTTCGGCAGCCGGGTGCTCGCGGAGGCCAACGACCTCGCCGTCCATGTCACCGACCGCGCCCAGCTCGACGGCCTGGCCGACAACGTCGTGGAGTCCGCGGCGACGGCGGCCGCGGACGCCGGCCTCGAGGGCTGGCTGCTGACCCTGGTGCTGCCCACGATCCAGCCCGCGATGAGCTCGCTGCGTGACCGCGGTCTGCGACGCCGGCTGCACGAGGCGGCCACCACGCGCGGCACCCGCGGTGGCGCTCGGGACACCCGCGCCCTCGTCGGGGAGATCACCGCGCTGCGGGCCGAGCGCGCCGCGCTCCTGGGGTACGCCGACCACGCGGCGTACGTCGTGGCCGACCTGACCGCGGGCAGCACCGAGGCGGTGCTCGGCATCCTCGACGAGATGGCCCCGCCCGCGGTCGCCAACCTCGCGGTCGAGCAGGAGCGCCTCGAGCAGCTGATGGCCGCGGACGGCGTCGAGGGACCGCTGCAGCCGTGGGACTGGGCCTACTACGCCGCGCGCGACCTCGCCGCCACCTACGACGTGGACACCGACGCGCTCAAGCCGTGGTTCGAGCTCGACCGGGTGCTGCACGACGGGATCTTCGCCGCCGCCACCGCGCTGTACGGCGTGACCTTCCGCGAGCGCCCCGACCTCCAGGCGTACGCCGCGGACGTCCGGGTCTTCGAGGTGCTCGACCACGACGGCAGCGGCCTGGCGCTGTTCGTCTGCGACTGGTTCGCGCGGCCCACCAAGCGCGGCGGCGCGTGGATGTCGGAGTTCGTCGAGCAGTCGCACCTGCACGGCACCCGGCCGGTCGTCGTGGTCTGCCTCAACGTGCCGAGGCCGCCGGCGGGCCAGCCCGCGCTGATGACCACCGACGAGGTGCGCACCGGGTTCCACGAGTTCGGGCACGCCCTGCACGGGTTCTTCTCCGACGTCACCTACCCTCGTCTGCAGGGCACCGCGGTGCCGCGCGACTTCGTGGAGTTCCCCTCCCAGGTCAACGAGATGTGGGCGTGGGAGCCCGAGCTGCTCGCGCGCTACGCCGTCCACCACGAGACCGGTGAGCCACTGCCACGCGAGACCGCCGACCGGCTGGTCGCCTCCCGCAGCCACGGGCAGGGCTTCGACACGGTGTCGATGCTCGGCGCCGCGCTGCTGGACCAGGAGTGGCACCGCCGCGGTCCGGACGATCCGGTCGTGCTCCCCGACGACGTCGAGGCCTTCGAGGCGGCGGCGCTGGAGCGCCACGGCGTGCGGTGCGACCTGGTGCCCCCGCGATACCGGTCGGCGTACTTCGCGCACGTCTTCAGCGGCGGGTACGACGCGGCGTACTACTCCTACCTCTGGAGCGAGGTGCTCGACGCCGACACCGTCGACTGGTTCACCGAGCACGGCGGCCTCACCCGCGAGAACGGCGAGGTGTTCCGCCGCGAGCTGCTCTCGCGCGGCGGGAGCGTGGACGCGCTCGAAGCCTTCGCCGCGGTGCGGGGACGGCCGCCGAGCACCGAGCCGCTGCTGCGCCGCCGCGGCCTGCTGGGCGCGTCCACGGCGTCGACGGCGACCGGGTGAGACGCCCGGCGATCCTGGCGACCGCCCTGCTGCTCACCGCGCTGTCGGTGACCGCCTGCACGTCGCCGACCGAGTCCTACTGCCAGCAGCTCAAGGGCGACCAGCAGCACCTGCTCACGCTGTCGCAGCGCAGCGCGGCGAAGGGGGCGCGAGGCACCAGGGCGCTGGGGGAGACCGTGTCGCTGCTGGACGGCCTTCGCGACCGCGCCCCCGACCCGGTGAAGGCCGACTGGGACACGCTGGTCGGGGCGCTGGGCGACCTCTCCGACGCGATCACGGCCTCGGGTGCCTCGCCCGCGGACTTCGGCTCCGGGAGGAGGCCCGCCGGAGTCACCGAGGGTCAGCTGCGAGCGGTCCAGCAGGCCGCCACGCAGCTGTCGACGACCGCGGTGCAGCAGTCCGCCACGAGCATCGAGCAGCACGCCCAGGACGTCTGCAAGGTCGACCTCGGCGCCGGTCTCGGCGGGGTGGGCAGCGCCGCCGGCGGCTGACCCGGCACCTCAACGGCCACTGACCGGCCACTGACCGGCCACTGACCGGCGACTGACCGGCGACTGACCGGGGCCGCGTTGCGACGACCTCGGCGAGATGACTAGATTTCGCCTCACTTCCCGAACCCATCCGCTCCCGACACCGACGAGGTCCGCACCGTGGCTCTGCCAGCACTCACGCCGGAACAGCGACAGGCCAACCTGGAGAAGGCGGCCGCCTCCCGACGCGAGCGGGCCGAGATCAAGAACCGGCTCAAGCACTCCGGGGCCTCGATCGTCGACGTGCTGGCCCAGGGCCAGGAGAGCGACGTGGTGGGCAAGATGCGGGTGCTCGACCTGCTGCAGTCGATGCCCGGTCTGGGCAAGGTCCGCGCCAAGCAGATGATGGAGCGGCTGGGCATCTCCGAGAGCCGTCGCGTCCGCGGGCTCGGCGCCAACCAGATCGCCGCGCTCGAGCGCGAGTTCGGCTCGCGTGGCTAGTCCGGAGCCGAGCCGGGTCCGTGCCTGACCCCGGTCCCGGGCCCGCCGGGGCACGGCTGACCGTGCTGGCCGGCCCGACCGCTGTCGGCAAGGGCACCGTGGCCGCCTACGTCCGCGAGCACCACCCGGAGGTCTGGATCTCCGTGTCCGCGACCACCCGCAAGCCCCGTCCCGGCGAGGTGCACGGCCGGCACTACTGGTTCGTGTCCGAGGCGGAGTTCGACGACATGGTTGCCCGCGACGCGCTGCTGGAGTGGGCGGTGGTGCACCGCTCGGCGCGCTACGGCACCCCGCGCGCGCCGGTCCTCGAGGCGCTGGCGGCCGGACGCCCGGCGCTGCTGGAGATCGACCTTCAAGGCGCCCGGCAGGTGCGTCGCAGCATGCCGGAGGCGCTGTTCGTGTTCCTCAAGCCGCCCTCGTGGGAGGAGCTGGTGCGGCGCCTGGTGGGGCGCGGGACCGAGAGCCCCGAAGAGCGGGAGCGCCGTCTGGAGACCGCCCGCGACGAGCTGGCGGCCGAGCAGGAGTTCGACCGGACGGTGGTCAACACCGAAGTTCCTCGCGCTGCCCAGGAGTTGGTAACCTTGATGGAGGCTCCCTGACCAGACCGCGCGGGGACCCTTCTCTCCCACCGTCTGTGAGGCTCCACCTGTGTCGTCCGTGTCCCGCACCCAGCCCGTCGCCGAAGGCATCACCAACCCGCCGATCGACGACCTGCTGACCAAGACCGACTCGAAGTACAAGCTGGTCCTCTACAGCGCCAAGCGCGCCCGGCAGATCAACGCCTACTACTCCCAGCTGGGCGAGGGCCTGCTGGAGTACGTCGGGCCGCTCGTCGACACCCACGTCCAGGAGAAGCCGCTGTCCATCGCCCTGCGCGAGATCAACGAGGACCTGCTGACCTGCGAGGACGTCGACGCCGACACCGCCAAGGCGGCGGCCGCGGGCACCAACGGCTCCGCCTCCTCCGGCCGCCCGGCCGGGGGCATGGACTTCACCGGGCCGACCGGCGCCTGAGGCCCGGCCGGCGACCGTCATGACCGGGGGCGTGACCGGTGGCGCGGGCCCCGTCTCCGACGACAGCTCCGCGCCGCGTGTGGTGCTTGGCGTCAGCGGCGGCATCGCCGCCTACAAGGCCTGTGAGCTGCTGCGCCGCCTGACCGAATCCGGCCACGACGTCACCGTCGTGCCGACCGCGGCCGCGCTGGAGTTCGTCGGCGCCCCCACCTGGGCGGCGCTGTCCGGCAAGCCGGTCGCCACCGACCTGTGGACCGCGGTCCACGAGGTCCCGCACGTGCGGATCGGGCGCGCCGCCGACCTCGTGCTGGTGGCTCCGGCGACCGCCGACGTGCTGGCGCGCGCCGCGCACGGACTGGCCGACGACCTGCTCACCAACACCCTGCTCACCGCCACCTGCCCGGTGGTGTTCGTGCCGGCGATGCACACCGAGATGTGGGAGCACGCCGCCACCCAGGACAACGTCGCGACGCTGCGGCGGCGGGGCGCGGTCGTCGTCGAGCCGGCCGAGGGGCGGCTGACCGGTGCCGACACCGGCAAGGGCCGGTTCCCCGACCCGGCGGAGATCTTCGAGGTCGCCCGCGACGTGCTCGCCCGCGCCGGCGCCGTCAATCCCCTCGACCTGGCCGGCCGCCACGTCGTGGTCTCGGCCGGCGGGACCCGGGAGTATCTCGACCCGGTGCGGTTCCTCGGCAACCGCTCCTCGGGTCTCCAGGGCTACGCACTCGCCCGGTCCGCGGCTTCCCGCGGCGCCGAGGTGACCCTGGTCGCGGCGAACGTCACGCTGCCGGACCCGGCCGGCGCCAAGGTGCTGCACGTGGAGACCACCGAGGAGCTGCGCGACGCCGTCGTCACCGCGGCCGCGAGCGCCGACGCCGTGGTGATGGCCGCGGCCCCTGCCGACTACCGTCCGCGCGCGGCGAGCACCACCAAGATCAAGAGGGCCGAGGACGGCTCGGCGCCGTCGCTCGACCTGGAGCAGAACCCCGACATCCTCGCCGGCCTCGCGCACGACCGGCCCCGGCCCGGCACCGTGGTTGTCGGGTTCGCCGCCGAGACCGGTGACGGCACCAGTTCCGGGCTGGACCTGGCGCGCGCCAAGCTGGCCCGCAAGGGCTGCGACCTGCTCGTGCTCAACGACGTCAGCGGCGGCAAGGTGTTCGGCAGCCCGGACAACGAGGCCGTGGTCCTCGACGCCGCCGGGGGGACCACTGCGGTGCCGCACGGGTCGAAGTCGGCGCTCGCGCACGTGGTGTGGGACCGGGTCGTCGCGCTGCTCGACGCCCCCTGACCGGCCCCGGGTGCGCCCCGGACACGCGCGGCGTGGGACGGCGCACAGGACGGCGTACCCGGCGGGATATCTTGTGGCGCGGACCGACGCACTCACACCGAAGAGCTAGGGGTACGACGACGTGGCTGGACGCCTTTTCACCTCCGAGTCCGTGACCGAGGGGCACCCGGACAAGATCGCCGACCAGATCAGCGACACCGTGCTGGACGCGCTGCTGGCCGGTGACCCGAGCAGCCGGGTCGCGGTCGAGACGTTGCTGACCACCGGGCTGGTGGTGGTGGCCGGCGAGGTGACCACCGAGACCTACGCGCCGATCGCCGCTCTGGTCCGCGAACGGATCCTGGCCATCGGCTACGACTCCTCGGTCAAGGGCTTCGACGGCAACTCCTGCGGGGTGCAGGTCGCGATCGGCCAGCAGTCGGCCGACATCGCCCAGGGCGTCGACGACGCCTACGAGGAGCGCACCGGCGAGTCCTCCGACGCGCTGGACCGCCAGGGCGCCGGCGACCAGGGTCTGATGTTCGGCTACGCCTGCGACGACACCCCCGAGCTGATGCCGCTGCCGATCATGATCGCGCACCGGCTCGCCGAGCGGCTCTCCCAGGTCCGCAAGGACGGCACGATGTCCTACCTGCGCCCGGACGGCAAGACCCAGGTCACCATCGAGTACGACGAGCACGACCGGCCCGTGCGCGTCGATACCGTGGTCGTGTCCTCCCAGCACGCCAAGGACATCAACCTCGAGACGATGCTGGCCCCGGACGTGAAGCAGCACGTCGTGGACCCGGTGCTGGCCGACTTCGACATCACCAGCGAGGACTACCGGTTGCTGGTCAACCCGACCGGCCGCTTCGAGGTCGGCGGCCCGATGGGCGACGCCGGCCTGACCGGCCGCAAGATCATCATCGACACCTACGGCGGG
>Ga0210040_10003933_pt1 | contig 19720 bp, 24 predicted proteins | sample CryGeyCG12114_NA_FD_185462 | JGI IMG/M metagenome (GOLD analysis project Ga0210040, IMG submission 185462) | Groundwater microbial communities from aquifer - Crystal Geyser CG19_WC_8/21/14_NA (SPAdes) (version 2) | ecosystem: Environmental > Aquatic > Deep subsurface > Groundwater | place: USA... | reverse complement strand
GGCAGCCTGCTCCACGGCGAGGTCGTAGTTCGTCGTCAGGACGAGCCGGCTCCGTGCCCGGGCGAGCGCGAGCAGCGGCGGCGTCGGCACGAGCAGGGCCCGGCCGACGATGCGGGCTGCCTGCTCGCGGACCCACGTGTCGCCGCGCGACGCTGCGAGCCGGTCCGCCGTCTCGAACAGGTCCTGCCCGGCCGCGTCCGGCTCGCCGGCCGCGGCGCGCAGCGCCCGCTCGAGCGCGTCCGCGGACGGCGCGCCCGCTGCCTCGGCGAGGCCGGCCCCGACGACAGGGACGACCATGTCGATGGCGCGCGCGAGGCCGTCGAAGAACGAGCGGGCGTTCGACACTGCGGTCCCGGTCGTACCGGCCACCATCGACCTCCTTCAGGGGCGCGGAGCGGGGCAGCCTAGGTGTGCTGTTCCACCACGTTGTTCCCACGGCAGCAGCCGCGAAGGCGTCTGGGAGCAGCGGCCTCGAACGCGGCTCCAGGCGGCGGCACACACCCGAATGGCGATGTCCGCGCCGTGCATGGGTGGCGATCGGGGCTGCGACCGTGGCGCAGCGCCGGGCCCTCCACGGGCGTTCGACGGTATTCTGTGCGAGTGCGCGCTCCGGTTCTCGCCGCTGGCCGCCGGCACTCACTGGGGCTTCGGCGGGACGGCACTGTGTTGAGCGCCGGCGCGGGCGCGGCGGGTGAGTGCGTTGTGGAGGAGTGGGCCGACGTCGTCGGCGTGGCCGTGGGGAACGTGCACTCGGCGGCGAACACCGGGCGCTCCCACAGCGTCGGGCTTCGCGCGGACGGCACGCTGCTGGCGACGGGCTGGAACGCCGACGGGCAGTGCGACGTGGCTGCGTGGCGCGGGGTGACAGGCATCGCCGCCGGTTGGCGCCGGACTCTTGGGCTTCTCCAGGACGGCACAGTGCTGGCCGCCGGACGGTCGCGCGAGGGCGCGTGCGACGTGGGTCAGTGGCGGGAGGCCGTCGGCTTGACGTGCGGCGACTGGCACTCCGTGGCCGCTAGGGCCGACGGCACGGCTATCGCCGCAGGGAGCGATCGTCGAGGACAGTGCGCGGTGGGCAGTTGGCGCGGTGTCACGGCCGTCGCGGCCGGCTACCTGCACACGCTCGCGCTCACGGACAATGGAGGTGTCCTCGCTGCCGGCGAGCGTTCGACTGGCGCCTGCGAGGTCCATACATGGACGGACGTAGTGAGCATCGCCGCCGGCAGCTACCACAGCGTCGGGGTCATCGCGGATGGTCGAGTAGTCGCGGCAGGCGTCAACGACGACCGACAGTGCGATGTCGCCGAGTGGCGCCAAGTCGTCGCAGTGTCAGCCGGATCCCGGCACACCCTTGGACTACGCGCGGACGGCACGGTGCTGTCGACCGGCAACAACGAGCATCGCCAGTGCGACGTCGCCGACTGGAGCTCGATCCGACGCCCGAAGTGAACTAGGGGCCGGGCCTCCCTTATGCCGCTCACCGCGTCGCCAAGGCTGCACCACCGAAGCAGAGGCGCCGGTCTGGGCCGCTCGGTAGACGGGCTTGCGGCGAGAACGACGTCATGGAGTAGGCGCTGCCGAGGTCCTGTCGTTGCTCGGCGAGGCATCGGGGGCGAAGCGGCCCCGGGCATAGATCGTGATGATGAGGAGCATCGTGAGCCCAGCCGCGACGGCCGCAGCGTCGGCTGCTTGCGGGGGACCTGCTGCGCCTGCGATGAGCCCGGCCGCGCCCAGGACGGTTACCGCACCCCCGAGGTACAGGAACATCCGCTCGCCGAACGCCCAGGCGAACGGCAGGAAGTGCAGCCCCACCACCGTGGCGATCAGTGCCGGCCTCAGCGCGTTGTGACCCGTCCCGGTCAGGATCCGCGAGCCGACGGCGATCAGCGCGACCTCGGCGCCGACGCAGGCGCAGTAGGTCGCCAGGGCGAGCAGTCGTGGGCGAGCGAGCGGCCCGAGGCCCACCGGGCGGATGTACTGGAAGTACAGAGCCGTCGAGACCCCGACCGCACCAGCCATCCAGCTCACGGCCGACACCACCGGCCCGAGGGCCGAGGAGTAGCTCGCGATGAACGTCATGGCGCCCGCCAGCCCGATCAGGCTGCCCCATCGGCGTGGGTCGGCCAGGAGCGGCGGCTCGCCGACCGCCGAACCGTACGGTCGGTCCGCTGGCGGTCCGGCACCCGCTGCGCGATTCATTGGCCCACCTGCGTCGCGCTCCTTCGTGTGCCGGCCCAGCCAATCTGGCGGGGCAGATCCGGTCGTACCCGGGCGTGAAAGGTCCACCAATCCCGATGTCGAGGTCTAGTCGACCGACGCCACCGTCGTGCGCGCGCTGCGTGCTGGCGGTGCCGGGGCCGGCGCCGAGGTCGGTCGGCGCCGTCGGCCGGACCATGCAGAGGTGGCCCTAGCACTGGCGCCGATTCCGGCCCGGGCCGCCACCGCCTCGCCGTCCGGGCAGCCGATGGCGACACCGCCCGCGGCCGGCCTCTCCCCTGCGGAGGGACCGGCCGCGACGGCGCGGCGGTGCGGGCCGTCGCCGCAGCGCCTGACCCGTAGGCGTGCCAGCCGTCCGGGCCAGGACGCCAGAGCCGAGGCTGCTGACCGCGGCCGGAGGTCGAGGCGGTCAGGCGCGCCGGGTCATCTCGTCGTCGAAGGACTGCTGCAGTCGCTGCATGGTGGCGAGCTCGGCGGGGTCGCCGAAGCGCTCGCGCATGGTGGCGTCGTTGACGTCCTCCAGGTGGGTCTGGATCCACCAGATGTTGCCGACCGGGTCCTTGATCCGGCCCCCGCGGGCTCCGACGATCTTGGAGGTGGTGACCTCGGTGACGATGCGCGCGCCCGCGGTCAGGGCCCGGGCCACGACCTCGTCGACGTCGCGCACGTAGACGCTGAGGAAGCTGGGCGTGTCGGGCCACTCGGGTCGCGCGTCGAACGTCATGACGACCGATTCGCCGATGCGCACCTCGGCGTGGCCGATCGTGCCGTCCTCGTTGAGCACTCGCAGCGGCGCCGGCGTCGCGAACGTGTGCTCGATGAAGTCGAGGAAGGCGGCCGCTCCCTTCACGACCACGTACGGCGTGACTGTGGACTTGCCGCCGGGGATGCTCGGCGCCGCGGCCGTCTGGGGCGATGGCGTGACCATGTGCTGCTCCTGTCAGAGACTTGAGCACCGCCGCAGCGGATGACAGGATGCTGTCATGACTGGGAAGGTAGCCGAACGACAGGACGCTGTCAAAGACCGCGGTCCAGCGGCGGAGGCGTTCAGCGCTCTCGTCGTGCAGGTCCTCAAGCTCGCCGGGCTGCTGGAGGCTGCAGGCAACGCCCTCGCCGCACCGGCCGCGCAGAGCGCGGCACGATGGCAGGTCCTGGCCGCCGCCGACCACCAGCCCATGACGGTGGCAACGATCGCCCGCGCCCTGTCGCTCGCCCGGCAGAGCGTCCAGCGGGTGGCCGACCTGCTCGTCGCCGACGGGCTGGCGGAGTACCAGGACAACCCCGTCCACCGACGCGCCAAGCTGCTGAGCCTCACCGAGCCCGGCACGATTGCCCTGCGCACCATCCAGGCCGCCCAGGCAGGCTGGGCGCAGCGCACCGCGGCGGGACTCGACCCGGACCAGCTCGACACCGCCCGCGCGACCATCACCAGACTCGTCGAACGCCTGCAGGGGGAAGAGTCGCCTTGACCGACGAAGCCGCGACCTACGACGCAGCCGCGCCCGACCGGCGCCACGAGCTGAGGGCCGACTGCTCGCGCTGCGCCGCGCTCTGCTGCGTCGCCCCCACCTTCGCCGCCTCGGCCGACTTCGCCATCGACAAGCCTGCCGGACGGCCGTGCCCGAAGCTCCAGAGCGACTTCGGCTGCGGCATCCACGACCGCCTGCGGGAGGAGAACTTCCCCGGCTGCGACGTCTTCGACTGCTTCGGCGCCGGTCAGCAAGTGGTGCAGGTGACCTTCGGCCAGCAGGACTGGCGGACGAGCCCCGACGTGGCGTCGTCGATGTTCGACAGCTTCACGGTGATGCGCCAGCTCCACGAGCTCCTCTGGTACCTGGCCGAGTCCCAGACGTTGCTCCCGCCGGGCGACCTTCGCGACGAGGTCGACGGCGTCCGGACCGACGTCGAGCGGCTCACGCAGGCCGGGCCAGCCGACCTCGCCGAGGTCGACGGACCTGGCTTGCGGCACGCGACCGGGGGGCTTCTGTCGCGCGTCAGCGAGGCAGCACGTGCCGGCACACCGAGACGCGGCCCGGACCGACGAGGCGTGGACCTCATAGAGGCGAAGCTGCGCGGCGCGGACCTGCGCGGCACGAGCATGCGCGGCGCGCTCCTGCTCGGAGCGGATCTTCGAGGCGCGGACCTCCGAAGCACAGACATGCTGGGGGCCGACCTGCGCGCAGCGGACCTCACCGGGGCGAACCTCAGCGAGAGCATCTTCCTGACGCAGCCGCAGATACAGGCCGCTCGCGGCGACGCGACCACCGTCCTGCCGCCGTTGCTCACCCGGCCCCGTCACTGGCCCCTGGCCGCCCGCAAGCCCTCGATGTCGGAACGACGAGGCAGCCGGCGACGCCGCCGATAGCTCGTCGACGGGCGGCCTCGGTCCGTGGCAGCGAGGGAACAACGTCATGGAGTGGCACACCTAGGCCCGCACGCGCGGCCATGTCCTGCGGGTTGCGTCCGCCGAGCCTTACGGGGTAGCCGACCTGCTCGCCATGACGGCTGCGAACAGCGCGAGGACTCCGGCCGGGCGCAGGACGCTGTCGGCGGTCTCGACGTTTGGACGCAGGCAGTGTCTGAACCGTACGACGTTCGGGATGCCGCGGCCGCGGTCTTGCAGCACGACCCGGCAGACACGACAATCGCCCGTACTGTTTCTTCTGCTATCACCGGGACCGGGCCGGGTCGGCCCCGCTCCGGCAGCGGATGGTCGAGCAGCACTGGTCATACATGGACGGCTTCGCCCCGGCGATGATCGCTCGCGGCCCGACGGTCTCCGCCGACGGAACCCCGACCGGAAGCGTCCAGATCGTGGACGTCGCGGGCCGGGAAGATGCCCGAGCGTTCGCCTTGGTACGCGCCTGCGCACGCAGCTTCGGAGGGCGGCCGATGAGGTGCTGACGAGAGGCCGCTCCGGTCGATCCGGAGGTCGGGGGGTGCGTCGGGCCGCTCCGCGGACGGGCCGGCGCCGACAGCAGGCGCGTGGCCGGGACGTCGTGCCGCCGCTCTGCGGTCACGGAGAACCGAGGGCGTGGGCGTTCCAGGCGCGGACGGTGGCGTGGTGCGGCCGCCACGCCTGCCAGACCTCGCTGCCCCACTCGTAGGCCATGCGTCGGTGCTCGTCGGCGGAGCCGGCCTTGAGGACGTCCGCGGCGGTCGTCAGGCCCGCTAGCGACGGCGGGCTCAGCGACGTGAACGGCGGCCGACGGGCCATCATCTGCTTGTGCAGCGCCGGCCCATGTGCCGGATCGGCGCCGTCCTCGACGATCAGGCACAACGTCATGAGGTGGAGCGCGACGGCCTGCGCCTCCCGTCGGCCCCGCCCCGCCGGATGCTGCGCGCCGTACGCGTCGACGACGACCTGGTGAACGCGGCGGTACTCGGGGTCGCCATAGGACCGCGACAGGACCTCGCAGTACTGCGCCCAGCACCCCGAGGACGCCGACAGAAGCGCCGGGCGAGGGCCGTCGGCCAGGACCGCCGTCGACCCGCATCCCGGGCACGGCCCGTCCGGCGTCGGGACCGGGGGACCGGTCACGATCGGTCCTCCAGCGTGGCCTGGGCCCAGGACCGGACCGCGCTGTGGTGGTCCTGCCATGCCGCCCAGGCCGTCTCGAGCCACGCGCGGGCGAGCAGCGGGCCGTCGGGCGTTCTCGTCACGGCGAGGACGTCAATCGCGGTGACCGCGGCCGGGCCCGCCGGCGGCGCTAGATAGGGCCAGTCCGGCAGGCCGAGCCGGGGCAGGACCGTGGCGCTGGTCCGGCCGCGTCGTCGGGCCGCCGACCCGGGCGGCTGGCCGTGCTCGAGCAGCAGGCACAGCGAGACGAGGTGGACGGCGACGGACTGCCGCTGCCGCCGGTCCTGCTCCGCCTGCCCGGGATGCTGGACGGCGTACGCGTCGACGTGGTGATGGCGCGCGGCGTCGTCCGCCGGCAGCCGGTGGAGCAGTGCGGCGAGCTCGCCGTACGCCTGCCAGCACTCGGGCGACGACCGCATGTACGGGTGCGTCGGGCCGTCGACCGCGACGCCGAGCCCGCCGCAGCCCTCGCAGGGCTCGCCGGCCCGGCCAACCTGCTCGGCAGCCTGACGCACGTCGGTCATGTCGCTCCTTTGTCCCGGTCCCGGCCCGCTCCTTCGCCCGCCGGCACGTCCGGACGGGCGGCCCCGCCGGCGCGCACGTGCGACGGGCATGCGCGTCGGTTGCCGCCGCTCGTGATGTCCAGGACCACCCGCTCGCACCCTGCCCGCCCGCAGCGTCGGACCCGCGACCAACCGCCGTGCTCGACCAGCAGGACGAGCGCTTGCACGGCGGCGAGCTCCTTCGGGTCCGCCTGGGCCGGGCCCGCCAGGAACACGCGCCACCCGTCGCCGTGGCGGCCGAGCCGCAGGCCGCGGAACGCCTCGGACAGGAGCCCGTTCACCGCGTCCGCGGCCGCGTCCTCGTCCCCTTTTGCCTTGCGCAGGCGCTCCCAGCTTGCCTCCGGCGCCGCTGCACGCCGGTTCATGAAGCCCTCGGCGTCCAGGAGCGCCTCCCGCAAACCCGGGAACGGCGGACGCGCGACCGCCCAGGCGGCGACGACCTCGACCAGGGCCTGACGATCCATCGTTCGCACCTCCTGTCAGGCCCGCACGGCCGCCCGGACGGACGACGAGAACGCCTCGTCCGCGGACTCCCGGTCGACTGGAGCCGTCAGCACGACGTGGTGGCCGTCCGGATCGACGCACTGGAGGTCGACGGTGTTCCACGCCGTCCTCGACGGGCCTTCGACAAGTCCCGCGCCGACGGCGCGGGCCCGCTCGGCCCTCGCGCGCAGGTCCTCCCCGCCCGCGGCCAGCCCGTAGCGGACCGACGCGCCGGACCCGCCCCCTGCGCGTCCTCGGGCCGGACCGGCGGGCAGCAGCAGGATGTCCTGGTAGCGGAGGCGCCGCAGGTGCACCAGCACCGGACCGTCCGGGCCGGCCAGCTCGGCAAGAACGGTCATCCCCAGCGCCTCCACGTACCAGCGCGTCGACGCCGGCAGGTCCGCGACGAACAGCGTCAGGAACGACGGCATCGGGTAGACGGCCGTGTCCGGCACGACACCGGTCAAGCCCCGAGCGGGCCCGTTCTCGTGCCCCGCGTTGTGCACGTCGTCAATCATCCGTTCCCTCTTTCGCAGCGTCGGCCAGCACTGTCGGCACCGTAAGATCTCCAGCAGATGGAGATGCAAGACGCCGGAGACGACTGGTCCATCGGACGGCTCGCCCGCGCGGCGGGTCTGCCCGTGAGGACGATCCGGTACTACTCCGACAGCGGCCTGCTCCAGGCCAGCCGGACCAGCACCGCGCACCGCCGGTACGGGCCTCAGGACGTCGCCCGTTTGGAGCTCATACGCGGCCTCCGCGCCCTCGATGTGGACCTCGCCGCGATCGCGAAGCTGCTCGCGGACGACACGGAGCTGCGGCAGCTCCTGCGACGGCACGCACAGGCGCTCGAGGTCCGACTCGCGTCGCTCCAACGTCAGCTCGCCGTCGCGACCGCCGCCGCGGAGGCGCCTCCCGAGCGGACCCTCGTCCGGCTCCAAGCCATCGCCAAGATCGACGCGGCCGAACGCGCCGACCTGCTCGACGGATTCTGGAACGAGGTCCTCGGCGACCAGGCGGACACGGCGCAGACACCCGACGCCCAATGGTTCCGAACCGCAGGCACCCCGCTGCTGCCCGCCTCCCCGACAGGCGACCAGCTCGACGCCTGGCTCGAGCTCGCAGCCCTCGCCGCCGACCGCGGCTTCCGCGCCAGCGCCCGCGCGAGCGCCGCGTTCTTCCGGCGCCACGCCCGGCACGATCTCGACCAGGAGACATGGCGCCGCGACCTCGACGCGGCCCTGCTCTTGGCACGAAACGCCATCGCGGACGGGACATCCCCCGAGGACGCCCGCGCCGCCGCCCCCGCCCGCGTTTACGCCCACGCCTACGCCCGTGCGTTCGGCAAACGGCCCACCGATGCGTTCCGGAAGTGGCTCAGCGACGAGCTCGTCGCCCTCGCCGACCCCCGGGCCGAGCGCTGGTGGCAGCTCTGCGCCGTTCTCCAACCCGTCCCGGCCAGCCCTCGTCCGCCCGATGCGATCGCCTGGCTGAGCCAAGCGCTGTCCCGGCACTCCGACCTCGGGCCGCGCTAGGGGGGCGACGCTTTCCGAGAGCGCAGACCGAGGCGGCAGCGGGGAGCGCAGCGCCAAGTGTCCGGCGGCGATCGCCTGCCGTGCCGTGCAGACCTGTCGCTAGGGTGCTAACGCATGGACGTCGTTGCCGTCCCGTCGGGTCGGGTGACGTTGGCAGACCGGCGGACTGAGCGGCGCTGGTCGGTGGACGTCGCGGGTTACCTGCTCGCGGCGACCCCGGTGACGCAGGCCGCCTACGCATCCATCACGGCCCCGGCCTCACCCGCCGGCCGCAGCGACCGCCTGCCCGTGGAGAGCGTGTCCTGGCTGGACGCGATCGTGTACTGCAATGGCCTGTCCGAACGGAGCGGCTTGGCTCCCGCCTACCTTCTGGACGCGGTCGGCGGTGAAGTGGAGTGGGACCAGGGCGCCGACGGGTGGCGCCTGCCGACAGAGGCGGAGTGGGAGCACGCCTGCCGAGCCGGGACGAACGGACCGCGATACGGCGACCTCGACGACATCGGTTGGCACCGAGGCAACTCCGATGGCCGCCTGCACGAGGTCGGCCTGAAGCACCCGAACGCGTGGGGCCTCTACGACATGCTCGGCAACGTCTGGGAGTGGTGCTGGGACATCTACGACGCCGAGGTCTACGGCACCTACCGCGTGCTGCGCGGCGGCGGCTGGTGCGACGAGCACTGGAGCTGCCGCGCGTCCGTGCGGCGGCGCAGCCATCCGACGTTCCGGATCGACGACGCGGGATTTCGCATGGCCCGGTCCTCGGCGGCCTGACGCCCGGACGCCCGGACGCTTGCAGGCCGGCCGTCCTCGGGGACGCCGTTTGTTGCGACGCCGCTCGTGGCCGACTCAGCCCGGCCCCAGCCGCCTGGTGGCGGCCGACACGTTCATGAGCCCGACGGCTGTTCGCCGGCCGACATGATCGCTTCTAGCGCTGCGACGTGGCCCTGCAGCGCCTTTCGGCCCTTCGCCGTCAGTCGTAAGCGCACGCGCCGCCGGCGGTCGGCCACGACGTGGTCGCCGTCGACGTAGCCGGCGTCCTGCAGGGCGGACAGCTGCTTCGACAGGGCGCTGTCGGAAAGGCTGAGCTCGTCGCGCAGGAACGCGAAGTCCACCCACTCTGCGGGGGCCAGGAGCGCGACGATGGACAGACGTGTGACCGGGTGGATGAGCTCGTCAAAAGGGGCGTCGGTCACAGGGCCGACGTGGACCTGCCCGTCCGTCGCCGGGCGGCGGCGGAAAGCGCAGGTCCGCAGACGACGATCGCTGCTGCGGCCGCGGCGCCGGCGGCGGTGACCGAACGGCCCGCCCCGGCAGCGTCGGCCACGAGCGCGCCCAGGACCGTGAGGCCGATCATGACGACGAGCCCGGCCGAAACCAGCACCCGCGCCACGGTCCCGCGACGTCGGCCCGCAGGCTCACCCGGGCCGACCGGTGCCGGCCGCTGGCCGCGTGCCAGGCGAAGGCGGCATGCGCCGTGCCGAAGGCCAGGCTCGCCGCGACCGTCAGGCGGGTGGTGCCCAGGTCGGTCACAGCTCCCACTCCCGCCCAGCCGACTGCGACCGCGAGCCAGTACGAGAAGGGGACGCCGATCTCGCCCCGCACACGGCGACGGCCGCGGGCCACCGCCTTCAGCGCGTTCTGGGCATCGCCGGCCGTGACGGGACGAGACATGCGGGGCTCCTTCTGCTGAAGGCACGACCGTTGTCTTTCCTGTCGGGAATCGAGCCCGGGACATGGCGCCCGCGCCGACGAGTAGAGCCGGATCCCCCGTCGGTCGTTGGCGCAGGACCGGCCGGAGAGGCGCCTGAACCGTCTGGCCGGGGCCGCGCAACGGCTGCCAGGGCCTCGCGCGCGGTGCCGCGTCCGTCGGCGGGCGCTAGCCTGTCCCGTCGTGACGGCGCACGGCGAGCCGACCCTGACGACGGACGAGCGCCTGCTGCCTGTCCTCGACGAGCTGCGGCAGCAGGAGCCGCTGTTCCACCGGTCCGAGCTGGGGACGCGGCGCGAGGACCTGGAACACATCGCGGAGGCGGGCTTCTGGGAGGTCGGCGCCTCAGGGCGCAGGTACAGCCGTGAGTACGTGCTGTCCGCTTCCGCGGCTCGCTACGCGTCCGGCGAGCCGGACGAGTGGGAGGCGTCGGGCTTTCACTGCCGCGAGCTGGGACCGGAGACGTTTCTGCTGACCTACACGCTGGCGCAGGGGCCGCGACTGAGCCGCCGCGCCACCATCTGGCGCCGCTCGGCGCCTGGCTGGCAGGCCGTCTACCACCAAGGGACGCTCGTCGCCGGGTAGGCGCGGAGGCGTTGCCGGGCGGCGGGGTTCCAGCCGGGTCAGGTGCCGGGCGGCTGCGCGGTGCCGGGGTACGTCCCGAAGAACCACGTGCCGCCCTCCGGGTCGCGCAGGGCGCAGTCGCGGGAGCCGTAGTCGGTGTCGAACGGCGCCTCGACGACCTGCGCTCCGGCGGCGGTCGCTCGGGCGAACAGGGCGTCGACATCGGCGACGACGACGTACGCCGACGCCGATCCGGGCGCGGCGACGCCTCGGGTCACGTTCTCGCGGGCGCTGCCGAGCATGACGCCGCCGCGTCCGCCCGGTGTCGCGAGCTCGGCGTGGTGCACGCCGTCGCCGTCGCCGTGGACGGCGAGCTCGACGAAGCCGAACGCGTCGACGAGAAAGGCGATGAGCGCGCGCGGGTCGTGCGCGGACAGGGTCGGCCAGCAGTCAGTGGGTGAGGTCATGCGCGACAGGATGGTCGCTCGTGACGGCGGCGTCTTGTACGGATGCGATCTGTTCGGCCTTGAGCCAGCCGCTCGGCGGAAGGCCGGCGAGGTCGCGGAACTCTCGCGCGAGGTGCGCTTGGTCGTAGAAGCCGTGCTCGGCGGCGAGGTCGGACAGGCGGGCGCCGGGGCACGTCGAAGCGCACGACCCGTGCGGCCTCCTTGACGCTGAGCCCCGTCTCGGCGCGGAAGCGCTTGGCGAGGTGTCGGGTGCTCCAGCCGACGTGCCTGGCGAGCGCTTCCACGCGCACGGCTCCGGCCCGTGCGACGAGCACGTCCCAGGCGCCGGCCACCTCGGCCGGCGGGCCGGGCACGTCCAGGAGCCAGCTGGCGAGCGCCGCGTCGAGGACGTCGAATCGTCGGGTCCACGACGTCTGTTCGTGCAGCCGCTCGAGAAGGCGAGGGACGCGCGGCCCGAGCAGGTCCTCACCGTGGACGTCCAGCGATGCGAGCTCGCCGGCCGGGATCCCGAGCAGCGCCCGTGCATGGAGCGGGCTCAACGCGATCTGCACCCCCGCCTGACGGCCGTGGTGGGCGATGAGGGCGGGCCGTGTGTGCAGCCCGCCGACGAGCGCGTCGTAACGGCCGCCGGGCTGGCGCGGATCGGGATGAGCGACGACGTGCAGAGCGTCGTCCAAGGCCAGGACGAGAGTCAGCGACGGCGACGGCAATCCACGGTGGACGGCAGGCGCGGCGCCGGCTGTGCGGTACCCCCAGTAGTCTCCGACCAGTGCTCCGGCGGCGCCGGAAGCGCGCCTGTGCACGGCCTGCTCGACCGTCATGGCGTGCCATGCGCAACCTGGCGGTCGCGTTGCGCCACGGTCCCCGTAAGCGGACGCCGCTGCCCCGTCGGGCGCGGGCCGCGGCGCGCGGCGTTATCCCGGTTCCCGTGGCGGCCAGGCGCGCGGGCGCGCTCGCGGCCTGTCCCGCCATCGGGAGGTTGCGCCGGGCCGCGCTTCGCCGGTCGGGAGGCGGCGTTCACGCGGCCTGCTCGAAGCACTCCCGGAGGAAGCAGTCCAACTGCGGGGCCGACGTGAACAGGTGCGCCCGCATGCCGCAGCTCTGCGCGCCCTCGACGTTGGCCTTTGAGTCGTCGACGAGAACGCAGTCCGCTGCCTCGAGCTGCAGGGCCCGGCCCACGGCGGCGAAGACGGCCGGGTCGGGCTTGGCGACGCCCAGCGCCGACGTGTTGAACACGTCGTCGAACTCGTCGTGGAGGCCCAGGGCCGCCAGGTCGTCGCCGAGGCGCGACGTGGCGTTGCTCAGGAGCGACGCCCGCGCGCGGGCACGGGTCCATCTGACCAGCTCGAGGACGTCAGGGACGACGGCGCCGCAGCTGGCGGACCACTGCTCGACGGCCAAGGCCCCGGCGGCGCCGAACAGGCCGGTCAGGCCCGTCGCGATCCGTCGGCGCCACTCGGCGTCGTCGATGCCGCCGGTGATCGCGAGCCGCAGGAGGGCGGCGTCGCCCAATACCGCGGTGGACAGTGCGCCGCTCGGCAGGCCGGCGTCGGCTTCGGCGCCTCGCATGACCGCCGCGTCCCAGTGCCGGACGACGCCGTCGAGATCGAAGATGACCGCGCGGACGGCGGGCTTGCCTGGCATGTGTCTCTCCTGGTGCTGATGGGCGGGCCGGCCGCCGGGGAGCCGGTGTCCCGCTTGGCTGCGGTTGGCGCGGGGCCGACGGCGTGCGGCGCGTGCACGGGCTGGCTTCGGCCGGGGTTTGTTCGAGCCGTCCTGGCCCGCGGCGGGTCTAGCGGAACCGAGCGATGTGGTCGGCGAACGGCTCGAGTCCGACCGAGGCCCGTCGCTCGTCCAGGCGGCTCGGATCGGCGCAGGGCCAGAGCACCGGCTCCCCGTTGACGACGTCGGCGATTTGCGTGCCGTAGACCTGGTGGCGGCCCTCGTTGACCGCGAGCCTGTCCTCCAGGTAGGCGAGATCGGCGAGGGTCGCCGTGCCGGCGTCCGCGGCTAGGCGCAGGAGCCGGACGGCTGTCCTTTGGACGTCGACCTGGGTGTCGGCGTGCTGCGCTATCAGCCAGGCTCCGCGGGCGGCGTCCGGCCCGACGGCATCTGCCGTCGGCCATCCGTGCACGTCGAGGATCTCCTTGAGCCGATCGGCGTGCCGCACGAACACCTCCCGCTGCTCGCGCTTGGTCTCGGGCTGGACGGGGCCGACGGCTCCTCCGCCGGTGCGCGACATCAGTTCCTTCTGCTCCGCCATCATCTGCAGCAGTTCGGCGGACAGCTCCTGGTCGAGCATGTGCTTCCTCTCGTCGGGATTCTGCGTTGGTGGAAGGGGGTCGGGCCCTCGCCTCGAGCTCTCTGGAGCCGGGTGCGGTGGCAGCGCGAGAACGCCGGGAGCCTCTGCAGTCAGCGGCTCTCGGGCTTCGGCCGGGCAGGGTGGGGGCCTGGGCGGCCCGCGGGCGCGACGGTCGGGATGACCAGTCGGGGCAGCTCGCGTCCAGGCACCGCCCCGCTCGGGACGGTCCCGGCACGGACGGCGCCGGCATGCAGGTAGAAGCCTTCCGCGTGCGGGTCCGAGTCGATCGCGAGGTCGCGCATCCCGGCGCTGGCCGCCTGTCCTCGGGCGTGGCGCAGCAGCGCCTTCCCGAGCCCGGTGCCTATACGACGAGGGTCGACGAACAGGTCCGCGAGCTCTCCTCGAGGCGGCGAGCCCGCGAGCCTGTAGTAGCCCAGCAGCAGGGCGCCGTTCTCGGCCACGACGACCCGACGGCCGTCGCAGTCCGCGGGCCGGACCGTGAGCTCGGCGCGGCAGGCGTCGAGGAACCCCGGGTCGTAGCCCCAGTGGGCCTTGCTCCGCAGTGTGAGCGCGGTGAGCGCGGCCGCTTCGTCCGGGCGGGCAGGGCGCAGCACGAACGGTCCGGGCACGGGTCCTCCGCGTGGTCGTGGGTCGAGAACGTCGTCGTAGCGGTCGTGGTTCCGCTCCTGCTGGTCGTAGAGAGCCAGGGCGGGGATAGGCGCGGAGCGCCGCATGGCCTGGGCACGGGCGGCAGGGGGGGGCTTCGGCCGGTGTCTTTCACCGGACCGGACCGCAGCCGACGGCGTCCAGCAGGCGGCGGGCGCGGCGGCCGGCGTCGGCCCGGACGAGGTCGGACCGATCCCGGCCGCGCCATGCCAGCAGCGACCACGGGTCGGCTCCGCACGCGTCGGCGAAGGCCACGGCCACGGCGGCGGCGTGACGGCAAGGGACCTCGAACTCGCCGCAGTCGCAGTCCGGTTCGAGCCCGGCGGCGCCCGGGAGCAGGACGACGCCGGCTACTTCGAGGTCCACGACGAGCCCGGGAGCGATGTGCCCGTCGAGCAGGGCCGCCCAGTGCGCCGGCCGTTCCGCCAGGGCGGAGCGCACCGTTTCCCACTGCGGCCCGGTCAGCGGCGGAAGGGCCCACGACGCGACGAACCGGGCGCCGTCGCGGTCCCGGACAGCCGCGCGAAGCCGGCCGGGCTCGACGGCGACTTCGCCGACGGCGCCGGCTCGCGCGAGCGCCCTTCCGTGCCGGACGGGGAGCGGGTCGAGCGCGATCTCGTCGACGGCGACGAGCCACCGCTTGGCCCACCATGCGCGGGTGGCCATCAGGCGCGGAGCGCGACGAGACGCCTCAGGGAGGCGTCGTCGAGTCCTGTGAGGGCGTGCTCGTCGCCGGCGTCCAGCACGGACTGCGCCAGGCGGCGCTTGTCCTGGAGCATGTCCGCGATCCCCTCTTCGACGGTCCCTTCGCACGTCAGCCGGTGGACCTGCACCGGCCGGGTCTGGCCGATCCGGTACGCGCGGTCGGTGGCCTGCTCCTCCACGGCGGGGTTCCACCAGCGGTCGTAGTGGACGACGTGCTCCGCCCGGGTCAGGGTCAGCCCCGTCCCGGCGGCCATTAGCGACAGGACGAGGACCTGCGTCTGCCCTCGTTGGAACTCGTCGACGATGCTTTGGCGCTGCGGCAGGCTCGTGCTGCCTGACAGGAGGGCAGCGGGAACGCCGCGCCGGCGCAGGTGCGTGGCCAGCAGGCGCCCCATCGTGGCGTACTGGGTGAAGACCAGGGCCGACGCTCCGTCGGACAGCGCCACGTCGAGGATCTCGTCGAGGGCGTCGAGCTTGCCCGACCGTCCCGGCAGCCGCGGCCGGGGTTCCGCGAGGTACTGGGCCGGGTGGTTGCACACCTGCTTCAGGCCGGTCAGCAGCCGAAGGACGGCGCCCCGTCGCTCGACCTCCGACGGCGCCGCCTCGACGGCGGCCAGGGCCTCGTCGGCGACGGCCTGGTACAGCCCGGCCTGTTCGTCGGTCAGCGCGACGCGGATGTCCGTCACGGTCTTCGCGGGCAGCTCGGGCGCGACGCCCGGGTCGGTCTTGCGGCGCCGGAGCAGGAACGGCGCGACGAGACGCGCGAGCCGCTCGGCCGCTGCGTCGTCCCCGGCGGCGATCGGCCGGACGTAGCCCCGGCGGAACGCCGCACGTGTCCCCAGGAGCCCGGGGGTCGTCCAGTCGAGGATCGACCAGAGGTCCTCGAGCCGGTTCTCGACCGGCGTCCCCGTCAGGGCGACTCGGGCGGTCGCCGGGACGGCCCGCAGCGCCCGTGCGGCGGCGGTGCGGGGGTTCTTCACGTTCTGGGCCTCGTCGGCGATCACGAGGCCCCAGCGCGTCGCCGCGAACGCGCCCGCGTCGGCCCGCAGGGTCGCGTACGTCGTCAGGACGAACCCGGCCTCGGCGGCGGGGCACGCCCTGTTCGGCCCGTGATGGCGGCGCACGGGCGTGCCCGGCGCGAAGCGGAGGATCTCCCGCTCCCACGAGACGAGGACCGAGGCGGGGCAGACGACCAGCGCGGGGCCGCCGGCTTCTCGGTGCAGGAAGAACGCGATCGCTGTGATCGTCTTGCCGAGCCCCATGTCGTCGGCCAGGCACGACCCGAAACCGAGATCGGCGTTGCGGGCGAGCCACCGCATCCCGTGGAGCTGGTAGTCCCGCAGCGCCGCGGCCAGCCGCGGCGGAGGCGGCAGCTCGGGAACGGCGGACAGGGCCTCGCGCACCCGCGCGGCGACGGGGCTTTCGGCGAGCGGGACCTCGCGGCCGACCGCCTCGACGACCCCGGACAGGACGGCGGCGGCTGTCCGCCCGGGCGTCATGGCGACCGCCGCGGACGCCCGGCCGCGCGGGGCGGCCCGGTCGTCGTGCAGGGCCCAGCCGCCGCGCAGACGGACGAGCGGGCGGTGCGCCGCCGCGAGCGCGTCGAGCTCGTCGGGCGTCAGCGCGGTCCCCCGGACGTCGAGCTGCCACCGGAGCGACGCCGCGGCCGGCCCGGCGCCGGGGCCGTCGTAGGGCGCGAGGACGGGCCGTGCCCGGGGACGGTCGACGCCGGGCCCGAACCGCACGTCGACGCCGGCCGTGCGCAGGGCGTCGAGGCCGCCGTCGAGCAGGGCCCTCAGGTCGTCGTCGTCGAGCTCGACGCGGCCGTCCACCGTGAGGAGCCTGTCGAGGGCCGGCCAGCCGGCGGCGGCCCGGAGCAGCGCCGCCAGGGCGGACGGATCCGGCCGGCGGCTGCCGTGCAGCGCGAGCCTGGCGGTGCCCGCCGCGTCGACGTCGACAGTGACGGCGGCCACCAGCGCGTCCGCGGCCGCCGTCCCCTCGACGAACGCCTGGACGAACGCGTCGACGTCCGGGGACCCGGCGCCGTCCGCGCGCCAGCGGCCGTCGGCCCACCGGACGCGTTCCCGCGCCACGGCGGCGACGGCGAGCCATGCCGCCTCCGCGAGGGCACGGAGCGCGGGCGGTGCGGTGCCGGCGGCGTGCAGCCCGACCAGCTCCGGCACGGCCTCGGCGAGCGGCACCTCGACGCGGCCGGCCGGTCGGTCCACGACGAGGCTGTCCGCGGCGATCTCGGCGGCCAGCACGTCGGCGCCGACCAGATCAAGCGCCAGGGCCACGGTCGGGGCCGTCACCGGGACAGCCGCGTCCACCGGCGCACCGACAGGACGAGGAACACCGCCGAGATCGCCGTGCACCAGCCGACCGCGAGGGCCAGGCAGTGATCCCCGGCCCAGCCGGGCGCCGCGACGGGCGACCCTGAAAGGTCGCGGACCGCCGACACGACCGCGGTGAGCGGGCTCCACTGGGCCACCGCCGCGATCCATCCCGGCATCGTCTGCACCGGCACGAACGCGCTGGACGCGAACGCGAACGGCCAGACCAGGATCTGCACGGCGACGACCGACTGGGGGTCGCGGACCGACAGCCCGAGGTACACCCCGATCCAGAGCGCGGCCCAACGCAGCAGGAGCAGCAGCAGGACCGCGCCGACCGCCCCGCCTGGCGAGTCGGGGCGCCAGCCGACGGCCACGCCCGCTGCGAGCATGACGGCCAGGCTCACGACGGACGCGAGCATGTCCGCGGCCGCGCGGCCGACGACCACGGCGGAGCGTGCGATGGGCATGGTCCGGAATCGGTTCGTCACGCCCTTTGCGGCGTCCGTGGCGACGCCGGCCATAGTCGACTCGAGGCCGAACACCATCGCCAGGGCGAGCATCCCCGGGACGAGGAAGTCGCGGTACTCGGCGCCGGACCCGCCGCCCGGGACGGCTATGGCCCCTCCCAGGAGGTAGCCGAACATCAGCAGCATCAGGACCGGGAACAGGACCTCGAGCGCGAGCCGGCTCGGCTGCCTGCGCCAATGCCCCAGCTGCCGTCCCGCGAGGAGCGAGGCGTGCGTCAGCGCGGTCATGCGCTCACCTGCTCGGGGTCGGGCTCCTCGGGCGCGCCGACGAGCCGCAGGTACACCTCGTCCAGCGTCGGCCGTCGCACGGTCAGGTCCATGACTTCGAGGTCGTGCGAGGCCAGCGCCCCGACGACAGCGGCGACGAGCCCGCGGCCGGTCCCTGCGGGGATCGTGACGGTCCGCCCGTCGACCTTCGCCGGGCCGGAGCCCGCCGACGCGGCGATGTCGGCGGCCATGCGGACGGCCCGTTCGTCCAGGCCGCTGTCGAGGACGAGGTCGATCCTGTCGCCGCCGGCGGCGCGCTTGAGCGCGCCGGGGGAGTCGTTCGCGACGACGCGTCCGTCCCGCAGGACGACGACCCTGCCCGCGACCCGGTCGGCCTCCTCCAGGTACTGCGTCGTCAGGAGCAGCGACGTGCCCTGCGCGACGAGGCGCCGCACGATCTGCCAGATGTCTCGGCGCCCTTGCGGGTCCAGGCCGGTCGTCGGTTCGTCCAGCAGGAGCAGCGGCGGCCGGACGATGAGGCCGGAGGCGAGGTCGAGCCGTCTCCGCATGCCTCCCGAGAGCGCCGTCACGGGACGGTCCGCGGCGTCGGCGAGGCCGAACTCCTCCAGCAGGTCGTCGGCGCGGCGGGCGGCGGCCCTGCGGGACAGTCCATGCAGGCGCGCGAACAACCGAAGGTTCTGGCGGGGCCCGAGGACGTCGTCGAGCGCGGCGTCCTGCCCGACGAGGCCGATGCTCCGGCGCGCCAGGGCCGGCTGCGCGAGAGCGTCCGTGCCGGCGACGTGCACCGATCCGGCGTCGGGACGGGTCAGCGTCGCGACGATCCTGACCGCGGTGGTCTTGCCGGCCCCGTTCGGGCCGAGCAGGGCCAGCACCTCGCCCGAGGGCACTTCGAGGTCCACGCCGTCGAGGACGGAACGGCCGTCGTAGCGCTTGACCAGCCCGGCGGCCCGCAGCGCCGGCTGCCCATCGGCTTTTCCGTACGGTGTACGAGTCACGTGCGGAACGGTAGCGTACGCCGTACGGACAAGCAAGCCAGGGAGCTCGATGACGCAGGCGTTCACCGGAACGGGCGACCCCGCCCGCAGCCTCGCGCTGCTCTGGCGGACCGCCGACAGCGTCCCGGCGCGGGGCCGCCGCCCGTCGGTGTCCGTCGACGCCGTCGTCACGGCGGCCGTCCGGCTCGCGGACGCCGCCGGGCTCCCCGCGCTGTCCATGCGCAAGCTCGCCGACGACCTCGGCGTCGCCGCCATGACCCTCTACGGCTACGTCCCCGGCAAGGCCGAACTCGTCGACCTGATGTACGACGCCGTCCTGGGCGAGATGTACCCGCAGGGCGCCGACGGCCTAGGAGCGACACCCCGACAGCGCCTCGCCGCCGTCGCCTGGGAGAACTGGAGGCTCTACGAGCGCCACCCCTGGGCCGTCCACGTCGCGTCGGGCAGGCCCCCGCTCGGGCCCGGCCTGCTCGCCCGGTACGAGACCGAGCTCCGCGCCCTCGACGACGCCGGGCTCCCGGACGTCGAACGGGACGTCGTCGTCACCCTCATCGGCTCGTTCACCCGCGGCCTCGCCGCCGCGGAGGTCGAACGCCGGCAGGCGCAGGCCGCCACCGGCATCTCCGACAGCCAGTGGTGGCAGGCGACGGAGCCGTACCTGAGCAAGGTCTTCGACCCCGAGCGGTACCCCACCGCCGCCCGGATCGGCGAAGCCGCCGGACAGGAGCTCCAAGCAGCGGTCGACCCCGCCCGCACGTTCGCCCGAGGACTGGAGCTGCTCCTGAACGGCCTCGCACTGCGGCCAGGCGGAACCCCTTAGTGCGGCGGGCACACCCGGTCGGCG
>Ga0210040_10003932_pt1 | contig 19732 bp, 14 predicted proteins | sample CryGeyCG12114_NA_FD_185462 | JGI IMG/M metagenome (GOLD analysis project Ga0210040, IMG submission 185462) | Groundwater microbial communities from aquifer - Crystal Geyser CG19_WC_8/21/14_NA (SPAdes) (version 2) | ecosystem: Environmental > Aquatic > Deep subsurface > Groundwater | place: USA... | reverse complement strand
GTGGCCGGCGGGCTGTACGAATGGGCTGGCGCTGGAGTCTCAGATGTGGCTGGCTTGCTATATGAATGATCTGGAGCTGGAGTTTCATAAGTGGCCGGCGGGCTGTACGAATGGGCTGGCGCTGGAGTCTCAGATGTGGCTGGCTTGCTATATGAATGATCTGGAGCTGGAGTTTCATAAGTGGCCGGCTGGCTGTACGGATGAGCTGGCGCTGGAGTCTCATATGTGGCCGGCTTGCTATACGAATGATCTAGAGCTGGATTTTCATAAGTGGCCGGCGGGCTGTACGAATGATCTGGAGCTGGAGTTTCATAAGTGGCCGGCTTGCTGTACGAATGATCTGGCGTTGGAGTCTCATAAGTACTTGAGGCTGTAACTGGAGTCTCATGTGTGGCTGGTTGGTCGTATGTACTTGGAACAGGCACATGAGTCTCATAAGCTGAGGGAGGGTCGTTCTTTAGCTGGCTGTAAGGACTAGTTGAATAGTCTATAAAATGAAAGTCATTATTAATCATAAAATAAAAGTGTTTGTTAAAGTTAGCGATATTTTTCTGATACATTTTGTATGCTCAATGTTGAATCCTAAAAAAATAGTGGTGGTTACCTGCTGGAGGTTGAATTTCAAATGAAAGAGCAACACTTTCAGCTGAAATGTATGGAAGCAATTATTAGTTCACGTAGTTAGCATATATGTGACTTCTTCTGATTTAATGAAGCTAAAACTGAAAGATTCGAAAGGCTTACTTGGATGACATGCTACGTGTCCAGTGAAGATAGAGCTAAGCACTTTTGGAGATTTGAAGTGCTCAATTTCTAGGGTTTTAGTTTTCGATTGAAATTTGTGTGGTGGATGACTATGATACCCACATGCTCTATGAAACAACAAGATTGCGCATTCATTAGTTTTGGATGGTCTTAAAATGGCTTAAGTAAGTAAACAACTGATTAAACTAAATGCAAGGGTAATGGATATATTTAAAAGCAACATTTTCTAAGCTTATTTCTTATTGGAGTAAAACCTTGCCAAATAACATCTTTGCAAGAAATCTACGTTTGCAGTATGACAGTACAAAGAAAATAAATGAAGTTAACTTACTTAAATCTGGACCTTTTATCAAAAATGGAAAGATATTCTTCGCTGCAATGCTTTTTGAACCCTTGATATGAAGAAATCTCAGCAACCAAATGGCAATCTGGGACTGCTTCAAATTCCCAGACACAACTTGGATGGCTCCACACCGTCTCATATGCTTCATAGCAAAAAAATGGGTTGCGTTTGTCTTTCCCTTTGCAGTAGTCCGAAAAAAGCATATTTTTGAAATGCTTCATGTAAATATACTCGATAGATGTTTCCGAAGATATCAAAATCCGCTCTCCTCTTTTCAAGATATGTTTTGTAGCACATTTGGCTGTCGTTCCAGTGTCATATTTCTATTAACATAAAAATATCTGTTGTTATAATGTTAATTATTAATTAATTATCAATTGACAACCAGTTACAGCTAATAATACAAATTTATTTCAAAAAAAACTTTTCAAAAGTATTCTTTCAGCAATATTTAATAAGACTTACTCCTTCATTCCACGAAGAAGTTAACCCAGCTACACTTTTCGTGTAACACAGCACACCTAACAAGAATATATAATTCTTCATCTTTCGTTACCTTGTTGGATCGAAAGATGAAACTAAAATAAACTCCTCACTGGGAAGAACGGCCTTATGATTGCCCTTTCACAAGACAAATGACTGAGAACAAATAATATATATTTAAAACATTTCATCCATAACTTAAATGCATAATGTTAAATGCATAATGATTCGTATGCATTCTTGTATAATGACAAGACAAACAACAATGTAATTCATTACAAAAATTACTCTCACAGCTAAGAAGTTAATACTCACAATCAGATGCAGTATCTATTGGCCGTGGCTATATAAGCTATTCAACAAAGGCAGTAGCTTGGATCTAGGACATGAACATTTTGCATGATCAGCTAAATGGACAAGGAAGCTGTTTATTGACTCAGAATATGCTCCACATAACAATTGCATTCGGACATTTTTTTTAGCAGGTCAAAAATCTCATGTCCCGTTCTTTAAGCAACAACAAGGACAGTGGATGAACTAAATTTTTCAAAAACGCATGCATGATCATTTTAGATTATAAGATTTTCTTGTCTGTGGAGCATAAATCTGAGCATTTATAATCAACACTAGCCGACTTAGGAAAATTCATTCATATTTCCATTCTATGAACAAATATTTAGGGAAAAGCTCGTAAAAGTTTTAGAAATGACGGTAAATGAAACATTATGATAATGATTGCATTTGATTAAGGATAACGATTCATTGTAATCAAATGAGATGCTATATCATGGATATTTTACGACTTTGTTTTTGTGCTTTTTTAGCGTAGCAACTTAGCAGCCTAATATTTTTCAAATCACGCCAATATTTACTAAATACGACTCAAAATGAAGAAAATTGTATTTTCTTTACTCTTATTTCTCTATGTAAGTTTGGAATTTATTTTCTCAACCATAGGCATAGAAAAATATTGAATTTTTGCGTTGTATACTCTTTAGACAACTTCTTTGCATGGACAAATCATCCAAGAAAAATTACTTGACATTGACGTAGGAGGAGCTACTATTACTGATCCTTCAGGCGGCGGCGGCGGCACAGACATTGTTATTGGACCTGGACCAGATCCAGGTGATCCAAACGGTACCAAGGATCCATCCACAAATACTCCACGTCCAATAAGTAAAAACAAAATCAAGTACACTAGAATTTAAAATAAATCACAAACTTATTTTGTTCATATGCTGCTTCCAAAGTTCCTGGTCCATCTTCCGGTGGAACAATCACGGTTAGTAAAACTGATATGATTCAAATCTCGAGTTCCAATTTCGGAAAAGGAAATTATGCAAACAGGGAAAGAACAAATTGGAACTTTTCGGTAAGTTGTATTGATAGCAGAAAAGTCTTTTTATTGCCCAAATTCTGCCCAAAACAAGGATTTGTTTTCTCTTTTAGGCAAACCAGTGTGTTTTGGAGACATATTGCCCCTGTGTAGATATCCCTGCATCGTACGAATGCTTACAAGATTATCTCAAGATTAGTGACATTTATTCTGTGCACCAACGGTTCGTGAATTTTTCGCATGTTAATTTTTTTTTCAAACGTTGGTTGTCCCGATGTTCTGAATGATGAAATAATTTTTTACAGATTTTGTGGTGGAAATAGACCTGGAAAAATAATCAAGTCCTCTACAGATTCCCTACGCATAAGATTTCGATCAAATGGATCTGTGACAGCTACAGGTTTTACATGCTTTGTGCGTTGCATTGGTCCTGGGACTGTACCTCCAAGTTATCCAACAAATTTTAAATGCCCTAATGCTTTATAAATTTTAAATAAAAACAAAAATAACATATAAACACTATATTTTTAAACTTTCAAAGTTATTTATTCATAGCATTGACTATTTTCTTGCGGTACATATTCATACACGTCTAGAATGGATTCATTTTTAAATAGCAATGAACGAGCACTGGGATACGGAGGTTGTCTGTATGAAGTACAAAAATTAGGTGTTGTTTCAATTTGTATTGTTCTAACGATTCTAGGCCACCTTGTAGTTCTGTCGGCAGGAGCATCACGAACTAAATATAACCCATTTAATTTGGAATTATCCACACAAACCGAAGAGTCTGCCTTACACGTCATTTCTGCACAAAGTAGAACTTGAGCATTTTCTCCTGTTATGGCAAAAGATCCAAGTCGTAGTACTGCCATCATATCAGTAGCTGTTACTTCGGTATTAATCCCTAAAAAGTATGCATCTGAGAACACAGAGATAGTCGGCATGCTTAGATCTGGGTTTCCCAAATATTGTAAGGATTTCACATTGCGGAGTGCGGGTACTGAGCCTGTGCATGTGGCAAAATCCGTCCCTTTTGCCGAAATTACAAGAGTTGAAGCTTCTTTCCCCAAGCCATACTCAGTTTCGTTATAAAAAGCAACCCTGATTCAAAATAAAAAGTTAAACTCGCGTTTGTTTGTATCTTAAAATATTCCAGTGCTGGTTATAGTTTACAGTTTTCTTACAGTCCATGAAGACAAATCCTGTCAGCCTTTAGAAAAAGTTGTAATGTGTCCGGCACTTTCATAAGTCTCTCATTACCAGCCTCGTTCATTGACTTGAATACTTGCGTATACGGAAATGGATCTGTAGCCGTTCTAGTTTGCTGAATAACTTTAAGTCTATGAGGTACACAGTTAGTATGATCCAATTGGTTGAAAAAGGAGAAAATAAAAACTACGAAATATGCACAAAGTTTAGATCTCATTTTAATAAAACGTTCTAAAAATTGTGAACAATGAAATGCATAAATTTTTACAGTATAAGTCACTTGGAGATAAAACAATTTTCTAGCAACAAATCGTTCACAAAAATGAAACAACTTCATTTAGTTAGTCATTGTATTTACAGATGTGTGCTCAATGATAATAATGTATTTCGTTCACATGAATATTCATAACAAATTGTGTGTCATTGATTGCACCAAATTGAATCCTTGCTGGCCTCTGATCGAATCCATTTGCCTACAGCTGAAAACAAACAAAATATAATGATAAGTATGAAGCGTATAATATTTTAATACAAAGACAAAGAGCAATACCTGAAGTTTTGGTATACACACCAGGTAAATTGGTTCGTCCACAGCCTTTGCCCCAACTAACAACACCCCCCAAAGTGAATTGATCATTTTCTCTACGGAACATCATAGGACCACCAGAATCTCCCTAGAAAATTTCCCATCCCAAAATTACTGTATAGTTCCTGCCACTCATAATTTCTTAATGTACATTAGCATACAAAGTAAGTTTTCTCACTATACAAGAGTCCTTATGACCATCCAAATGGCCAGCACAAAACATACTTGAAGTGTACTTATAATGATACGGTTCATAAAATTTTGCGCACGTAGTCTCATTGAAAACTTTTATGTTTGCTTTTAATAACTCATTTGATGGGAATCCTCCTGCGAAAAAAAGTATGACATTTGAAGCACAAGAGTTTCCTGAACATAATAAACCGGGTACTTACTAGTGCACACGGTGCAAATAAATGTGAAGATTTAATGGATTCCAAACCACTCTAACCTTCTTGCGTTAATCCCCATCCCAGAACAGTTCCCACTAAATTCTCTCTAAAAAATCTTTCATCAGGCTCTAAAGGAAGACAAATTGGCACAAGTTGCTCACTTGCTAATCCCAACCACTTTGCCCCTATGTTCTGGAACAAATACAATTTACGTAATAGTACAGACCCAGCTATTAAAAATGTCCTCTACTTATTTACTCCATCATTTTTCTCTCCCATAATCTTAAAAAAACTCAAAAAGTGCACTGTAAATATCATGGTTGACTTTGGCAGGATTTTTAAAGTAGAATCTTACTATTTCAATAATACTAGGAATCAACTAGAATCTTGATTAGTGATTAGTATTGGCACATTACTAGAAATGAACTGAGATCTTAGTATTGGCAAATTAGTAGGAATGAACTAGAATCTTTTGCAATATTTACCTGACTCTGGCTCTCTTGCCTAAATAAAGAGTGACGGTAATTTGATCCGAAAGAGTTGCTCGGGAAGAATTCAATGGGCTTTTCAAGGCGTAACAAAGCGATGTCGTAATTGTATGTGACATTGTCATACTGTGGGTGAACGATGACTCTATCCACATTCGCACGAATGCCTTCTTTGACATGCTCGTTCACAAGAGTTACATCATGGACTCCAAACAATACTTGAAAGTCAGTTTTGTTTCCCAAGTTTCGTGGTCTCTCGAAACTTTTGCTGCCAAAAATTGAGGCAAGCAACACATATAAACTTTCGCAATATTAAGTCTCCGGGGCATGCATAATAAATAGTGTGTCAAATTATGACATATCTTAATAAACTATGTAGTTTTAGCGGATTTATAACCTTTTGGCCAGATGTACGAGTTAGGGAATTGAGCGGCCAACAAAAAATTATTATCTGTCATTTTTTGGGATAACATTTTACAAAGAATTGAAATTGAGTAAGAGACACGAAAGTATGGATATGATTGCTTTGTAATTTGGATCTTAAAGCTAATGCTGGGTTTTCGAAAAAATTAATACAAATCTCTTTATAATTTTTAGCGATACTTACTTAAATACACAATGAGCGGCGGAGACAAGAAAGCGATTGTTTATTAAAGTTGCCCCACAAAATGGCCTGTCATTTTTCCTTTTAACCAGGGCAGCAGTCCAAGGAAATTCTCCTGGGAGAGTTTTGCTGCCACCAACGATTCTCACCCTTGTGAAAAAACGATGGTCTTGAACTCCACATTCTACACACACAATATCATAAATTACCTACCAAACGCCAAAACTAAATAGAATCTTCCTTTCAAAGATACTTTTCAAGCTTTCTCAGGTCACACCACAGCTTAAAGCTGGGTATATGATTTTTCGTGTTTATGTAACACATAACAATGACAATAGCAATATTCATGTAAAGGGATGATACTTAAACACACTGTAAAGTAAATATTTACCCATCTCTGCTGACTGAGCCTCAACCACCTTAGTGGATTTAAATACTATTTTGTCATGATGATGAGATGTATACATTTCATGTCTCACTATCAACCATATAGAATACATTTTCTAGTTAAATGTTGTATTGTCATCTTATGTGCAACAAAATCTTCTATAAACCTCGTTTAAATAACAATAACTCTTTTCTAGCTATATTCTTTTATTATATTAATATTTTATGTTTGGATAGCCTCTTAATTTTTTTTAAATGCCAGCCTTTTCTTCCCTAGTTGATCCAAACTGATTCACAAAACAAGTTCAAAAATCTATAAAATTTACTATATGGACTGGCACTTCTTACTCGTATCTTCCCGAGCTGAGATTCGTATTTTGCACTTCTTTATCTTCATACGAGGGACTCAAAGCTTTTAAAATTTCACAACCACGTTTTACATGCTTTCAAATGATACATTCATTCATATGAGAGGAAAGTAAATAAGGTTCAAATCTCTCTCATTCCAGATAGCAAAGGAAATGTATGAATGGTCATGCTTTCAATGCAAAGCTTTCTTCACACACTTCTCCTATATTCCTGGAGACAAGTAAACCTATGAAAGTGTTCTATGTTGTAAACACAAAGACGAGCCCCCCTTTTAAAGCAACTACGCACCTTATATGTATAGAATCATGCAAACAAACGCAAAGTACAAGAGGAAATAAATGAGGACTCAAACTTGTGTCAATATGGAATTCTTGAGACGAAAAAAAAGTAATGTAGCAAGAAAAAAGAGAGTTTCACGACTGGTAAGAATGACTGCGTGTGTGGTAAATAATGCATGGGAAAATGATCTCATGTAGTTTATGCGGGTGTTAAAATACTAGTGGGAAATCAATAGGAAGAGCGAAAAGGTATTTGTAGTGACAGGGACCACTTCAAAAGACAAGTAAATAACTCGTTTCTCTAACTCAACTGCAATTTCCAATTCGAATCCGCGTCGCTAAGCCATCTTCTGATTTATCGGTATTCCCATTCTTATTTTTGGTAGAATCTGCTTTCGGCTTTTCTGTCACACTAAGGGTTCCATTTTCAGACGCAATCTTCTCTTTATCTGTGATTTCAAATTTACAAGCTTTGAATGCATTGCTTCAAAATTATTAGCTATAAAATGTAAAAAATAGCTTTTTTTCGATTGATCTTTCTTCTTTTTTTCACATTCTCACCAACCTGTAATAACATCTTTCTTGATTTCCAAACTGCATATGACAGTGCAATCCAAAACAGCTGGTAAAGACGAAAACTTGGAATCAAATAAGATGTTTAATTTTTCAGCAGTTGACTCATAAATACCAGTGGGTTTTTGACTTCCACAGAATCTATGATTGACAATATTAATGTAATTAGTTCTATCCCAAGAAAATCTTGCTCATGGAATATAAATCGAGAGCAAAGCCTATATAGACACTTTCTAACTTTTCGTTCAGCGCGGAACCATCATTCAACTCCAGAAAATTCTCATCACATCGAAATAAAGCAGGGAGTTGGAACCATCGGCATTTGAATTGGAATTTACATGCCGCCTGAGCCTGTGTTAAACCAGAAGATACTTGCATTCATTGACTTGTAATTATTCGGCACTTCTGGCTCGCCAAATGAGTGGTTTGACATTTTCACAGGAATTGTGACATAAACTACATACAGTTCATCAATTCACATCCGCCAGCTTTTAAGCATTGCATACGGATTTGCATAAAGGGAAAGTTTGAATACTAATTAGTCCAGCAAAACATAACAAACAGCTAGACAAGTAAACACAGTTGGTTTTATTGCATCATTTTGATTCCAGATCAAGCATGTGCTATCCTGTACAATATAATACTGACTGAGTGAGTTGATTCAGTCAGAAACCCAACGAAAAATAAGTTGTGTTGAACCAGTTCATATATCTAGCTGTGATTAGGTCAATAAATGATGCAGCATTTAACGCTAACAAACGTTGAAGATTGTATGGCATTTGTAATTTTTTTTCTATACATAGTACAAAATGTATGTAGGCCGATATTGACAAAGCAAAATATTAGAGCAAGTAGCATAGCTAGATAACTAACTGAACTGCTTTTAATTGATAGCTTTCATATTGGCTGGAAGCATACTAACTAACTAACTACATACTAAAAGGATCATGCACACATGAAACCCATTATAAGCAACGCAAGTTTACTTTTAAGCCTCTTACAACTTCCGTTACAGTTAGATGATGTATCTAATTACCGTATACAGCACTTGTTGCACTCGAGATTATTGTCTTACTTACACAGCAGTTTAGTTTTTAATAGCATTAATTCTCGGAATTGCTCCTAGATATTGGCATATAATGCATCTCCTTTAATTAACGGGCTTATGGAATTCTTTGGGAACACTTTAAGAACACTTTTTGATGTAAAGTTTTGCAATTATAGTTTGTGAAACGAAAATCTAATAATATGATTTGCAGTATATAATGTATTTTTGGTAACAACACTAACTAACTACTATTTCGTTTCATAAAAAATCTAAAACAAAACTTTTCCATTAATCTGTGGCGGTAGGTTCAGAAAACGCTTTGTCAGTCAATTCCGTCTGTCTGTTTGTCCGTCCGTGTCTGTCTGTTGATCTGTAGCAAACTCACAAACGGCATAGCGGATTCAAATGAAATTTTGTACACAAAACTTGAGGACAAGAAGTAAAATCCTTACCTATTTCTCTAAAATTCAGAGGGTCAAAGGTCAAATTAATGCTGAATATTAAATGATATTTTCCGGTAAATAAAAAAACATAATAAATTAAAGCTAATGCACGCACTTAAAAGATTATTTGAGTCTTTAAGTTTTGAAAAGTAAAATCTGAAAAACCAGGAACCAGGTGATTTAGTTTTTTTTTGTAATTTTTAGGGTAAGTTTTTTTTTTCCTACTGATGTTATTGATCATGCAGATTTCAAATAACAAAAGCGCAATTAAATTACTTTTCATATATTTCATATTTTACATCAACATTAAATTCTGTAAACAGTTCTTCGAAAAAAGTCTTTTTACTTTTCTACCGCTACATATTTGCATTTGTTTTGCAAGCAGTTCATTCAAACTCTATAGTCTTCTGTAGAATGATGAAAAAAGTTTTGTCCACTGGCACGGCATGTGATTCATGAGTTACACCTAAAACTTTCATTTAAGGGTAAAAATTGAAAAACTATCCCATTCACAATTAATTTTGTAAATGTCTTTCAACAATCAGTGAATCATGTGTCTAAATTATATTCTTGTTTAGTAAGCTAAGCTTAATTGCAGTCTTGGAAAGCAAATAACGCTGTGACTAAATGTGAATATAATTCTTTATTACCAAAAAAGTCCATTTACAAGCTTTAGACGAACTGCTGTGATGAAAGGGAAAACTTCTTCCATCGACCAAATCAGACCGAAATTGAATTGATCTTTTCTTCCTATGCGATGCATATGAACGAGCTGCTGTTCCTAATCTTAGTTTTGCTTCCACAAATGGATATATCCTGTATATTCCACATGGGACATCTGCAAAAAATTATTCAGGCAAAATCATCAGTGAGTACGTAACCACGTAAGCTGCTTTGTTTTCAACTTCAATAAATCCGGTTGCAACCAGCTTAAAGTTTAATAAACTTCCGAGATTGGTACAACAGTTTTGGTTCTCAAATAGTTATTACTTTCATTTCCTTGGAATCTGTTTTCCAGCTCACATTATTCATCACACATCGCCTGGCGTATTATCATTAATTCATTACGATTTCCATTTGTAAAACTTTGTCTGTCAATAATGATGTAATATTTTTATACAACAGTACTATATACATTAAATAAAACATACTATACGACGTGTCCCATCCAGTGACAGAAGGTTTCAATTCTACATCTTTAATCACATTGGACTGTGGAGCTTCATAGGACTCATCATAAGATGCTTCCCACGGAGCCTGAGTAAATTGAGGCGGGTACCACCAAGCTGGTTGTTGCAATGAGAATCCAAATCCGCCCTGAACAAATGCAGAACCAACAGAATTGAAAATGGGTAAAGCTAAACTCCGATGATTATAATGACTGGGAAAAGGATTTAGGAGTCCTTCAGAAGCCACCACAGAATTGGACACACTGTTTGTTGGATCATGATACATCGTGGTGAACGGCGAATATTCTGTGCTTTTCAACTGACGCTGTCTTTGATGTGACATGAAATTGTGTTGTGAAGGGAAATAAAAGTTGCCATAAACCACCTATGGTGACAGATTTGTGACAAACAGTAGTATATTTAGTTACAAACCAAATGATTCATGTCGAGAAAAATATATTGGTCCATACATGCATTCCCAGAATCATGACACCCACAAAACTAATATAAAACGCCATTTTTGATCCAGACATTTCCATATATTATAGTCTACAATCCAAATTGGCACAAAAACTACAATTATGAACACATGAAAATTTTGAACTCAATGTTATCTGCATTTTGCATGTACAAAATGCTTCCCTAGAAAAAGTTTAAGTTCTCTCGCTAGCAAATAAAAAAATACGTATTTCTGAACAAACACCATAAAGTAAATGAGAAATTTCGTTTCCCAAATGTTCTGGTCTATAAAAGTTTAATGCATTGTTGATGTTATGCAGCCAATTCACTTTCAAATCCTCGTTGTCACCTATATATGTACGCTTGTTCTTGAAACGGAATTGAATTCCTATTAAATATAGTGGATCGAAGTATCAGACATACGAATATTATGCATAAAATGCACCAAAAAACCGATCATGTGTTACGTTTCATGCATGTGTCGTGTCACTTCCTTAATAAAATTCAGTTGTTATTGTTATGCACACACTGTGGAATATTTGCTAAACCGTTGCAGGCTCCTTTCATATTCTAGCTCCAACCTTATCTACTGTCATTTTTTGACAATAACGCATTTTCAATAATCATATCACCGCACAGCAGGACATTCTGCTGGGTGGTATTCAAGCTACAACTCAAAGTAACTTTTTTTGACATCCACAATACAACCGACTGTCCAAAAAGTTGAAAAGCTTCATTATTGATATTCAAGAACATTATCCTGTGACATTTGTACAGCTGAAATATGAATTCAACTTTACATTTCTCAGCATGACACCTACATGAAAGCAAATCTTGTAGTTTGTGCATGGGTCCAATACAGTTTTTCATTCTTCCTCCACTAGCTATTAGCTACTATGAATTTTTAGGATATTCGTGGTTTGTTGTTGTCAGATGCATACATACTTATTAGGTTAATATTTTGACCTCTTGTTATCATTTGAGTCGACTCAAAAATGTTTACTCATCTAATGCAATAAATCAAGATTGTTAAGCTTTGTACGTTGGCAATATAAATTGTAGTAATGGTGACTTGTAGTCTATAGTGTAACTGTGAATAAGCCAGCAGCAAGACAAAATATGCTCAGTTGACAGAATGAGCGGTCAAATGTGAAACAAAAGAGGGCAAATGATGTCTATATTGACAACAAACTACCTCAAACCTTTCAAATACAGATTGTTTGTATGCATACAACGTTAAAGTTAATTTCCAATTTACTGCCTTTGCATCACATTGGATGAGCAATATGTTCGTTTAACTAGAGGGAAACTTAGCTATTTTTAAATGTTTTTAAGGCTGAATTAGAAAGGAAATTTTTAAAAAATCAAAAAAGTATAGCATAAAATTATTAACTAGCGATGCAAGCTAGAACATATCAATGCAATTGTATGCATGACTTCGGTTATGACGTGCACTCTGCAATGGTATGCATATTTTAAATGGATGCAAAAACCACTACAATTTTACAGCATATGGAAAAATTATTTTCAGGAGCACTATAAACTTTTATTACGTGCTATGACCTCAGTGGGAAACCATGATAGGTAATGGCAACAATAATGGGGCCCAATTTATTAGTTTTCTGGAGGAATTTAACCTCGCAGAAAACACACCTCACGGCTCTTCTTACTAACTTTATCATTATTCCAACGATCCACGTTCTACTTTTTGCCTTCTTCCATTCGGTTTCCACCAAGTGATAAAAGCATGCAAATTTTAATAAATTCAACGAAAATGATGTGAACACGAAAACCAGCAAATTTTCACTAGACTGATACCAGAATGCAAGTATAGGAAAGTGTGGGTACGAAAAGTCTCCCATTTTCTCCCGCATACTACACAGTTCTTAAAATGTGGAGAAATGGAAGAATGGCTTACTTACGCAATTTCTTTTCATAGTCCCAGTCGATTTGAATTTTATAAAATTCGCCCCATCACTTTAATGGGTGTTTACATCCATTTACAAAGTGAAGCTACAGCTCCCCATTTCCCTGAAAATGCATTCTACACCTATTACATAAAGCACCTTAGCTCATTATCATTTTTACTGACAGAAAGTAAAGTAGATTATCCAAGGTCTATAACTTTTTCACGTTTTTATGTAACTTGCATGTAAGGAAGTACAGCCCAAGTTGATGAGTTAGCTATTAAATAGCAAATAAAGTTTACAAATTGTACAAAGGTATTCATTTTCTCTTTAGTTAATGTTGAGAATAATTTTTAAGATACTTAGCACCCTAAGTTAGTTTTATATGGGAGCATTGATAACCAGCCCAAAAAATATGATGCTAATTGTGATGTGACCTATACCTTATCTATAGTAAAGGTTCTGAGCTGGAGCAATATAATAAACAGTAGTTGTTCTTTTCCTTTATTGCTTATGACAAGGTCAAATGGTTGTCTGCTGAAAGAATGTTGGTCTAAAGTTCTTTACATTAATCTCTCTTCACATTGATTAGATTAACCAAACCGAGAAAAGGGAAATTGGGGTACTGATATATGACAGAAGACAAAGGACTGCGTTCTCACTCCATGGGATCTAAAAAGTCATGAGAGATTACCATTACGTGAACTGGAAGACACGATGGTTATCTTGTGAAACAAATCTAGTTGCTGTACTAACTAAATACATGGGATGCTTGGCATAACTTTGTGTTATGTAGTGAATTTAAAAAAATCAACATTTTCAAACGGGTCACAATCACAATCCAAAATATGCTACAAAGTTGTGTAATTTAAATTTAGTCAGTTAGTCAGTCATTTAAAACCCATTTGGCCTTAAGTAAAGGTGTTTTAATTAACAGCTAAGATAATCAAAGTTGTAGGGACATCATTTTCAACCGATTTTTAAATCCCTAAAAGCAATTTGCAAACAAAAGATTTCACAGCTTGGAAAAAGCACAAAAACATTCTTTTTGAATGAAGGAGCAAGCAAAAAAAGTTTAAAATCTAACTTTTGTATAAAGAGAGATATGGCATGTAGAAAAGCATAGACAGCATGGTATGCCGACAATATTTTTATTTTTTGTTCACATATTGTAACCATAGAGGAAATATTTCTGAAGGACCCTTTTATGACTGACAGAGTTTCACCCCATACAGAGCAGAGAAACGATGGTGCTGTGGCATTTTAAATTTACACACTGACCAAGGAAACAATCAGTGGGTTTAACTACAGCGTACAAGAAATTTCCCGTGCACCTGGTTGGGAACTGAAAGACATGTCATAAAGTTGAAAGGAAAGGTTTTCTACTGAGAGTATTAAAATAGGTTTGTCACGGACCTCTATCATTTGCCATAGCCTCTGTTTTCTTAATCGTGAGAATTTAAAGAACGCAAAACGCACTATACGACTTAATACCGCCATTTATGGCTATTAAGTTGTAGTACACACGAAGATGCTAGACATTCAGGTACAATGACAGTAATGAAACTTGTACCTGCTTTGTAGTTAAATCTAAAGCCTCAAAATTGACTTTCCACTTCTCTAGTATAAATATATGACACATTACGTATAAATCATAAAAGTGGACAATAAGTGGCAATTTAAGTTCACAAAGGATACAAATAGACATCATCCTAATACTTTCTTAGGAATGTTTAAACCTCAAGAATTCCCGTGGACTCTAGAAAAATATTTTTCCTTCCCTTAGGTTAATAAAGCTATCAGGGTAGGAAATAGTATTATCCCGTACCGTAAACAAATAAATGACCGCATGCCTAGCGTTTTAAACATTTTCCCATAACTATTGACCGAATGGAAACTGCATTTCCTACAACAAAATATACACGCACACAATATGTTTTCGTGCATACCATTCAAAGAAAACATTAAGAATTGACTGACTTTTGGCCACTCATGGTGTCTATAGTCCATAGTAAGCAAACTATCTTCTTAACATAGAATGAATGCAACTTTATACATTACCTATATAGCTTATAGCTAGGAATATTAACAATCATAATAACAAGAACTGCTTGCCTTGCTTATCTATGATCTTATCAAGCAGACAATATTACGTAAAAAGCATGTCAAGTTGAAAATCTGTTATGACCAGTACACATGCAGAGAGGTCTACACTGGAACATCTTATATATACAAAAATGTTAACAGGAAACCTTATATCACTATATTTGACTGTGCCTCAAGCCATATTGTTATTACCTATGCATGCACACGGGCGTATAACAAACGACTCTCAGGTAACAATTCTAGAGGGAAGAAGTTCACTCAGTCACTAGCCTGTGATTGGAAAAACTTGTCCCATACTTTCAAGAGCGAGCAACAATGCATTCCTAACATAGGAGTGCAACTGAAGGGATGAAATACCCTTAAGGTAAATTCCTTTACTGGCAGGAGCTCACGCCGTCCAACTAACTCGCTCTACAAGGTAAGTGGATGATCACAAATGAATGTGAACTCACCCCTAAGCAACACACAAAATTAAACAGCTATACGCGAATCAGTTACTCACTCACTTGTTTTGGTCAGTGCTGAGATTCATTCCTGAAATCTGTTGTTTTAAAACTGTGAAATAAAAATGTGAACAGAAAATAATCAAAGATTTCAACATGAAATCCATCATGGTTTTATATGTAATTAAGTGTTCCACCGTGAAATTCAAGTAACAACTTCATGCTTGGCCAACGGCTCAAAACGTAGTAGTAGTAGTCTAGTGGTGCATTCACTGTGAAATCATGAGAGTATTTTCGGACGAAAAGTGATATTTTTATTACGGAAAAAAGTTGGAAATCTCTCCAGCCTTGAAAATGGAGCCTGGTTCCAGTTCCATGCCCCCAACACGTTCAAATAATACGACCCCACATCATCACTATTACAGCTCCGCTGAACCGACTAACTATCTGTCACCACCCAATGCCAACAATAATTATAGTCCGTCCAGTAACGCCAGTGGTGATCACAGGGCAACCGGATCACATACTCATCATATGTACGCTTCACCAGTCATTTCTGGATCGCTTATCAGTCAACAACAGAGCCAAAATCCAAATCCCAGTTGTGGTGGTGTCGAAAATGGGGGATTTGCACACAGTCACGAGTCTTACATGCCCAGTGGATACATTCATGGCCACCATCATCATGCATACTACAATGAAAGTCATAATTTGAATCACTCTTCCAATTCAAATACCACAGTGTCCTGTGGTAGTGGGAACAGCACATCTGCAAACATAGGCATCGGTTCAATTAGTAATAATGTAAGCAACAATTTAAACATCAGTGCTACAAATAATAACTCCATAGTTTTCCCGGACACTAAAATCAACACGACGAGAGAAATAAGAACAAAAGAGCAACAAAGTGACATTCTGGAAAAGAAAAACAAAGCTTTCACTATAGGGAATCCAAACCAAGAGTTTCTACCTATATGTGATGCTCTATTCAATGTAATTTCTCTAGCAGCCTACTTTTGTGACATTGCATTCGATATTCTCACAGCGTACACGTGGTATAAAACGGGTATTAGTCGGAGTGATTCTATGCAAGCCACGGACAATGAGTTTATAGACTTTTCATTAGAGCCTGATGGGGTCAGTGCAACTGTTCAGACAAACTATATGCAGTGGTCACTTCTTGCCATAGTGTCCATCGTGTTGTCCACACTTCTAAGTCAAACTCTGTCCTACAAATGGTACAAAGAGAGTGAGACCCGGGGTCAAATGGGAGTTGATGGTTCTGAAATCCCGGGACCACCACCCCCATGTTCCAACTCAATTCTAATCGCCATGCACTTCTCTTTTTGTGGTGTCCTGTGGCGTTATTTCAAACTTTTTATTCCAGTTGATCTCCGCTTTGTGAAAAATGAAGTTCGCGATTTATGTCTACTCCGTCTAGTGCATGCATTTTGTGAAGCTGCTCCCATGCTGCTAATGCAACTGTACTTAATATGGCTAGAGCCAGGGTCAGAATATGTCACAGATTTCACCATAGTGTCCACAACACTTTCACTATTCAGTGTATGCTGGGCATTTGCTTCCTTCACTAAAAACATACGAAAGCAAAATGTTCACAAACTGGTGCTCACATGGCTTGGAGTAATCTGCCAATTTTTATGGAGACTTGGAACTGTCACTTCAAGGGTTGTAGCCCTTTCTGTTTATGCCACTGTATATTCCTATTGGGTATTTTTAGTGCTCACATTACATTGGTTTAGTATGCTCATGTGGTTGATTTCACCCAAAAATATTTTTCATGGAGAAAAAATGTCTAGTGCACGGAAAACAGGATATGCCACACTCATTGCTGTTGTCTACACATTTTGTTATATCAATGTGCAAGAGCATAACTCCAAGGATGTCATTATGACTTATTACGTGACTATGTTTTTGGAAAATTCTCTCCTTCTTGCAGTCTCGATCATTGCATTGAATGGGGCCGAAGTTTGGTTTTTGCAACTGTCTACATGTCTCGTTTTCATTCCGTTTGCCATAGGAATTTTATTCATGTGCATCTACTACCGCTATTGTCATGTGAAACGACTGAGCTATGTTTACGATAGTTCAACTTCGTCGAACCGAGACAGTGAAAATCCATGCTCCACATTGTCTTTGGGAGCAAGTCCTCAACATTCTAGTTTGGAACATAGTAGTGGTAGTTTATCACCGTCCAGTAGTAGTAATAATGGGGGTGGATTAAGTAGTGGCAGCAGTAGTGAGCGTGGACCAAAATGTTTTGAAGGGCGGGTCATGAGGGGGAAACTCGGTATGGGGAATTCAGGCAAAGAAGTGCCATTAGTTCGACGAAGGGATGAGAAGTTTAAGCGAAAAAGCAATGGTGCATTGCCCGCAGAAATGAATCAAAGACGTGGAGGTGACACAAAAAATGGAACCCGATCCACTCAACTTTACAATGATATGAATGGTCACCATATTCATCACCCTGCAAATGTTCCTGGTGTGTTCAACTGTCGGTTCAATCCGGCTCTGAAACGAAAAAAGAAAAAGCCCACGTCATTTATTCCCCCACCTGTCATACGATCCAAATCCGGAGATGATGACGAGTCTGAGGAACCAAATACATTTGAAAATAGAAAGAGTGGATTTCCTAGTAGTTCACTACCTAGCAGCTCTAACAATATTGGCTCTCCTTCACAGCAGCAGCCTAATGATGCTAAAACTAATGGACAAGTTTATTACGGTGTGAGTAAGGTGGCTACCAAGATGGCGAATCCGTTCTGGAAACGACCGCTGTCCATCACGTTAGGTAGTGAAACTGAAGGAAGTGTAGGAAGTCGAGTAGACATTCAACAAAAACTTCAAGAAAAGAAGCAACAGCAATTGCAAGAGCTACGAGTCATTGAAGAGGAAATCAAACAAGGGAAACTGAAAAGGCCTCTCATGAGTGACATTTCCGAGCCAATCAGTGTGCAACAACCCATTCCTTGTGAAAAGAAGCAACCATGGTTTCAAGCCGAGGCATCTTCATCATCAGTCAATCCTCATGAAATGCAACATAGGCCTTCGTTCATGGTGCCACCGAATGATCTCAATGAGCTTCTCCTGGATCCACAGTATCTAGTTTATTCTTCCATTGGACAAGTGAACGGAGGGAATCCAACGGGTCCAGCTTTTTATGCCAGTCCCGAATGGCCTGTGAATTACTACAATGAGCCCGTGTATCAGAATGACTTGAATGAAGATTCCCAAGCTCCTTATGAAGACGATGACAATGAGGATGATTTCTATGTGAGCCGTAATCCAAATGGAGATGTGAACTCCAGTGCGAGGGAAAGTAGCATGTACAAGTCATACAGAATGCATTCAGATATTGATAGTCAGATGTCCCTCCCTAGATCGTACACGCTGCCTAGCCAGTTCAAAAGAAAGCCAAGGAAAGTCGTCAAAACGGAACATTTTCTCCCATCTACTAACTCTAGTGACGGTATGTACAAGGAATTTTGTTTGAGATTTGTTTCCCATCATTCTTGTCATCTAACCAACCGTTGCAATTAAATTTCAATTCAATCTTGTCATAGGCTTTTGGGAGTTGGTAATTAATGCCACTTTGATGAGTTTTCATGACTTGTTTGATCTTGCTCATTTCATATATTTATTTTTACATTCCTTGTTGATTACAGGAGATGTGGACTCGGGAGAAGAAGGAGCTGACATTTACAGCCAGTTGAGACCATATCCTTTACCTTTGCCGTCGGTCCATCATGTTCATTTGCCGTCGACGTCACTGGCAAGTCGCAACAAGAATACTGGCAGTGGAAGGAAGAAAAAATTGCATGAAACTAAACTGTAAAAAATATATTATGTATGTACATAATACGGACAAGAGGATCTCGCAAAAAAGCAGTTTTCAGTGTAAAATACAATTTGTGCAAGATACATTGTAAATAGCTTTATCTATGCATGTGTAGATGTAATCTAGGTTTTGTGTAAAATTTGAAGACTAATATTTATGACAGAATGTGAATTATGACAAATTACAACAATTTAAGACTCTACCAGGTTATAATTTTATGAACATTTTACATGACAAGAAAATACAATTAACTTGTGCCATATTTATAGTGTACTCTCGCATGAATAAACGCTTGCAATAACGCAAAGGATATACTAAAATGTTGTTTGGTGGTTTCATTTTGTCTGGCTGCGATGTTAAAAACCAGTTTACATCACAAATCATGCGTTTCTGAAGATTCATACAATTTGTGTTGTGCCTTTAGCGTCATTCATGATTTAATGCATTCAAACTGTTGACATGTTCTTGTTTATTTATTTAATGAA
>Ga0210040_10003931_pt1 | contig 19734 bp, 16 predicted proteins | sample CryGeyCG12114_NA_FD_185462 | JGI IMG/M metagenome (GOLD analysis project Ga0210040, IMG submission 185462) | Groundwater microbial communities from aquifer - Crystal Geyser CG19_WC_8/21/14_NA (SPAdes) (version 2) | ecosystem: Environmental > Aquatic > Deep subsurface > Groundwater | place: USA... | reverse complement strand
TCGCAAGTTAAAACAGTATGATATTGAAGAATTATAAGTTGGCCGTTTATGCCTGGCTATTTTTAATCTGTTTGAGTTTTCCCGGCTGTATTCATTATTCCTTTACCGGCACCAATATCGATCCGGCCATTAAAACCATGAGTATCCAGAACTTCGAAAATAATTCGGGGGAAGGGCCCTCCTTTTTAACCAGTTTGGTAAGTGAGGAATTTCGCGGCTACTACCAGCGTAACTCCAACCTAAAACTAATTGATAATACAGGCGACATTGAAATTGAAGGTCAAATTCTCTCCTATAACTTCAGCCCGGCTTCTATTCAAAATGACCCAACTCAGGGCGACATTGCCGGCGCCAACCGGTTAACGATCCGGATACAGGTTCGCTACCGCAACAACAAAGATCCTAAGCAAGATTTTGAACAAGCTTTTTCTGCCTTTGATGATTTTCCGCAGAACCAGAATATATCCCAAATAAGTGAGAGTGCTATTAGACAAATAACGGAAAGAGTAGTACAGGATGTTTTTAATAAAACATTAGCTAATTGGTAATCAATGCTTTTATATTACTTAATTTAAGCTTTACTTCATCTAACATTTTCTTTAAATTAACTGGACTTCAGCCTTAATTAAATTTATTCAAGTTTGTTATTTAATAGCATATTGCTAGTATTAATTTAAATTTAAAGTTATAGATAACACTTCTAAAACTTAATTTCATTAAAAAATTGCCTGAATGAATAAAGCAGCTTTTTTAGATATTCTGCACCATGTTTCTGCCATTACTGATCAGGAAATAAGCGAACTGGAAAAATTAGCTTTAAATTTCCCGTATTGCCAATCGGCGCATTTATTACTGGCCAAAGCCGCTTACGACCGGGGCAGTATGCTTTCGAACCAATGGCTACGCCGGGCCGCGGCCTGTGCCACTAACCGGCAATTATTAAAAAAACTAATTTATACTTCGGGTACAGATATTATATTGGCTCCGCTAGAACCAACCGCAGAACCCATCCTAGCTGAAGCCGCGGAGAAACCAGCTTTATCTCCTGATATTATTGGTGGGGCGGAAAAGGAAGATCAACCTTCATCCGAAACACTTATAATTGATCAAAATATTGAAACTCCGGTACCAATTATTGATACGCCAGCTGATCAAAGCAAAGAAACTTCGGAAGTAAATAGTAATACGCTAGCAGAACCTACCGAAGAATTAGCGGACCTACCCCAAATACCGGAGGTTATTACACCTATAGCAGATAATCATGTTCAGGAAGATGACATACTAGTAGAGGAAGTAACAGCTAGCTCTGAAATTTTAAAGCTAGCAGAAACAATACCGTTGGAAACTACGCCGGCAATAATACAACCAGAACTAGCACCAGAGCTTTTTGATGAGTACGACTTACTCTTTACTGTAGATCACCTTAATGCTTCGTTGCCGTTTGCTGACCCAGTTACCGCTTTTATCAATAGTGAGCAAACACCGGAAACTAACGAAGAAATTACGCCGGAAGAACTTTTACCAGCATCTGATTTCTCTGCAACTGCTTCGCATTTAAATACAGCCGCTGAAATTGTAATGGCGGATGATATATTAGCCCGTCAGGATCCGATTGAAACCGCATTAGATTTGGAGGAAGCTGCTGTTTATGCGCAGGAAGTGTTAATTGACGCCAGTACAACAGCTGAAACGATTGCCCGCTTTGATGATTACCTGTTTACACCAGAAAAAGAAGCCGAAGGTACTTATGATGTTAATGTTTCTAAAACTTACCAGGAAGAATTAATATATAAAGTATTTGAGGCGAATGAATTAGGCTACTGGATGGAATCCAGTCGTTTAGGTGAAGTCTTGCTGGTAAAAAATGACTTAGCTACCGCGCAGCCGTACTATTTTAGTCCGGAATTATTTTTAGAATACAGCCAAGAAAACGAACTGGCGCACTACGAAGCTCCACCCAGCAGCATTTTAACCCGTCAGTTCGACATCATCGAGCAGTTTTTAAAGCTAAATCCCAAACTCAAATCGATGGTGCATGTTAAAGTGAAGGCGGAACCCCAGGAAGATTTATCATCTCGCAGCACCAAAATTAAGAAAACACTCGCCTCAGAAAATCTGGCGAATATATTGGTGCAGCAAGGCAAGGTAAAGAAAGCGATAAAAATATATGAGCATCTTATCTTGAAAATACCGGATAAAAAAGCTTACTTTGCGTCTCAAATTGAAAAACTACAACTAATAAGCTAATTTTTCATTCTGATTAGAAGAAATTTTACATAATCTGAGTATTAAGTTAAAACGAGCTACTTTTAACGCTAAACTTATAATTTAACTTTGCCATGTACATTGCCCTTATCAGTATTATTATTTTTATTTGTGTGCTGCTCATTTTAGTAGTGCTTTCGCAAAATTCAAAAGGTGGTGGTTTATCGAACCAATTTGGTGCTGGCTCCAGCAATTTGATTGGGGTGAAGCGTACTGGCGATTTATTAGAGAAAATGACCTGGGGTTTAGCTATTGCCTTAGTGGTATTGTCGCTCTCCTCTAGTATGCTGATTGATAAATCTGCGGGTGGGCCGCGTAGAAGTGCGGCGCAAGAGCGGGCAAGTCAGCAAAGTGCGGCACCAGCGGCAGCGCCGGTGGTGCCCCAAACTATTCCGCCGGCTGGTGCCGGCAAAGTCCCTTCTGGTAATAAAACAACTCCCGTTATTGGCGATACCCTACAGCGTTAATTTTTAAAGCTTTTTATTTAATCCGGTGAAACAGGTAAATCTTATCACCGGATTTTTTTTGTAGTCCGATTTAAACAAATTAAGCACTTACTGACAGATTTTACTTTTTTATTGGCAGAGGAAAGAAGTTCTAAACTGTAAAATTGACTTAATCTGGCAGACAAAAAGGAATGGCACAAGAAATGTTATAGCCCACGAGAGGTTAAACGTGAGAAGTTGCTTAAACCCGTTTCAATAGTAATTAACTTTAACTAAACTATACTTTATAACTATGGCAGTAAATATTAAACCTTTAGCAGATCGCGTAATTGTCGCTCCTGCAGCAGCTGAAGAGAAAACAAAATCAGGTATTATTATCCCGGATACCGCCAAAGAAAAACCGCAACGTGGTGAAATAGTTGCCGTGGGGGAAGGCAAAATGTCAGACCAAGGGGTGCTGGTAAAATCGCAGTTAAAAGTTGGTGACCAAGTATTGTATGGCAAATATGCCGGTACTGAAATTTCTATTGAAGGTGCCGATTACCTGATCATGAAAGAGTCTGATATTTTTGCAGTATTGTAATTTAATATTGAAATAATGAGGTTGGCCACAAAAGGCAACCTGGAGTAGAATTTAAACTTTAATCTAAACATATTATTATGGCTAAGAATATTTCGTTTGATACCGATGCCCGCAATAAAATTAAAGCTGGGGTTGACAAATTAGCGAATGCAGTGAAAGTAACTCTTGGGCCAAAAGGCCGCAATGTAGTTATCGACAAAAAATTTGGTGCTCCTTCAATCACCAAAGATGGTGTAACCGTAGCAAAAGAAATTGAGCTGAAAGATCCTATCGAAAACATGGGTGCTCAGTTAGTAAAAGAAGTTGCTTCTAAAACTGCTGATCAGGCTGGTGACGGTACCACTACTGCTACCGTTTTAGCCCAAGCTATTTACACTGCTGGTTCTAAAAACGTAGCCGCCGGTGCTAACCCAATGGATCTGAAAAGAGGTATTGAGAAAGCGGTTTTTGCAGTTGTTGAGAACTTAAGACAACAATCTAAAAAAATTGAAAACTCTAGTGAAATCGCGCAGGTAGGTACTATTTCGGCTAATAACGATGCGGAAATTGGTAAAATGATTGCCAATGCGATGGATAAAGTGGGTAAAGACGGCGTTATTACCGTGGAAGAAGCTAAAGGTACTGAAACTGAAGTAAAAACAGTGGAAGGTATGCAATTCGATCGCGGTTATTTATCGCCTTACTTCGTTACTAACCCGGAGAAAATGGAAGTAGAACTGGAAAATGCTTTTATCCTGATCTACGACAAAAAAGTATCAACCATGAAAGAATTACTGCCCGTTCTGGAGCAAGTAGTTCAAACTGGTCGTCCGTTAGTGATTGTATCGGAAGATGTAGACGGCGAAGCTTTAGCTACTTTAGTAGTTAATAAATTGCGTGGTTCTTTGAAAATTGCGGCGGTTAAAGCTCCTGGCTTTGGCGATCGTCGGAAAGCGATGTTAGAAGACATTGCGGTGTTAACCGGTGGTCAAGTGATTTCGGAAGAAAGAGGTTACAAACTGGAAAATGCTACTTTAGAGTATTTAGGCCAGGCGGAAAAAATTATCATCGACAAAGACAACACAACTATTGTTAACGGTAAAGGGGAAAAAGATGAAATTGTAGGCCGTGTAAACCAAATTAAGGCGCAAATGGAAACTACAACTTCTGACTACGACAAAGAAAAGTTACAGGAGCGTTTAGCTAAATTATCCGGTGGGGTAGCTATTCTTTACATTGGCGCTTCTACCGAAGTTGAAATGAAAGAGAAGAAAGACCGTGTGGATGATGCTTTACACGCTACTCGCGCCGCAGTAGAAGAAGGTGTTGTAGCCGGTGGTGGTGTTGCTTTAGTGCGCGCTATCGAAGCTTTAAGCAGCGTTAAAGTAGAAAACGACGATCAATTAACTGGCGTAAATATTATTCGCACGGCTTTAGAATCGCCGTTACGTACTATTGTTTCTAACGCTGGTGGCGAAGGTTCGGTTGTTATCCAGAAAGTACGTGAAGGATCTGGTGACTATGGCTATAATGCCCGCGAAGACAAATTCGAAAATTTATTTGCTGCTGGTATTATCGATCCAACTAAAGTAACCCGTTTGGCTTTAGAAAACGCTGCGTCTATTGCTGGTTTGTTATTAACTACCGACTGCGTAATTTCGGACGAGCCGGAAGAAGAAAAAGCTAGTGCCGGTGGCGGTATGCCAGGTGGTATGGGCGGTATGGGTGGCATGATGTAATTCTTGCTCCTAGCCTTTCTATAAATAAAAAAGCCTCTGCAATTGCAGAGGCTTTTTTATTTATATTAAATTCCTCATCAAGTTTTTTAGAGTTTACGGAACGAACCAATAATGGCCGAATATTTTCGGTTTAAACTATCTTGGGCAATAATCACATCTTCTTCGTTGTGCAGAAGATGCCGTATGGGCGCGTAGGAAAACAAATAAAAATAACCACTATCTACTTTTACCAAATACTCAGACGCGATTAATTTACGGGTACGATCTACTGTTTTTTTATGCAGATACGGCTGATCGTTAATTCTGCGGTTTACAAAACCTTGACTTTTAATTTGGGTGGTATCTAGGTTTAACAACAATTTACCTAGCGCGGTATAAGGGGTTTTCTCCGGAACATCAACCGTGCGGGCATAATATAAAAGTTTATCCCGCTGGTCAGGAGCTAATTTATTTAAGTACCGTTGGTACGTTTTTTTAGTTAAACTGCCAAACTGATCGTATTCCAGGTTAGCTTGAAGTTGTCCGGGAAAAGCCATGTTTAAACCAGTAGTTTGAGGCGAATAAAACTGGCTCTGCGGTAATTTAGAAGAGGAGGTACAAGCAATCGCAAATAAAAAGATTAGCAGCAGGAAGGTATAACCAAGTTTCATAGTTTGAATTTAAAAGCTATTATGAGAAACTTAACGCAATTACCTGCTACAAGTTATATAGTGAACCTTTAATAAAATAAAGTGCCCTTACTATTGCTGATAAGGGCACTTTATTTTACTAGCTGATAACTAATTTTTAATGAATACCGTGCATTCTTCTGTTCATAAATCCATTTAAGCTCATAATAATAAGACCGGCCACAATTGGAATAAACGTGAATATTAAAAAGAAAACCGACATAGAATGTTCTTCAATAATCGGGTCGATGTAACTGCCGGTAAAACCCGCCAGATAATTAGCGATTGCAGTCATGGTAAACCAGATACCAAACATTAAGCCCACCCATTTAAGTGGTGCCAATTTACTAATGTAAGATAATCCTACCGGAGAAATACAAAGCTCTCCCATGGTATGCAAACAGTACGCTAAAATAAGCCAAACCATGCTAACCGAAGCAGTTTTAGCTCCTTGAGAAATATCCATACCGCCATAAGCCAGCAATGCAAAACCTAAACCAACCAGGATCAATCCAATGCCGAATTTGATGGGGCCCGAAGGATTTAGTTTGCTCTCCCAAATTTTAGAGAAAAGCGGTGCTAACGAAATAATAAAAAAGGAATTTAATATACCAAACCAGGAGGCAGGTACTTCTGTTGTTTCCGCCGAAAACTCCCGCATCAGCATCCAGATGACCAAACCCCAGATAATAACAAAGCTGGAACCTAAAAATAAATTAGATAAAGCAACTCTACTAAAAATCTGCCGGAAGAGGCTTAATAAAACAAAAGTTAAAATGATTAAAGGAACAACTACTAATATAGTATTAGCCCATTTAAATACTGTAGCACTGCTGCCGGAAAGAAGCCGGTTGGTATAATCATTCGCAAAAATAGTCATTGATCCGCCAGCCTGTTCAAACGACATCCAGAAGAATATGGTAAAAAAAGCAAAGATGGATATTACTATTACCCGGTCCCGAACCACATTGGCCGGTATTTCATCTTCTTTTTTTACGGTGTTAGAAATGCCCGCGGCATTATTAGCCGCCATTTTCTTTTTAGGCGAAAGACCAACCGTGCCAAATAACTTTTGAGCAAAGGTAAATTGTAACATGCCTAAAAACATAAATATACCAGCCAGTCCAAAACCATAACTCCAGCCAACCTTCTCGCCAATATACCCGCATAATAAAATGCCTAGAAAAGCACCGGAGTTAATACCCATGTAAAAAATGGTGTACGCCGCATCTTTCTTTTCCGGGTTATTAGGATATAATTGCCCCACCATGGTGGAGATATTTGGTTTAAATAGCCCGTTACCAATAATTATGAGTCCCAAACCTAAGTAAAAGAAGAAAGTTGTTTCCATAGCCATACTGGCGTGGCCCAAAGTCATAATTAAAGCGCCTATAATTACCGCGTTGCGGTAACCCAAAAGTCTATCAGCAATTAATCCACCTAAAATAGGAGTTAAATAAACTAAACCAGTATAGGTACCATATAATTGGAGCGCATCTTCGCGGTTCCAGGCCCAACCACCTTTAACAAAAGAAGAAGTAAGAAAAAGAACCAATAAAGCGCGCATGCCATAATAGCTAAAGCGTTCCCACATTTCGGTAAAAAACAGGATAAATAAAGTAGGCGGGTGTTGACTATTTTGGGTTTGTTCCATTAACAAGCTTGTTTTATTATAAAGTATGAAGGTAAAATTATCTTTTTTAGTTAAAGTAAAGCTACAACCTGGAGGGTTTATTCCCAAATATAATCCATTACCTATAAGGTTTTAAGTAAATATTTGAAGTTTATAAGTATAAAAAATTATTTTTCCATAGTTAAATCAACGAAATTTAAGCTTTGTTTGTATGTTTAAGCTGATTTCCGTCCTTTCTTAACCTTTATGCATTTATTTTATATACCGGGTATTCATTCGCAAAAAATTCAACTATCCGAAGATGAATCGAAGCATGCTTTACGCGTTTTGCGTTTAGCACAAGGAGATTTGGTGGGCTTAGTGGATGGTACCGGAGGGAAATATGAAGCGGTTATTGCCGAGGCGCATCCTAAAAAATGTCTTCTGCAGATTACATCGCACGTACTAAATTGGGGCTACCGGCCATATAAAATTAAAATTGCCGTTGCTCCCACCAAAAATCTGGACCGAATAGAATGGTTTGTAGAAAAAGCAACCGAAATTGGCATCGACACAATTACTTTTCTGTTGTGTGAACGTTCCGAACGGAAAACCATAAATTTGGATCGGCTGGAAAAAATTGTGGTCAGTGCCATGAAACAATCTGTAAAAGCATATAAACCAATTTTGCAGGAGATGATCTTGTTTAAGGCTTTTGTATCAGACCTTGCCGGCGCCGAAACGTATATTGCTCATTTGGAAGAACACGAGCAAAAGCCGTTACACCAAATTAAGCCTTCCGCTTCGTGTTGTATTTTGATCGGGCCGGAAGGTGATTTCACGCCTCAGGAAATAGCCTTGGCTTATGCGGCTGGTATTAAGCCGGTAACATTAGGCAGCAGCAGGTTGCGTACCGAAACAGCAGCTTTGGCCGCATGTCATACTTTAAATTTGTTGCACGAAATGAATGCCGGTAAATAACGTTATTAAGCGTATGAAGAAGATATTATTTTTACTATTTGCTTTAATCTTTAATTTAACTATATACGCACAAACGCCTAGCTTCCAAATTGCTAAGTTAAAATATAATGGAGGCGGCGATTGGTACGCGAATAAAACTTCTCTTCCTAATTTAATTAAGTTTTGCAACCAGCAGTTGCACATGAATATGAATCCCGAAGAAGGTGTAGTGGAAGCCGGTAGTTCCGAAATATTTACGTATCCTTTTGTACACATGACCGGACACGGCAACGTGGTATTTTCGGAAGCCGAAGCCGAGAACTTGCGCAAATATTTGATCAGCGGTGGTTTTTTACACATTGATGATAATTATGGTTTAGATAAGTTTATCCGGGTAGAAATGAAAAAAGTGTTTCCGGAACTGGAATTTGTAGAATTACCTTTTACGCATCCCATTTATCAGCAGAAATATAAATTCCCGCGGGGATTACCCAAAGTACACGAGCACGACAACAAGCCGCCGCAGGGATTCGGTTTAATTTATAAAGGCCGGCTGGTGTCTTTTTATTCGTATGAGTGTGATTTGGGTAATGGCTGGGAAGATCAGGATATTTATAACGACCCGGAAGATAAACGGCAGGCGGCCCTCCGGATGGGCGCCAATATTTTAACCTACGCGCTTTCGCAGTTTGAGTAAATTATATTTCAATTTGCTAATCCTGTTACCGATTTAGCCGTATTTACATTCCGGGTTCTTATTTGTATTTTATAAATGTTAAATTAGCTACCGGTAAATCATTAAAATAGTATAAGGAATATAAGTTAAACATGGATACACTGGTGTATTTAAAAACAATGCTTCGTGATAAAAACGTTGCATCTTTTACGCCTACTTCGGCGATGGGCATTAAAAAGGTTTGCAGCAAAATTAATTTTAAGAAGCGAAATGTTGTCATTGAATATGGACCTGGCACCGGTGTATTCACCCGTTATTTACTTGATCATTTATCGTCCGATTCGGTTTTAATCCTGATTGAGCGAAATCTGGATTTTGTGGAGATATTAAAGCAAACCTTTAAAGATCCGCGGCTGTATATTTATTACGATAGTGCCGAAAATGTATTAGAATTGCTGAAGAAAAGTAAGCAATCGCAAGCCGACTACATTCTTTCGGGTATACCTTTTTCCTTTCTGCCTGCTACCCTCCGGGAAGATATTATTCAGAAGTCGTATAAATGCTTGCGGCCAAACGGTAAATTTTTGGCTTACCAAACTTTTTTCCAAATGGACCGCTACCTTAAAACGCACTTAGATGAGAGTTTTTCCGCCGTTCATACCAATTTCTGTTTTATGAATGTGCCTCCCATGCGGCTTTTTGAAGGCATCAAATAGAAGCTACTTCAATTTATAAATATTTGCTTTATTAACCTGCTGTCCTTGGCAATAAAACGCTATGCTTTTGGTATTGGCTTTTGCTTTGCTAAAAATTGATGAAGGTTTTTCTATTGTCATTTAAATGCTATTCAAGCCGGAGTCAAAATTGTCCTAGCATCATAATAATATCTAATCCGCAGTTTTCCGGCTTATCTAAATCGCTAAAGATTCTTACTCTTAACTAAAATATGTATTTTTGTTAGAAGAAGTGTCTGGAGTGAAAAGGAAGAATGCAAGTATCTAAATTAGAAATAAAGGGTTTCAAAAGTTTTGGCGATAAGGTTGTCATTAATTTTGACGAAGGCATCACGGGCATTGTGGGGCCTAATGGTTGCGGTAAATCGAATATTGTAGATGCCATCCGGTGGGTGTTGGGCGAACAGAAAACCCGTAATTTGCGCTCCGAAAAAATGGAGAACGTTATCTTTAACGGCTCCCGGAACCGCAAACCCCAGCAACTAGCCGAAGTTTCCCTGACCTTTAATAATACCAAGAACATCCTGCCCAGCGCCTACTCCGAAGTAACAGTTACCCGTAAATACTTCCGGAATGGCGACAGCGAATACCAGCTAAACAGTGTGCCGTGCCGATTAAAAGACATAACGGATCTTTTTCTAGATACTGGTATTGGTTCCGACTCGTACGCCATTATTGAGTTAAAAATGGTGGATGAAATTTTAAATGACAAGGAAAACTCCCGGCGCTTACTGTTTGAAGAAGCCGCCGGTATTTCGAAATTTAAAGTCCGGAAAAAGCAAACTTTGCGTAAACTGGAGGAAACAGATGCCGATTTAGAACGCCTGGAAGATGTGTTGTTTGAAATAGGGAAAAACTTAAAATCGTTGGAACGGCAAGCCAAAACCGCCGAGAAATATTTAAAGCTAAAAGAAGAATACAAAACCTTTAGCCTGGAATATGCCCGCCGAAATATCTCGCACCACCAGCAAACTTTAGAAACGCTGGAAAAAAACCTAGCCGAAGAAAATAACTTAAAGAAAAACCTGGCCGAAGATGTAACACAACTGGAAGAATCGTTAGTTAATCAGAAAAGCCAGTCAGCTATCTTACAGGAAACATTGGCGGTACAGCAAAAAGAAGTAAATGATAAAACCTACCGCATCCGGCAATTTGAAAACGAAATAAAACTACGTTCGGAGCGAACCAACTACTTAAAAGAACGCATTCAGTTACTGCGGCAGCAAATAAGCCAGGACAACTTGGTTCTGGAGCAAACGCAGGATACTATTTTACAATTGCAACAGGATTGTGAAACCGTAGAAAGGCAATTTCTGGAATCGGAACAGCAACTAAATTTACTAAAACAGGAATTACTGCAGGTAAATGATCACAAATCGGATTTACAACAAAATCATAACCAAATAGCCGAAGAACAACGCGAAAAACAGCACGCCTTATACCAAGTCCTGAAAGATATTGAAGTGACCCAGGTACAAATAGTAAACCTGGCCACGGAAATAGAGCGACTCATGGCCAGTAAGCTATCGGAAGAGGAAAGCGCCGACACGTACCGGATTAACTTGACCCAAATGGAGGAAACGTTGGTGCAGTTGCGGGTAGAACACGAAAATTTAACCTTACAGGAACATAACCTGCACCAAAAATTAGAAGCGGCAGAAAATGAATTACAGCTGTTCCGGAGTAATTTAAATGATCTAAACCGCAAAATCGATTCGAAAAAAAACCAATACAGTTTAACCAAATCGTTAGTAGATAACCTGGAAGGTTTTCCGGACGCCATTAAGTTTTTATATAAATCGAAGAACTGGCAAAAGCCGGCTCCGCTCCTATCGGATGTAATTGTGTGCCAGCAGGAGTTTAAATCCTTGATCGAGAGTTACCTGGAGCCTTACATGAACTTCTTTGTGGTGGACACCACCGAAGACGCCATTGAGGCTATTCATTTACTCAACAACCAGCATAAAGGCCGAGCAAACTTTATTGTGCTTTCCGAAATAGAGGATTTAGAAGTCAGCCCTACCCTATCGACCGCTAAATTAAAAGCCGCTTACGAAGTTGTTTTGGCCGAGGCAAAATATACCAGTTTGCTGCATTACATTTTACAAGATGTATACATTGCCCCCGATTTTCCGAGTGATTTTTTCAGCGGCGATCACCGGACATTTATTTTACGTGATGGGTCGATCATAAAAAAACCTTTAAGCCTTTCGGGTGGTTCGGTGGGTTTGTTTGATGGCAATCGCATTGGCCGGAAACAAAATTTAGAGAACTTGGCCAAAGAAGTAGAAAGTCTGGTAAAGGAGGCAGAACTGCTAAAGATTAAAATAAATACCCAGGCCCAGGTTATTCAGAACTTGAAGCAGGAAACCCAACAGGACAGAATTAAGCAGCTGGAAAAAGAAATAAGTGGGCAGCAGCAAGAATTTATTACCATTCGCATTCGCCACGAACAACATACCCTACAGCAGCAAAACCGGGAACAAAAAGAAGCGGAGTTAACCGACCGCCGGGATGAATTGAAATATAAAAACTACGACCTGATTCCCCAGGCCGAAATGTTGCAGCAGGATTTAGACCGGCTTGCCGCTGAGCTAAATTCTTATACCGAATTGCTCGCTAAACACAATGAACAAATGCAGCGGGTAAACCAAGCATACAACGAGGAGAATATTAAATTTCACCAGTTAAAAAACCGGCTGAACAGTATGCAGCAGGAAACTTCTTACCGGCAAAAATCCCTGGAAACCGGTCACCAGCGCATTCAAAATCAGCAAGACGAATTATACCGGGCCGAGGACGAAATTGTAGCCGCCGAGGAATTTATACAAACCAGCACTACCGATTTACACCAACTGGTAGCCGACCGCAAAATCTTAGCGGAGGAAGTCGAATTTCTAGAAAAAGATTTTTTTACCCTACGCGGCGAAATCGAAAATAAAGATAAATATATCCGGGAGATTCAGCGCAAGCGGCAAAATGCCGACGAAGTTTTGCTATCCATGCAACAAGCCTTATCGGAAACCCAGATTAAATTAGTAGCTATAAAGGAGCGTTTGTCGGCCGAGTTTAACATCAACGAAGAAGATTTGCTGCACCTACCTTCCAAGCCTTTGGAAGGTAGGTGCAGCGAAGAACTAAGTCAGCAGATTGCGGCGGTTAGAAATCGGTTGGAAAACATTGGGCCGGTGAACCCAATGGCCGCCGAAGCTTACGCCGAAATAAGCGAACGCGACACTTTTATCCGGGAGCAGCTGACAGATTTAATCAGTGCCAAAAACACGTTGTTGCAAACCATTAACGAAATAGATACGGTAGCCAAAGACAAGTTCCTGGCAGCTTTTAAGATGATAAAGGAAAACTTTATCCGGGTATTTCGTTCGTTGTTTTCCGAAGAAGATAGTTGTGATTTAATTATTTCGGATTTAAATAACCCATTAGAGTCGAAGATTGAAATCATGGCCCAACCCAAAGGAAAGCGGCCACTAACCATTAATCAATTATCCGGCGGCGAAAAAACCTTAACGGCCATCTCGCTGCTGTTCTCTATCTACTTATTAAAACCGGCTCCATTTTGTATTTTCGACGAAGTGGATGCGCCCCTGGACGATGCGAATATTGATAAGTTTAATAACATTGTAAAGACCTTCTCCAATGAATCACAGTTTATTGTGGTAACGCACAACAAGCGCACGATGGCTTCTACGGATGTTATTTACGGCATCACCATGTTGGAACCTGGCGTGTCGCGGGTTATTCCGGTAGATCTGCGACAATTGGCTTAAACACTGTTGAATGGAAAAAAAGGAGCTGAATAAGCTCCTTTTTTAATAACGTTGTTTCTTATCACTACAACTTAGAACAGTTTACAAACTCTTTCTACCGAGCCTAAGCCAATCTGATTAATTCTACGTTTTTTACCGGATTAATAACTAGCGGCACTTTTTCAATTTTTACCGAACTGGTATCTAAGCCAAACCATTTATCATCGGAAGCGGTAAAATGTTTTAAATAGTAATAAGCCTGCATAATTAATTTTTCATTCCACGGCAAGTCGTTTTCCAACGATAAGTATTTCTCGAGTACGACAAAGCGGAAATCGCCAATTATATTTTGTTTGTTCAGTGATTCATACCGGCTGGTAATATCCACTTCTTTATTTTTAACCAAGTTCTCCACTACTTTGCGGAAGTACAGGTTTATGCGTTGCTCCACCCGGAAGCCCAGCCGAAAATCAACCCGGATAATATCGTTTTTAGCAATATGGTTAACTTTATATTCCATGGTGTACGGCTCATCGGTGGTATCCACGTGCAAAAACCAATAAATATCTGCCCGTTTGGGTCGTTTCTGAAAAATGGAATACAGAATTTTAGATTCGATATAATTTTTCCGACCGGCTCCACTCATGTAAATTAAGTGGGTGGAATATTTCGGAATGGTATTATCTTCACTTAATTCTTTTAGAGGTTCTATATAGGCATCTAAGCGTACTTCGTCGGTTAACCGGCGCTTTATATAGAAAGCCTTTAACCAAACGTACATAACGGAAATTAAGGCCAGACCTAAAGCAACCGATACCCAACCGCCGTGCGGGAACTTAATTAAATTAGCTAGTAAAAACGAAAGCTCAATGGTTAAATAAATAATGAGGAATAGGGCTATTACTATTTTGGAGAACTTTCTTAAATACAAATAATAACTCATTAATATAGTAGTTGCCAACATGGTTACGGTTATTGCCAGTCCGTAAGCCGCTTCCATATTACTAGCCTCCCGGAAATATAATACTACGGCAATACAACCCACCCACAATAACCAGTTTACGCTGGGCACAAATAATTGTCCTTTTACATCGGTAGGATATACCAAGCGTACTTTGGGCCATAAATTAAGCCGGATTGCCTCCCCGATGAGCGTGAAAGATCCGGTAATGAGGGCTTGGCTGGCGATAATGGTAGCTAGCGTAGCAATGGCAATCCCAATGATCAGGAACCATTCGGGCATAACGCCATAAAAAGGGTTGTCGCGCTCCGACAAAGTTTGACCTATACGCCCTGTTAACCAGGCACCCTGACCAAAATAATTAAATAACAAACAGGTCTTTACAAATACCCAACTGATGCGAATATTGGATCGGCCACAGTGTCCTAAATCGGAATACAACGCTTCGGCTCCGGTAGTACACAGGAAAACGGCACCTAACAACCAGAACCCGCCCGGGTACAGCACCAGTAAGCGGTAAGCATAATAAGGATTGACAGCTTTTAAGACTTCCGGATGGACAAGAATATTACTTATCCCTAATACTGCCAGCATAGTAAACCAAACCATCATAATAGGTCCAAAAGCTTTTCCTACTATTTGAGTACCAAAGCTTTGTGCTACAAACAGTAAAGTTAAGATTACAATCACAATGGGCACCGTTGGTATTTCGGGATAGATGATGCGTAAACCTTCAATTGCGGAGGAAACGGATATGGGCGGCGTAATGACCCCATCAGCTAGTAAGGCGCTCCCCCCAATTATGGCCGGAATGACCAGCCAACTGGCTTTGCGCCGCACCAACGTGTACAAAGAAAATATACCACCTTCCCCGTTATTATCGGCTTGTAAGGTGAGTAGAACATATTTAATAGTGGTTTGTAAAGTGATAGTCCAGAATACACAGGAAACGCCACCATAAACTAAATCCAGGTTTACTACATTCCCACCGCTCGTAATAATAGCTTTCATTACGTACAAGGGAGAAGTACCAATATCGCCGTAAATAATACCTAATGCAATAAGTAAACCCGCCGTTGAAAGTTGGTTATGGGCGTGATTATGATTTTTTTCCATTACTAGAAACTACTAATAAAATAATTGCTGATTTTAGAATTTTTCTCAAAATTAAAGTAAATTTTATAAAATTTTTTAAACTGATTGATACAATATTTGAAGTACTTGCAAAGATATCTAAAGTACTCTTAAAAAAATATTTTTCTAAAATAGTAAGATTGGAGCTTTATAGAAAGCTAGAAATTAAATAACCTTTAAGTTCCAATCAATAGGAATTTGGCTATAAAGGATAGTTTCTTATTTTTTATTTATAGCATCTTGGATTAGCTTTGCTATAATTCATTTCACAAAATAAAGAAAGATAAACGAAGTTAGTTTTTAATTATATCTTCAGAATCTTGCTAGAGAAATCAGAATAGTACTTTTAACGAACGCCGTTTTCCGGATATTTGCCTTTCTTGGTTCGGTAAAACGCTTTTATTTTTTCTATGTCGACGTCAAAATCACCAGTTGGGTAAACTACCGGGCCCACTCCGGCTTCTTTCTTGGGATAATCTAAATAGCCCAATACTATCGGAACCCCCGCTCCCAAAGCAGCGTGGTAAAAACCTTTTCGCCAGCGGGGTTGGTAGCTCCGGGTACCTTCCGGGGTAATCATGATCACCATTTCCTCGGCATTGTTTAAAATAGAAACCATAGCATCTACCAAGCTGTTATTTTTTTTTCGGTCAACGGGCAAAGCCCCCATATTCTTCAGCAGCCAGCCTAATGGCCCCACCATAGCTTCTTTTTTAATAGTGTAGCGTAAATCAATATCCATGATATAAAAGGCACAGCGGGCAAAGAAAAAATCCCAGTTGCTGGTGTGGGGGGCAGCAATCATGATGCATTTTTTTACATCATCGGGAAAACGCCCTTTTACCTGCCAACCGAATAGTTTTAATATTACTTTTGATAAAGATTTTGCTACCATAAAACAAAGGTACTAGATAAGCTTAAAACAAAAAAAGCCCTTCCGAATATATCCGAATTGGCTTTAAGTGCTTCTAATAAATGATAAGACTTGCTACAAAACAAGTTTTATCGTTTATAATCTACTCTTTTTTATCGGAACTGGTAACATCATGGTTTGTTTATGAATGTAGATCTGGAAACTAATTCTGAACTCGGGACCATATTCAGCAAAAAAGTTTTCCGACTTAGAGGTGCCACTAAAGGTTTGCCGATAATACCGGAATAAAATCATGGGTTCCACAGCTACTTGTTTATTGCGCAACCAATAATTTTGCCGGCCAACGCTGCTTAAAAAATAACTATAACCAAAACCAATTTCGCCATTAAATAAATCAGATTGCAAACCCGAACCGCCGCCAATATTATTTAAACCCCATTGACCGCTAAGTTCCCCAAATAGTCCGTTATCTAAATAGCCCCGCACAAACGGACCAGCTAATAAAACGGTTTGGCGAATATCATTGTTAGTAGAATCGCTGCGGAGATTGTTATGATTAAAACTGGTTTTTAATCCGATAGCAATGTCTTTCCAATTAAAATAACCAACTTTCGCATCAACATTCAGGTTTAAAATCGAGCCTTTGTCAACTATGTTACCTCCTGCTTGCCGTTTATAACCGTGAAAAGAAGGCGTTATACCGCCGCCCAACAAATAAGTACCTCTTAGGAGAAATGCATTTTCTAAATGACTGGAATTATGTTGACCAAAACTAAAAAAGCTAAGTAAAAAAAAGGTGATGCCAAGTAAAGTAAAGCGCATAAGGAATTTAATATTAATTATAAAAATATTACGTTAAGTTAAACTACTTACGAGTTATTTCCTAATTAGTATATATATATTTTAATTAATATTTGCACGTTGCACTTCTAATTGGGCTAACAAACTTGGAGCCAGATGCATAGTATGTTCATAGCCACTTAAAAACATTTCTTTCGCTTTTTTTATATTTAATAAACTATACTGTTTAAGTCCTGGCGGTTCAATCAGAAAATTACAAAGTTTAAGCCGTGGTTCTACGTTATTATTAATAGCTAAATGAAAGGTACGCTCTACCAAATCTTTAAAGGTATGTATATCCCGCTGATAGTCCATAGGATTGGTATGCACCCCAATTATAAAATCACTTTCACCCATTACACACTCTACCGGCATATTATTGAGCAAGCCGCCATCTATGAGCAGCCGGTTTTGGTAGGAAATTGGTTGGTATAAAATAGGCACCGACGAAGAAGCTAAAAGTGGTTTAACCAATTCACCTTCTGTAAAATAAACCAAGGTTGCCCGGTTGATATCGGTAGCACAAACAACCAGTTTAATAGCTAAATCTGCAAAGGTTTTATTTCCAAAATAACGGGAGAGTTCCTTCGCTACTTCTTCCATCTTCAATAATCCAAACCTGCTGAAAGCTGGTCGCATTAATCGGATAATTTTAGTTTGAGAAATCATCCGAAAGGTTTCCTCCGGATCGAAACCGGCGGCATAAAAGGCTCCAGCTAAAGCCCCGGAACTGGTGCCGGAAATAATATGCACCGCAATTTGCAATTCATTCAGGGCTTTTAAAACACCAAAATGGGCAAACCCGCGGGCTCCCCCACCCGATAATACTAAGCCAATTTTCATATATTCTTACACATCGGAAAGCCGGAATACTTCGGCTAAACGCACACCCCGGTCCGTATGTTTTACAGTACAGCATTCGTATTGCGAATCGTGTTCCAGAAAAAGGATGTAATTATGATCAGCTGCTTCCTGTAAGAAGGTTGTTTTTTCTTCAAGGGTAAGTAATGGCCGGGTATCGTAGCTCATAACATAAGGAATGGGCAGGTGTCCGACCGAAGGTATTAAATCTGCTACGTAAACTAATGTATGCCCTTTATATTGCATTTCGGGTAACATCATTTTATCCGTGTGGCCATTTACATAACGAATATTAAATGCCGAAAAAGGGGAGCTGCCAGATACATCGGTAAATTTTAACTGACCGCTTTCTGCTAATGGTTGCAGGTTTTCCGGCAAAAAGCTTCCTTTTTCGCGGGCATTAGGCTTGGTAGCCCAGTTATAATGCTCCGGATTAGTCCAGTAAGTGGCGTTTGGAAAGGCGGGTATTAATATAGAACGGTCAGCATTGTAATTCACACTGCCGCCGCAATGATCGAAGTGCAGATGGGTATGAAATACATCCGTTATATCCCCGGCCGAAAAGCCTAATTTTTGAATAGATTTTATTAGTGAATCTTCCCCGTGCAGGTAAAAAAAACCAGCCTGCTTGGGCTCCATCTTATTTCCTATACCTGTATCAACCAGAATCAATTTATCTTCGTCCTGAATCAATAAGCAACGCATCGCCCAGGTGCACATGTTGTTTTCATCGGCTGGATTTGTTTTTTGCCAGATCGATTTAGGTACCACGCCAAACATGGCACCCCCATCTAATTTGAATAAACCGGTATCGATGCTGTATAAATTCATAGATTAGTCCATAGTTGATAATAAGGGGTCCACAGTCCCCAGCCCATAAATAATTGAAATATTTTCAACTCCAGATTAAATACTTATTTAAAAGATTTAGAATATACCTATTAGCCTATTAACAATCTCTATGAACTTAATCAAATTTCTTGCACAACACCCATAGAGGAGAATTTATCTATCCGCTGGCTTATACGTTCTTGAGGATTAATTAAATCGAGTTCATCCAAAGTTTTTAATATATGCTTTTTAAGCACCTGTATCATTTTTTCAGGTTCCGTATGGGCACCACCCAAAGGTTCATTTATAATACCATCAATTAATTTATATTGCTGCATATCGGGTGCCGTTAACTTTAAAGCTTCTGCCGCTTGTTCTTTATAATCCCAGCTCCGCCATAAAATAGAGGAACAGGATTCTGGCGAAATAACCGAATACCAGGTGTTTTCCAACATAAAAACCCGGTCGCCGATAGCAATTCCCAAGGCTCCGCCGGAGGCACCTTCCCCAATAATAATACATATTACCGGTACTTTTAACATAAACATCTCTTTCAGATTACGCGCAATAGCTTCGCCTTGCCCGCGTTCCTCTGCTTCCATACCCGGGAAAGCGCCCGGCGTATCAATAAAGGTAACAATGGGTTTATTAAACTTTTCGGCCATTTTCATTAACCGTAGAGCTTTGCGGTATCCTTCCGGGTTAGCCATACCAAAGTTGCGTAGCTGCCGCTGCTTTGTGTTACGTCCCTTTTGCTGCCCAATAAACATCATTGTTCGGCCTTCTACTTCACCAAATCCTCCCACC
>Ga0210040_10003930_pt1 | contig 19738 bp, 10 predicted proteins | sample CryGeyCG12114_NA_FD_185462 | JGI IMG/M metagenome (GOLD analysis project Ga0210040, IMG submission 185462) | Groundwater microbial communities from aquifer - Crystal Geyser CG19_WC_8/21/14_NA (SPAdes) (version 2) | ecosystem: Environmental > Aquatic > Deep subsurface > Groundwater | place: USA... | reverse complement strand
TGTACTGAGGACGCGATTCTTAATAATTATTTTACGGTTTGGAAGTGGCGGTGGTGGTGGTGGCGGCGGTGGTGGTGGCGGTGGTGGTGGCGATTTCAACATCTCCCCAAATAGTAAAATCTGTCCCAACAAAGTGGTTATTGTATTTCCGATCATTCAGAAGAGGACGTTGTAAGTATATAAGCAAAAACAATGATATTGTTTTATTTTAATGACACACCAATACAATACAAGTTAGTTAGTTAACTTACTCTTTTCTTTTCTGTGGTTTCCAGAATTTTGATTTGTACACGCTTTTGTCTCTGCCCCCTGCTCTCACGGCTTAGATGAATTTTTGAAGGAGCTGGGAAAAATGAAGTACCACAGTTAAAGGCACGGTGGTGAACAGTTTTGTCCAGTCTCTAGTTTTGCACTCCTCGTCTCCATCAAACTAAATACTTGTATTACTACTCGTTTATTTTTTCGGTTGAAAATATTGACAATCGAAAATTGAACATTACCAACCATCATGTGCTGTATTTTTGTTTACCACATCCGCGCCAAAAATTTAAATTTTAGTATTATGCTACTTGTAGTATTGGCGATTGGAGTTCCGAATCAGTGGTGTGGCGTCTTTCTCCATTTTTATATTTTGTTGTATGGGCCTAGTCAAGATACTAAAAGTATAGTCCATTTCCGAAAAAAAAAAAAGTTTTTTTCGGTAGGTTATTTGGCATTTTTTGTTATTGTTGCCACAACATTTTACAGATAATTTGTATAAATCCACCATTTATCGGGGATAGCCGAATAACATGGGGCAACTTCTTTTTACTTTTAAATGTACAGTAGATCGTAGTAGTAAACTGAAAGAAGACGAATAAAGCAATAAACATGTCAACTTGTTTTCCCACCATGACAACTGATTATGTATCATCATTCAATTTATTTATTCAAGTTTACAATTTCAAAATAAGGACTCAAAACACAGATTTAGTGCATGATCTAAATTGGTTAGAAATAATAACTTCAGCACATATGCATCCCAATTTAATTTGTGCTTGATCTGCACGCACGAACACACATCATTTGACTCTCACAATATTTATCATATAATATATATACTCATTGTAGTCTAACTATATAATTTAGCAGTTTAAGAATATTTTCACAACAGTTATCAATTATTAACGATGTTGTTATAAGCAAATGTTATGATCAAGCGCGTAACCAGGTGTTTTAGCAAATTATGATTTACATTTCCTAATACAGATATTTTACATTAAGTATGGATACAAACCAATGTTTAACATGATATATATTTACTCTATATAATGATACAGCTCAAGTCAAATCCTTTACAATCGAAAATTGGGCACCGTGCTGTTACCATACAATTGAAGTGATAAGTGATATATAACATGTTATATCTATATACAAGATGTATAGGATTTTATTGAGCCTTTAAAATACAAATGACTGTTGAATAAAGTAGCTCTGAACAGTACAAAAAGATACATCAAATTGAAGCTAAAACTCAGAGTAATTTTTCTATCATATTCACGAGAAAATATGACTATCTTCTAGACATTCAAGCGCTTCCGAACAAGCGACCACCGATCGGCATGCAAAAATCATGGAATTTCTCCTGATTCCACACATTTTTAGACAAATATTCTTGTTAAATCGAAATATTTCTGTTAGCTGACATTTTCAGATTTCGCTCAGTGTTTTTTTGAACCTAACAAAACCTAAAACCTATTGAGGCGCAAAACCCCGGCCACAGAAGACAATTATTGAGACCTTTGTGGCATTTTATGCAGAACCGCTTTAATGTTTATTTAAACATCGCTGTAGGTAGATACCCACAGTGGCAAAATTTTGATCGATTCAACCTTCAGAAGCCAGGACAAAATAATTTTTGATCTTCATTAGACCGCTCAAATTACTTTTAGTTTTAGCTACAATTTGATAAATTTTTTTACTGCTCAGAGTTACTTTGTTCTCCTGCCTGTTATTTAAGTTTTCAAGACTAAATAAAATCGTATACATACTGTATTATAAAAAACATTAATAAGTTTATAGCTAGCAATTAACTATTCAAAGTTCCACCACACAGTTCACTATACGCCAAATCAATTAAAAACGGATTTTTCGTTATAAACAAGAAAAAAGTCATGGAAGGTCCACAATAAATATAAAATAAACTAACGTGTTTGATGTTGCATAATTAAAACTAAATAGTAACAAGAACGATTACGATTAAACAGTTTGATAGCTGCAAAATTATTACACTCATTTTAGCTGCTGAGATTTCAGTTCACGACATTTAAAAATAAGAAAGCAATAATCCTATACTGACATTCACTTTCTACAAGTAAAAATTCATACTAATCTATCTACTGTTACAGATATTTTCTATTGTGTATTATACAATGAAAGTCGCTAAACCACAGTAACAGATTCATGGTCAATATATATATTTAATATAGTTTATTTGGTAAAATACACAGCCACATTATACTTTTCTATAACTTCATTGAATATTTAAAAAAATCCTTATATTTAAAAAGGGTCGGAAACTTACAGTAGTATTAAATATAATTTATTACGCTCTATTCAAACATATTTCTTATCGCTATAACAAATTAATTTGGCAAAAATTGTGTATATACACTCTCAGAGCGTCAGTGATTCATTCACAATAATTGCTAAGATGGCAATTTGAGAAGTGAGAGTTAGAAACATAAATTTCCAGAGAATACAAAATCTGCATCGGAGTCATAGTCATCTTATCTACCTACAATATATTACAAATCTGGATTGTAACTTAAGGTAGAAAATTTTATGCAACCAAAACAATAAGTAATAACACGTAGTACGTTCACATACCCATCTATAATGGCAACAATGATAGGCAATCAATATGGCATCACAAAAAATATCATCAAAATGTGCACATTACATGCATACTACTGTATAGCTGACTCCAAACTGGGAAATTTTGTACAATCAGTCTATATTGACTTGTCTTCAATTACACTTCCGTCCCATCATCAACAACTGGCTTTGCTTCTGAGCTATTTTCGTGACTTGTGTCACCCACTTTTTCTGGGACTTCCCTAACCTCTCTTAAGTTGGCAGACACACTATTTTGTGGCTTTTTTGACGGTTTAGGTGGGGGTTTTGGAGGTACCTTTTTCAAGGACCCTATTGGTTCCAGGTTTCCACTAGGAGAGTTTTGAGGGCGCCAGGACTTCGGTAAGGTTGCCAACGGTGTACCTCTATCTTCATTATATTGGCTTCCACCTGGCCCCGTGGTCTCCAACTCTTGTATTGGGGCAAAGTTGAAATTAGGAATTGGACTTTGACGAGGAATTGGGGTAGAACCAACAGAGCGTCGAGCTGAAGGACGTCCAAGAGTACTAGACATCATTGGGGCTGGAGTATTCGGGCTACTAAATTGTCCAGTAGGGGCAACGCCCTCGCCAATTTTATTGAGGGAAAGTCGTGAACTGCCATCCGCTGTAGTTCGAAGCCCTAAAGTGTCAAACCTTGGTCCCGCAGGGAGGATTGTGGTACACACTGAGCCCGTTGGACTGGATCCCCGAGAAAGTCTCGACTGTGTGTACGGATAGTTCCATCCATGGGCACGGGGTCTCCTCGGAAGAGTCACATAGCCTGGTCTGTTTGCAGGTGGGATGATGGCTGTTGCTGGCTCAGAAGTGAATGACGCTACACTGGCCGCATAAGGTGAATGTGGTCTCCCCAGAGGTTGATAAATAGAATGAATGGGACTGTCATAGTTTCCATTGGACATAGGACTTTGCTCTAATGTGTGCGGCAATCGAAGCACACTAGGTCTGATGTTTGGCGCATTCATCTCTGGAACAGTAGACGTCGAGCTTCCCATGGGTGACTCTTGAGAGCGATTAGGAATGTCAAGCAAGTCTGGATACTCGGTCCCATTATTGTAGTTATCTCGTCGGTTAGGCGCTGTCTGCACTTTGTTGTTGTTCCCATTGCTATTGGGAATGATCATCAGAGATTTTGAGTTGGACGTTGAGGTTGGACTTGTTTGGGAAGTTAGAACGGAGCCTACTATTGATGAGTTGTCTGCATCTCCTTTCTCTCTAGTCCCGTTTTGATCAGCATGGCCGCGGTCAATGGACCGATTCAAGAGACGCTGGTGATCCACATGCCCTCCCTCAATCCCCTGCAAATATCATCCACACATTAGAATGAAAACACGAGAGCAAACCATATGCATTCATACAAGTGCAGAAACTAGTCAATGATGGCGTTATAATTAATTAATCTTTCTTCAGCCAATTTAGAGTTTCGAGTACGCAAAAACGCAAACGGACAAAAATTTTCTATAAATGCCAGCATTTTGTTATATGGATATGGACTTAGACAAGTTAATGATACGGAAAACGGATGTAATAAAGAGAGTTATTATTACTCCAGGGCATATATATACTCATTTTTATCGTCCCTGGTCAATAAAATGAGCGTGAGTGTACACAATTCGCACAATAGATTTGAGACGTCCGAATACAATTCTGGAGCTTCATATGTTAACAACTAACCTTGAACCCTGAAAATATGTCAATTATATGCAGTCCACGTTACCCAATTCTAAGTTTAGCTACGGAAACTACGCTCCCTGCATCCAATCCCCTGATAAATAGCTGAAGGTTAGTTAATTAATAAATAGAACAACTTTTAGGGTTAAAACTTACATTGCTGTTCTTCACTCGCAACTCGCACCCATCGTAGAGCCCACAAATAGATTTCCAAACACAAGTTTCTGCCTACCGGAAGCAGCGAAAAGAGGAATTAGTTGCGTTGCGAGAGAAGTTAGTTAGCTTTTGTTGTTAGCTATATGGTTAGTCAGCGAGTTAAGATAGTAAATAGGGAGATGAAAAACTGTACAAGTAATTGTTCAACCAAGTACGGAAAAGATGAACGACGTAAAAGTGTATTACGCTGCTGCTGTTTACTAAAAGACCGAATAGTTGGTACCTTGGAGCCAACTTGTCTTCAGAATATCACCTCACAACTACAGTTTACAACACTCTCATTATCAGGAAACACAAAGTTGTTCCAAAAAATAAAACTGTTAAAGTGGTCCCATACCGCCTCCCTGAACTAATATTCCATCATCCTCATGATCACTACAAGTGTTTCTTTCTGTGCTTTTTTTTCTCACTCTGAAGGCGAAGTGTGTCCTTGCCAGTCAAACTGAGAACCGGTCTGTGTCTGTTGTGTGTGCAACTGAGGTGAGCATTGCTGTGAAGTCATTGTTATGTAGTGGCCACTGCCATTAGCACTGCTAGAAGGTACTGTGCCCGGGGAAGGAGAGTACTGCATTTGTGAATTGGTCATGGCTATTTGATTCTGCTGCCGCTGTAAATGAATCACATCTCGAGGTGCCCAAACTTGACCCTGTTGAGGACTCATGACACTTGATGGGGAGGATGTTGTGGAAGACTGCTGCTGTTTGTTGTTGCTACCGTTACCATTGTTGGTACTACACGGTGACACCCCACGACAGCCACCATTGTTACTACCTGTGCCCGAGCTGAATGTACAGGAATTCAGACTAGGCCCATGATGGAGGAGATGGACATGATTGTGGTGGGGATGGTGACTCGACGTTGTGGAAAAAGAATGGACTGGAACCACTACATGGGAGCCACTCCCAGGCGAGCTGAGCAGTGAAGTAGGTACAGATGCAGTCACACTAGCATTTGAGGAGGCAGCTGAAGACACATTCGGACGAGTGAGAATGACGAGATTATCACTTTCAAATTTCGTTTCCACTATTTCCATCCCGACTGCAGTAGCAGACGGAGATGGGAACGAACCGGAAGGTACTGGTGATGTGGCCGAGGCTACTATTCCAGGGCAGCCCATTCCAAGGCATGTCTCGCCGTAGACAATTGTCGTAGTTCCACTGCTGTTCATCGGACTACTCGACACGTGCATACCATTAGAGAACTGGGGCGGTGGGGGGAAATGAGACAATGGGTGTTGTGATTGGTGGATCGCAGTTGATGAGTACAGGTCGCCGAGCTCGAACTCTGTTTGTGGAACGGACTCATATCCATCCATGGATATTCGGGCTCGGCCTCCGGTTCCTGACGTACTGAGCACTCCACCTGCACTTCCAGGAGTGGCCGCATCTCCTGGTGAAACTCCATTTCCATTGGGATTGTTGTTGCTAATAGTTGCGGTTGAGGCGACCGTAACTCTTCGAAGACTCCCGGTCATACCCACCATTACAGACTTGGGGTACTGCTGATGGGATATGGACTGGTTCATAGAGGAAATGGACGGGGCTGGGGATGCACGAATCAAAGTGCCACATCGACCAGAACCTGGCCCATGTTGCAGTGAGTCGTTACTTATGTACTGATGAGCCATTTGATGGCTTTGAAGTAGATTTGGAGGTGGGGGACAAATTGTCGAGTTAATCATGTTAGTATCAACAGAGCTAAGGGTGATCACTTGTGTTTGTTTGCCAGCCACATTTGACTTGGCAGTCTGTGTGGGACACTCCGTGTACCCGGCCACGGAGCCGTTCACTTTTGTTTCGTTCTGTAATAGTCAGTTTAAGCAAAATTATGTAAGACAAGAGTTACAAGATATAGTTAGGAAGATTTTAGATTCATAAAAGTAATAAAAAAGTGTAATAATGTTAATACAGCATAAATTTCGCTTGAAGCAGAAAATATAGCCAAGCAAAACTCAATACTTAAACTGCAGATAGTGTCAAGCATTTCCCTTTCCCCTACGATTCTACTAGCATGCTATGCTGGTTTAATATATTAAAACACAAATTCACATGAAGTGTATAAGCATTTGTTTTTTGTGTTGGCTGCAAACTAGATAAATTATAATTTAAAGTTTAAAGGACAGTGAGAGAAAACTCATTATGACTCATTGGAGGAAGACTACTCCAATTTTCGTAGACTGTAAAAATTGGATAGCACGCAAGATCAAATGGAATCCATCGATGGTGCTTAAACACTTTCATTGAAAGAAACAAGCAACAGAGAGAAAGTGCCAAGTCAAGGGAAGTGCGAGCCAAATAATGAAATGTATGAGCCATAAATTTAGTAGTAACTGCCCATGTGGAAGTGATTAAGTCCCCATTTATTTATTTAAGTGGCTTCATCAGGTCTTCATTTCTCACGAAAACATACACTTATACCATTAAATGGTTTCATTCACTGCTTTCACACACGTGAACCTCAGTCAGTTTAATAATCTCATAGATAGAAGAAATATGATTGTCATGAGAAATCATCTCGCTCTGTAACAGCTAGGCGGTATAGCTTAATCGTTTTGATCAAATGAAGCATACACAATATAGAGGGAGAAACGCAATTCTCGTTTTACGGTATTTTGGAGGACACCAAAAACTACTGAACTGAGATTAAAGTTTCAGCACATTAACAATGACTCTGGGAGACAAAGTTCAATAGCTTCTGTTTTAGTTTAGGTACACGGCGCAATGTTTTTACCCTAAATCAGAAATGGAGTAAAAGAAAAAAGTTTTACTTCTCGTCACTTGGACAATAAAAAATAAATTCATTAAAATTCTTTTTTTTTTGTGCACTGAGACTGAACCTTTCTCTTATTTAGTCCTGTATTTAACTAGGTTGATTCACGTATCACAGTTCATACGAAGTTTTATAGAATACAAGGAAAGACAGAAAGAGTTATATCATTAAATTTATGTACGGTACTTAAACAAAGAATCACAGAAGGCCTGTAGCGCACGATAAGTTCAAATAAGGAGTGCTATGTTTTTTTTAGTAAAACGTTTGTTGAATGAATTTTCAAAAATTTCCCCATTTAAAAATTTTTTTTTAGCTCATTTCCAGTATTTCTAACTGAAAATCACATCAGAATTCAAAACGAAAAGAGAAAGGTAGGATTTTAGTCAACTTCCTTAACATTTAATTAGTGCGTTAATTGAAGACTAAAAAGTGTACATAAAAACTTTGAAGAGAACTTCATAAAATGATAACAGGGCTCCTGGTTTGGGCTGTAAAAAGACGCATTTCCCTCCAACTATACAATTTGATACATGTAGCCAAAGATCCGGTTTAGTGGAAATAACTCGAGTGCGAGTCCGACATGAAATTTTACCTACCTTTTATAAATTAGCAATAAGACTTGACTCGACAATGCAGCTTCATTTTCATCAAAGATGGATAAACTTTAAAAACCAGCAACAAAAAGTCCACCTACAAAGTTTTTTTTAGTGCACAATGCATCTGTAAAAATATACTTTCCCCACGTAATAAATTTAGAACTTTGCTACATGATTAATACAATCAAAATATAGCGAACTCTTTCTACCGTCTGGCAAAAGAAAATAAACACATTTATTTATCTTAATCTGATGCATCTGGGAATAATAATTGTCCATGTAGCCCTATGCACACTGACTGTGGGAGAGGTAATGGGAATAGTGACAACAAATGACCAGAGGATAATATCATGACCGTGTGTGTGTACCATTTTATGTCGGTTGGCTGGCAACAGTATGGGTCCAATGTTACACCAAGATAAGACTTTCACGACAATGGAGCTCATGTTTTACTTCCAGTGTAATAAATCCTTTAGGGATCAAACAAAATGAGAAACCTAGCTCTTTGCTCCAAGGTATTCACTTTACTTGTTAGATTACATAGGTGATTTTTAAGGTTTAACTCTGGTCTGAAATTGAACTTTTCTCTCTGAATAGTTGAACTTTTTTCCCTGTCATTACAAATCAGTATTTATTTAATACATTTAGAATAGCAAAATCATTTAAATCATCCGAAAAAGTAGCTAGAAATATTTTGACTTGGCCCATGATAGTGTTTGTTTTTGCGTGTTATTCCATCAACTATAGTCTTTATAACATAGAATGTATGTACGTAAGAATATAATTTATTGCTTGAATGTACATAATATAACGTTTTATTTGATTTGTAACATAGCTGGGGTTTTAAATCCCTCATAATTCTTCCATTTAAGCAAGTAAGTATATGAATTAAATTGCTTTTGGTGAATATATTATTACAAGTTTGCATGAGCAAATATTTTATGCACAAAGAATGGCACGACATGTAGAGATTAAAATCCTTCCAAAACTCCCATACATTCTGACCACACGTACCGCCGTATTCAGATAGTCATGTCAACGTGTATTCAACAAACACATATGATCATATAATTTTCCCGTCATCGATCATTCATATTCTCCTATTATGTCAGCTCAATCCATTCATCTGTTGTTGCCGTTATTTCCAAAATAAAACGGCGCACACATTTCTCGACTCTACTCTAATACATTATATCTGCAAGTTTTTGATAAATTAGGGACTGGACAGTGGCTTTTAGGAGAAGTTTATAAAATTCACTTTTCTAGCTTTACTAAGCTGCCCAAACTGCAATATTACACTAAAAATGAAAGCCCAACCTCAATGAGCACCATTTTATTGTCAAATTTCAAATGAAGGATTGCTCAACAGCACTGAAATGCATTTTAATATTTCCAACTAACAAGCTAAATATCTGCCAAACTAAAACTGACCATCAGCCAAATTTTAAATCAGACAGCTGTATATGTCTTGAGAACTAAACAAATGCAAATGAGGTGTTCGTGAAACATGAGACACACTGCTTCCCCATAATGAACATCTGCAAAACCACGATATGAGCTATTTCAAATAGTTGGCATAGGTTTTCCAAAAGCTTACCGTGGCACTAAAGTTACACGCAATGACCTATCCACCCACCATGTAATAAATATTTTGAATTTAACGAAATGTTTTTGAAAGAGAAAGTGAGAACGCATGCAATACTGACTGAGAGTGAGCACTGAGGCTGCCTGGCCTAAACTAGCTTAACGACACACTGAAAAATATTTTGGATTAATAATATAGCAACACCTACACATTTTTTCGCTCACTTCTCGCACCCTTCCATAGACTAAACACAGATGCAGTGTACATGCAAATGCTTTGACCAGTTCTATTTTTCATCTATCAAACTGTCATGTCAATCCAAATATATTTCCCCTTAATTGTCATTTCTGCTCCCTCACGCAGAGAAACCTGTTCTCAGGATATTGTAATTTAAATGACAGTTATCTGTCCACGACGTAGTAGTCATCCAATCAAATCATACACAACTAAACACTGTGAGCAAAGTATCAGTAAACTTATATCCATAACTCATGCAAGTCTAACTAAACTAGGAATTTTTAAAATGCAATAAAATGTTACATAGAGGATTGACTGAAAAAGGGCAAAGCAACTAACCTGTCATCATGGGCAGTCTCCCTTATTCCTATCCATAATCCATTAGCTTAATTAGCAGTTGCAATTTCATGAAACGGCTCATAAACACCATGTTAACGAGACTCATAACAAATGTTCATTTACAAAGACCTGTTAGTCAGAATCGTCTAAAATAAAAAATAAGGAGCCAATGCAATCAGAATTCCTAGATAAAATTATGTTGATAAAAAGGGACTCGCAAAAGCTAAAGGCGACGTGAGTAACTCTGGTAAATAAAACACTTTAAAAATTAACGAATTAGATTTTCCTAATCAGAGTAAATGCAGCAGTAACTGAACCAAAGAGACAAAATTACGTAGAATATGCACTCACTGCAGGAGTTGCCAAAGCTGCTGCAAAAGTTGAAAAATTCTAAAAGTGAGCCTACGTCAGTTCTATCTGTATTTCATTACTTTTCCACTCCCCTTGCATCCTTACAAACACGCTTTAATTTTACTTTCTGACTTCAACTTTTCAAACGGTGCACTTTAAGAGCTCATTTACACGGCTCTTATGAAACCCGTCGGTCCACACAGTAGACAGTAAAACAAAAGATGTGTCGTTAGCTGTTGAGCAAATGGGCATGAACCCACCCATTTTCCCCCAAAGTCAGCCAGTCAAGTCTGTAATGCCAATTTGTTAAAACATTTATAGTCAATATTCATGCAAGGGAATGACAAGCCCTTCAACCAACAACCACTAAAAGCTATACACTAGTGCTCATAATAATAATAAGTATCAACGAGATGGAGATGACATCAAAACTGATGACAGGAACGTCACAAGAAGAGTCAATATATTTAGATTTCACATTTCTTGTACATGCTATACATTCATGCAGCAGTGCACTCAGCCCGTCGTACAATTTACCCATGGGCACGTGTATATTACGGATGTACGTACTACGGGTAGTGTTAGTAGCAGTGCGACATAAAATTGATAATGAATAAATTTGAAAAGGCCACATTACACAGCAAAGCTCTGTCATTTGCCTCGTCAGTTGTTGACAAAATTAGACGCACAACAAAATACCACTGATATCCACTGTTATGCTAATACCAGCATAACACTACCGTCTAATTTGGACCTCAAATGTTGACATATTTTCAATAGTAGTATATACCGAACTGGAACCAATTGTGTGCTGGTTTCGGATAACACTGCCCATGCATACACATGATTTCACAAAATTGTGAGGCAAGAATAAAATTTAAACTGACTGTACTTAATAACTCAGTAATATTAATAACCTGATAAATTTGGTAGAACAAAGCTAGCATAAAATAATAAACTTATATGCCGATGATGAAAATGTCGTTTTCATTCAATCACATGCAATGCAAACATACGTACACATTTTGCAACTGAGAAATTGGCAAAATACTTGTATTTGTATTTGATAACTGCAAACGAGAGCAACACATTTTTTAGCACACTGTGAAACTCAGCGAACAAAAAATGGTAAATTATATGCAAAATAGGATTCTAGCAAAGAGTGAAACATTGCACATACCTTCATATCCTGAGCTCGACTAGTTTTAACCCTCCGCTTTCTGGAACAGTAGCAAACCAGCATGATTAGCGTGGTGACAAAGATGAGGAGAGCAATGATGCTCACAAGGATCCAAATCCAATTTTGATCCCTATAGCCGCCAGAACCTAACCCCCCGACTCCGGGTCGAACTCCAGCTCCAGAAGGCACATGTTGAAAATTCAACGTCAAATTCCTTTCGATCATGCCGCCATTGTTGGTTCCTACACACGTGTATTCCCCGGCATCCTCTGGATCCGCCTCCAGAATGGTCAGATTCACCCATCGCTCATTTTCCCCACTGATATGCAGAAGATACGTTTTTCCGTGAGCACGAGAGGAATTCTGTAGCACCTGACCATCTCGTACCCATTTGACCTCGGGAGCTGGATTTGCTCGCACCAAACATTCGAGAGTGATGTCCCGGCCCACATCTCCATACACTAGATAAGCTTCTGTGGCTTTGCCATCAATTTTGAGAGTCACAATTTCCGGACGACAAGCAAAGTTCTCCGGCATGAGGATATCCCAGGAAAAGTTGACCAAATGTGCGGGCTCTGCACACTGGGTTGAAGGTCTGAATAAGTTCTTGGAGATGACCCAGTCACGAAAGCTCTTGAGTTGACAGTCACATCTCCATGGATTTCGGTCCAGAGATAAGCTGATGAGTTTTTTCAACGGCCTTAAAATCTGTTCATTCAAGTTTTCGAATTGATTTCCACTCAAAGAGAGCACTTGAAGGTTCACTAAGTTCATAAAAGATTTGGGAGGCAAACTGGAGAGTTGGCAGTCACTCAGGTCCATATTCTTGAGATGCAGAAGAGGGGGGAACGACGTGCCATTTAGTTTCCGCAGTGGATTACCATTCAGCTTCAACTCCCTGAGTCTCTCATTCGAGTCAAATGATCGCATCTCAAGAGTTGTTAACTTGTTCTCACTCAAGTCCAACTCGATCATTAGTTTCAAATCTTGGAACGTGTTTGGGTGCACGAGCTCAATGTTACAGTCTTTGAGAAAGACTCGCTGCAGGTTCACCAGGCCCACAGACTTGAACGCATCCTTTGTAAGCGTGGATATGGAATTTGAACTTAAGTCTAGCACTTGCACTTCTGAGCTCAGTCCTGTAGGAATGGAATCGAAGCCTGCATTCTTGCACTCAGCCGTCCGCTTCCCAGACACCCAGGTACACCGACAACTCTTGGGGCACATTGTAGTCCAGTCTTCAGAGCCCGTGGCAGACCAAATGAGACAGTGGGCCACCACAAACACATACACACACCAAATGGCATTCCTATTCCATTTCCACAAGGGGCTTGCCAATCTTGTTCCCAGGCCCCCACGGGTGTAATTTGTACTCCTTTTACTTCCATCACTACTATTCACACGAGCACAATCATCTGGCCTGTGTCTACTCCGCACACAGTTCAAGGGGGAAACGTTCTCTGTCACCGAATTTGACCCTGAGAGGTCCTTTTTGTCCTCAGTCCTCCTCTCTGGATCATCCAGCTCAAGTCTGGACATGGACAAATGGTCTCTTATCGTGGATCGAATCCACCAACCCATCCGATCCTCCACTATATGGTCAGTCTCATCATCAAAATTCTGTTTGCCATTTCGGGATGACAAATGGCTTGTCTTCCTACGATGAGCATCCAGTTGGGCTTCATGCAGAATGTCCCTACGTGACAATTTCATTGTATCTTCCATTTTATTCAAACTCTTTTAGTTAGTTTGTTTTTAGTGATTTCACAGTTGTCACTTGTTCACAAGGACAAATTTTGACGAGTGAATTAAGTTGAGCATTAAGTTGGGTTCACGAGATCAAGAGTTCTGAGTTGGCCAAGTTGGGATGCAGCAATAGCTATGCATTCTTATTTTTATCCACAAAAGTCACACATTGAAACATACTGGAATAGTAGCAGTGGCAAGCATAGCATCTTTGTGAGGAACAAAATCCTGGTCCAGTTATTCTCACATCACGTACAGCAACTTTATATTATTCACAAGTTAGCAAATTTTCTGGGTAATGTCATGTACCCTGATGATTACATTGGTTACATGGAACTAATTCCAACTGTCATAGGTGTAGTAGTCACCCATGTATATAAATTGGGATGAAAAATTAAGGGAATTAACTTCATTCACTGCTAACTTAACTATCTAACTATATAGGATATGAGCCACAGTGAGAATATCCTATGTGTTCCTGTTATTCACAAGATCTCAAAACTTCTTGGTTTAGTCTTCCAAACTCTGGCCTTTTTTATCTTGCTCCCACTGGTTGGACACCAGATCAAAGATTTGCTTCACGTCTACTGAGGGTAATACACTAGTATATAGAGCACTGTGTGCACACACAGTAGTGGGGAAAGTAATGGCAATAATGATGGGACCAAGTAGCACCTCTAGAGGACACTGTCCCTATCTATACATGTGCTAGACAGTGTAAGCCTTGTGTGTAAATTTGATTTGATGCCAAAAAATCTTCGTATCCGTGTATGCACATGTAGACACCAGAGGACAAGCAAACTCCAGCTCCAGGAATCCTTTAAAGTATGGCAAATGTTGTCCGAATGAACTCTCTACGGACGGTGAGTCCAGTAGTGGCGCACAAGAACAATATGTGCAGTCAGTGATCCTTTTTGATTTTTTATGGTAGTAAAGTTTCTCCTTTTTTTTGGGTCTACATGGAATGGCTCAGGAATGTTGGACTAGGGAGTTTGAAAAAAAATCATCATTTCCCTTTGTCTTGAAACCGTATATATCTTATTTCCTTTGAACTCCACAACTGTCCACACGACCTAGTGGATAATGGGATCAAGGTATTTGATCACGGGTGCTCACGCATGCAATGTCTTCGGATTACATAATTACTCTCAAAGCTGCTGCATAGTGGATTTGACGTGACCTGGAAAACAGAAAATAAATGTTTGTTCACAGTCGGAGTCAATATAATGATATAGCTTTCTCTCTCTCAATTTCACTAGTTGCCCATTTCTGTAAATTTTGCTCACACTCCTGAAGCTACAAAATGCATAGGGACACCAAACCCCACAGTAAAAGATGTGTCTAAGAATGCGGATAAAGGACTCTTACGCTAGATTCAACAGAGGAGAAAAGGTAATCTTGCATCAAAATTCAATACCTTTAGCAACATGGTTACTACGTGCTTACTTATTTTTTCCAATTCAGTGATGCCCAAGCAATGTGAATACCATCAAAGTCCCTTCAACTACTCTACCTTCACGTACTCTTAATAATAAATTCTGTGTGGAATCAATGAATTTTCCAAGTCTGCCTATTAGACTATAGTGTTTCTTACTCGCTATAAAACTGCCCATTTTCTTCACAGTGTTCATATTAATGTACCGGGGAGTGAGGAAAATCGTTACTTTTACTACAATTATATAATCTGTGTGTTACTGTCTGGTCTACTCAAACGAATTAGGCTGGCGACAAACAAATAACGTTATGCACACACTTTATTTACAAAGACTTACGTTGCTCATAAATTAGGGTGAAAAACGTGTCCCAGTAGTCAACATATCACTGACACTTATGACACACCTCTGAATACGCACTGAAAGTTATTTTCCGTTTCGGTGGGTGCATCAAATCTTGAGAGGAAACTCCAAACACGTTTGTATGCTATATACTATGTAGGAGACATGTAGGGAGAGACAGAGTCAGGTATGAAAGTCCGCACTCCAGAAGAATGGGACGTCTAGTTTAAACCTTGTCAGTCACTGAACATGAGAAACGATGAAATATTATGCAATCCTCCTTTTGTTCTAGCTTTAAATGTCCATTCATTCCTGTTTACAAAGGGTATATTTATGGGTGTATTTCTGTGTGATGATACTACATAACATCTAAATCGTAGAAACGATAAGCATAAGTTAGCAAGGCTCATTGAGCTTTCCAGTCTCTTGTTTGTGTAATGAGTCATGAGACTTATAGTGAGAGTATACTAGTATAATGCACTAGTTTTTGTACTAGAAAATAACACTCCTTTTTTTACTTTCCTGAATGTACAATTTCCTCATTTCCTGTCTGAAATTTTGACCAACTTTAGATCTATGTATGTACGTACGTCATTGTTACGATTTAAAACACAATATTATTGCTAAAGACTTCACGCATGTAATTTCCATTTTACAGTTCCAATAAAATACAAACGTCATCAATGATAAACAATGAGCAATAATTTGTTAATCTAAAAGGCATTTGTTAACCACAATGTGGGCTACAAGAAACTTGATAAATTTATGAGTCAGTCATAGATCAATAGTAATAATGGAATGAGTAATCAGAAAGTAGTTAGGGAGCAAACGATAAAGTGGGAATCTGCATATGAAAACACAACACTACATGAGTTATAGCCCCACCAGAAATAGTCATCTGCTCTTTGTAATTAACTATGTTATATAGAATCAGTGAGTGAGTCAGTGAGTATGAGTGTTAACAACGAATTGCTGAGTTTCTGTGGACAATCCCATTTTGGCCACTTTACTCACAATACTAATGAAAGCCTAGCCTATGGAAAACAAGAGTTATCAACATTTTAACAAAAATGCATGCCCACCTACAATTCATTTTTATGAAGTTGACCAATCATAACTACAAACGCACTTTACTAGGAAAACAAAGTTAGGAAGATTATGGCAACTCACCTTGTCAGGAGCAAACTGCACGTCATTAACTAAGCAATAACGTTAGCTAATTCACTTCTTCACAACTCTTGTAATCAATCTAATGAACCATCAAATATCCGTGTCCCACTAATAAGTAATGAGCACAAAACGCAAAAAAAACCAACCTTACTATTAGCTGAGCACATTTACTGAAGACCAACTAAGTAAACTACACCCTGCAGGGACTCATTTTCAATCCCAAAACGGTGAGCTCGAATACTAGTGCTCAATATAGATACTATAATGTAGCATGTACCTTCTTCTGTGTACGCTTTACATGTGCATTAGTTACTAACTACAAGTAACTAACTAAACCAGCTAGCATTGGAAACCAAAGCAAATAGCTCATCAACTCAAATAAACACAACTGCATATGAACACACATGAGACGGAGATGATAGACTTGACAAGGAATTGCGTGCTCCTATTAACTGACTGATAATATAATACTGGCAATAACTCTGCGGTTGACTCTTGTGATTTGTGTACGCCAAGTAAAGACATATTTCTTTCATGTCAAAGATAATCAAATACGTCTGGCATGAACAAATATGGAAATCCTGAGTGAGTGCTCCACATATTACGGAGCTTCTATCCAATAATACTCTCTGGAGTTGTCTACTATTCCCATCCATGTAATTATGACTGCCATAAAACCACTACCAAGAAGAAACAACAAGTCGCTCTTTCCACCTCCTTTTAAACCTGTCGCTACCTAGTTTGTTGGTAAGTAGTATCCATACATATCGCACAGCAAACAGTCTGTTTTAATGGTTATATGTATATATAGTCCCAATAATAATTCTTGGGCCATAGTTGGTTTCTGTTATATACCCTTGAGTGAGTTATTTCAATACAAGTTGTAATGCATGTAAGAAATGAAATGTACTCCACAATATAACAACATGGTCCCATTTTTAACATTAATGCTAACTAGATCGACAAACTACATGAATGTCAGTCACATGGAGTGAGTGCTTGCTGTAAAAACGGTGCACTGCTCTTCCCCATGAACAGTAAGGATAGTCAGTCAGTCAGGTATTCATCATAAATGTCAAACCCATACTCACTACTTACTTACCAACGAGCTAACTAACCTGCTATAGCTTAAGTGTATGTATGTAATATACTACAGAGAAAGAAGCTATGAAACTAATGACGGTGTGACACTCTAATCATATTCATCCCGCTACTGCTGCATCAATAATAACATACTGTCAGTGTTACTGGCTTTTTGTGGTAAACTGTAGCCATGCATTGCATTCTTAACATTGATTCCAGTCGGGAAACATCACAAGAATATGTTCATAAGGAGGTTGTTTGAGGCAATTTTAAAACTTTTTCTCAGAAAAATCAGTCTCGGGCTGAAGAGGTAGCAACAAGTAAAGACAAAACAATGGCACAGCTAGCTATTCTCAAGGTTTCTATTTTTTAGAGGATTTAATTGGATGCATGATTGTATTCTATGTCTTGATGCTACAAACAGACTGAACATTTAGAATAGAATAATCAATATAGAGCATAAGCAATGCATCTATGCACATTTGTGTTCAATTTGTAATTCATTGGGTGAATGAAGACAAGTAGAATAATTTTGTATGTTGTGAGCACTGCGTTAACAGCAGTGTTAAAATGTGAGACCACGAATTCCAATATGTGCATAATATGTGTAGGATTTCTCATAGCTAAAAATCATAAAACACTGGCGTCAAATTACACGACAAACGGAATTGAAAAAATGCACACTAAAGCCCTGACACATAAAGTAAACAAACTCATTTAAGTTAGCTTGCAAAGGTACGTGATTTACTGACAACTGGCAACATTGATTTGATATCAGTTTTTGAACCAAGTTATACAAATGAGGCGCACGAAAGGGATTTTGAAATGCCACTGTGCGAAGCCTCAATGCTACTATTTAGCTCTCCTTATAATGAGAAGCATTTTGGGAGACATTGAAAAGTTTATAGCAGTTATGTTCCCTTTTTTTTACAAAATACAAACTCAACATGTTGGTATTCATCATACACATACAATTTATTTCGATACTTGTGGCTCTATTATTTGAATATGAATAGAATACTACTTTAACATACAGAAATACAAATAAACTGCACATAAGCGGATATAAAAAGGGAGCCACGTTGAGCTCAACTTTCATACTGTTTGCAAGCACAAGATTGTAATCCTCTTAAGCTGTCTTCTTCTGGGAATTATTTCCATTTAAGAAATCCAAAGAATATATAGCTGTCATATTTAGGTGACTACGGAAATGACTCTAGAAACGTGAGTTGTAACGAACTACAGATGATACCATTACAAATGTGTCAAGGAATACTCATCCAGATTAGGGAAAGAGAACTATACAGCTTGCACATAATTCTGCTTTACATTTCCATTAATTTTCAAGGGAAGTCAACCACCTAATAATACTACATACTATATCGGATCAGGACAAACTAACAATGTGAAACAGTAGAGTCACGACCATATTTTTATAATTATTACCGAAAAAATATTTACATTCAATTTAATTTATCTCATTTTTACCAATAAGGAACGCCAAATTATTTTCCACCTGCATTTTGCTACCACTCACTATCCAACTAAAACATTCACAATAATGTACAGCATTTGTAAACAGTGCACAGTGGCCACCTGCAGGAAATAAAGGTCCAAGTAAATAACAAGGAAACAAATTGCACATCATGTAGTACGTCACATTCAAAATGGAGATACAAATGGATTTAGGAACCGAAAGGGAAACAGTGTACGAGATGAAAACATCATCATTATTCATGAAACCAGAAGGGACCTGTTAAAAGTAGTACAGGTATGTCAGGAACTTGGAAACTAGATACACTGTGGATGCAAACCTAATGTGTGTGGCATACTTGTGTACGCGTCCAATCGTACGTTTATAATTCTTGGGCAAGTGCAATTCCGACACGATAAAGGTTTCCAACCTGATTTGTATTCTAAACAGTGCAAAAAGAATAAACCTCAGCAAGAGGGTATACCGACGAAGCCTGGTTATAAGGAATTATTTATATTAATATTTTAAAAAACCAGTAATAATAATTAGGGGTTTTTATCGTTTTTCGGTAGTCTCATCAGCTAGTCTTTTTCTGTTCACCAACTTGCAATCGCAAATGGAATCATCAATCAACATCATTTTGATTTTCGCG
>Ga0210040_10003929_pt1 | contig 19742 bp, 1 predicted proteins | sample CryGeyCG12114_NA_FD_185462 | JGI IMG/M metagenome (GOLD analysis project Ga0210040, IMG submission 185462) | Groundwater microbial communities from aquifer - Crystal Geyser CG19_WC_8/21/14_NA (SPAdes) (version 2) | ecosystem: Environmental > Aquatic > Deep subsurface > Groundwater | place: USA... | reverse complement strand
TTACACAATAACGGACTAACCTTACTGCTCGTGATACTGGTACGATTGGGGTAGGCTTGTAGCCATATCCCCGAGCATCGAGTATGTCATCTTGCTTTAGTAAAGGCGTAAATACATAACGGCGCAACAATTAGCCTTAAGAGGTAGAAGTGTTTTATTACCTAAAGGATCTATGGTAAAACCTCCTACGTAAAGTAATCGAGTAGGATTGTTAATGAGGATTATTAGAGGTACTCCTTAAGACTAATTATATAAGGATAATTAGAGCCTTAGAGGTACTTTAGGTAGGTATTAGCTATTATAAGGTATAGAGTAGTATATAGTAGAGGGTATTAATATAGTGTTGTGGTGTTAAAGGGTGCGGTATGAGATTAAGTGGTTAGGAAAGGAAGGTTAGCCGAAGGCAGCCTTAGCATGTACTTATAGAACAGGAGTGGTCGTTAACTACTCCGATAACTAAGTAACTAATATACACTGATTATATAATACTGTTTACGCCTAGTATCCGACCGTATTATCTTACTATAAGTAACCTTAAATATCACTATATTAGTGCCTTTATTTAGAACTAATCCGAAGGTCTTACGTTACTACTAATATTTAATACGGAAGGAGAAGTAAGAGGGATATCTTATACTAACTAAGTAGTAGCGAAGCGTCCTAGGGGAGGAAGAACTATAAGGGAATAAAGAAGGACCGTTTTCTCTCTAAAATACTAGAATAGCGGTATTAAATAACTCGAAGAAAGGAGGATCGAAGATAGAGATAAAAGAGGCTACCGCAATATCTCTTATCTAAGAGAGATAAGGGTTAGACTACGCTATCGCCTAATACCCCTAATCTCTAGACTCGCTATATCGAATATCGAGACGGTAAGAGAAAGGAAGGATAACTAGCCGATAGTAGGGGGATCTAGAGGGTCTCTCTCCCTAAAAGAGGCGTTAATAGTAGAGGGAATAGGTAATTAAACTTAAGAGGACGGTCTAACCGCTATAATACTATAGTACTAGTCTTAACTATAGAGGTAGAGCGTCGGAAATAAAAGGGACCTATAGTAGTTAAATATCGAATAAAGAACGATCTAGGTACCGCTTCTTATATAGATAGCGCTACTAGTAATAGTCGAGTCGGTACTTATACTAATAGGATTAGTAGCTTAATAGAAGGTAAGGAATAATAAGAAGGAAGACTAGAATAGAAGTTATATAAACTAGTTAGTAGAATTACGGAACGCGTTACTCGTAAATATATATAGAATATTAGTAGAAAGTAACTCTTAGGTAAGCGATATCTTAATACTTACCTCGTTAACTATAACTATAGTAATATACTCGGTAATACTAGTCTTAAGGATAATGCACGCCTCGTACTTTAACGAAACGAACGTAATCGATTTCTTTAAATATATTAAAGACTTATTAATAATAATAAGGTCGGTACTACTTAAAAACTAAGAAGGATACTTCGCTATTATAAGTATACGATCTAAACCTAGCTTCGGAACGTCCCTACGTATAAGAGTGCGGATTAGAAGGCTCTAAAGAGAGTTATAATTAATAGGTTCCGAGGGTAGGACGATACGTAGAAGCGTAAAACGGTAGCCTTCCTCGAAGCACTCTCTAACTAGGAACGAAAGAAGTTAAAGGATATTACCGACTATATATACGTCTTTAAGGACGTAGTAAAGGCCCTAAAGGCTAAGTAAGAGTTAGCCCTTTAAAGAAAGTATATTCTCTTCTTAACGGAGCTCCCTATATATATATAATAGAAAGTAGTAAAAAAGAAAGGTCTCTTTAATAAAAAGGAAGAGGAGTTACCTACTATACCTAGATTTAATATAATAGCAGACTACGTTCTCGAAAAGATAAAGGAGCTATATAGAATAGAAGTACTTAAAGCTCCTAATAATCTAAGTACTTTAGTAAAAGAGGTATTAACTAGACTAACTATCGAGCTACGTAAGAAGGTTAAGTAGAGAGCGATTATAAAATCGACTAATATAACGACTATAACGGTACTTATAGTAGCTATTAGTACTTAGGGAGTAGACGAGCTTACTAAGTAGCTAAAGAGACTAAAGATTTAAGTACTAATACTAGAGTAAGTAAGAGGAGCCTCGTACTCTCGCTCTTAATAAGTATAAGTACCTAGCCTTATTTACTTAGACTCGTTATTAAATAGAAACTAGACGGTTAGGACTTTCCTACTCGTACTAGAGTTCCTAAATAAGCTCGCTACTTAAAGTAGGTTCTAGTACCTAATTAAGCAGCGCCTCTATACGTTTTATAAGAAAGAGGGATATATCCGGAATAACTATCCCTCTCTAATAACTATAAAGCAGTAAGGTCTATATTACCGCGAGGAGGCGAAGCTTATCTCGAGATAGTAAGGCTCTTAGAATAAGCCCTTCTTTTTCTAGGATATATTAGGGTTATAGAAAGACTAGGTTCGATAGAGCACTATTAGCTACTAGAAAGAAGGCGATACTAGAGTTAGTTCGTCTCGAGATTAACGAATTCGCCTACTTAAGGTTATTATAGGAGCCGATATAAACGATAAGAAGGGAGATAGCTAGAATAAGACTACTATTTACGAAGTAACTACTAGTCGGTTAAAAAAGACTCCTCGAGAGAAGCCGAGGCGAAAGCTAATAGTAGAAGTACTTTAGTTACGAATTAAGAAAGAACGCGGCCTTCTAAGTACGAAGGGTCTGCGTTAGGGGGTATATATCCTCGTTGACGCTGCGGACGGACTAGTAGAAGAAAGGGACTCCTAGGTAATAGTTTAGCTAATAGAGGATATTTAGGCGGAGGAGAGTTAGCAGCGGCCTTCTCTCCCTAGAGATACTATAAGAAGGCGAGTCCGTTAGCTATTACTAAACTCGAGCCGCTAGAAGCTAGTAAATACAGTCTTAGGGTAGTAAGGTACTAATAAACTTATTAATATATTACTTTAAGCTAAGGTAGTAGATAACCTCGATATAATAGACTATTTAAAGATTAACGAAGTTTAACGAATAGTCTTTAATAAGAAGGTTTAAGAGGCGTTAAAAGAGAATAGGCGGATTATACTTATTCTTTAGTAGTAGAAGTAGAAAGTCTTACGTTTATAGGCTACCGTTATTAAACCCCTTTATATAGAAAGGACTATATATAAGGTAAAGAGTAGGGACGCTTTAATTTTAAAGGTCGATATTTATAAAACGAATTACCTTAAAATATACGATATCGGTACTACGATTAGTATTATCGGTAGGGTAAAGGCTGTTAAGATTAGTCTTCGCGTTTAAGCTCTTTCTAAGAAAGCGAATACGGTTAAGTTTAATAGGAGTAGGTAGGTTCTATACGGCCTTATTCCCCGCTACTCTCTTTAATTCGGTAGTATAATTATTTATAGCGATATCTACGTTGTTAACGAGGTAGATAAGGACTACGATCTTATTCTAAGAGAGCCGTTTATAGCGTAGGCGTAAAGTTAGACCTAGTTCGACGAGGAGAAAGCGTTTATAGTACGGTTATTCGACTATAAGATAGGCGTAATAGTAGAACTCGGCGACGCCTATAACGATAGGAAGCAGTCTTTAAACGTTTAAGCGAGTTTAAAATACCTAGGCTCGTAGTTTATAAGGATAGGTGTAAATATAGCTAAAATAAGGTTTTAGTCGTTCGGTTAAAGTTTATTTCTAACTTAAGGTTAGAAATAAAGTTTTCTTAATCGACTAATTAGAATCGAGAGTTAACGACGCTAACTCGCTTTTAAATAAGCGGGGTCTATATTAACGTAATTAAGCTATTAACTAAGAGTAGTATAATTACGTAAGCGTATACTAAGAAGAATACCGCCGTCGCTAAATACCGGCGAGGTTAAGTTTATAAGATTACGACGCTATATAAGAGGAAAGTAGATAAGGTACGGCCTATTAATAGCGATAAGTCGAATAAAAGTACGCCGAGTAGATTACTAAACTAGAAAAAACGCGCTTAAAAACGCGTTAAGCGTATTACTAAAGTAAATACTAACCTAAGTAGTAAGTACTACGAGTTTATTACTTTAAGGACTACTACCTTCTCGTAGGGGTAGCGGCTAATATAAGAACGCTATAAAGACCTACTAATCGGTAATAATATCTAGCTTAAGAAGAGGAGAATACTAGAGGAGGTACTATTCTATTAAGAAGCTACTCTAGCCTAGATCTTTAAGGAGATAAGTTAAGTTAGCTCGAAGGTAGTTCCTCTTTAATAAATTAAGATAGTCTTATATAAGGCTTAGTAGGCTAAGGTATTTCCTCTTTTAAAAGCTATCCGAGGGACGATTATTAAGATACTAAAGGAGCGTCTTATAACTAGTATTTACGAGTATTACTATAGCTCGTATTAAAATCCCTAGTTTACGGTTAAGAAGAAGAACGAGAAGTACTAAATCGTAAATACAGTAATAAATATTAATAAAAAAACGATTTAAGATATAATACTACCCTCTTCGATAGACGAGTTTTTAGAACTCGTAGTAGAAATAGCTATTTTAAGCCTAATCGACTAGTTCTTTAGTTACGACTAGATTATACTTAATATCTTAAGTAGGGATATTACGGCCTTCTAGATACTACTTAGACTACTAAGATAGACGACCCTCTTATAGAAAGTAACGAACTTAGTCGCTTAGTTTATACGGATTAATCTACGAATTCTAAAGGGAGTACTAAGTAACTCGTACCTCGACGATATTACGGTAGACGGCTCTAAGGATAATTATAACGAGGAGGAGGCTTTAAACCTATCGAGAGTACGAAAGTATATACTAGAATACTTACTAAACCTTAATAAGGTACTATTAGTAGTAAAGCTATCCGAAGCGACTATAGTAAAAGAGAAGTTATAGTAGTTAATACCGAGTATAAAAGTTATTGAATATATATATAACTAGAACGAACGATATCTAGAGGTAAAGAAGATCGCGAAGGTACTAAACTAGCTAGAACTACGAAACGTAACGAAGGTAAAAGGGTTTCTTAGTCTATACGTTTACTATTAAATCTAAGTAAAAAACTTTACGTCGATCGTAAGCTCGCTATATTAATTAACTAAGAAAGAAGTCGACTTTAACTTTAACGAGAGCTATTATTAGTTAATAGTAACTCTTTAAGAGAAGCTAATATTAGTACTTACTCTAGTAACCCTAAACTACGATAAAGAAGTAGGTAAGATCGTACTCGTAGTAAATAGGAGCCTAACTAGATAGAGGGCTATTCTAATATAAAAGTAACTGTATAAAGGGAAGTAGAAAAGGTACCTTATAAGGTACGAGAGCGGGATTTAGTCGAGTACGAAGTCCGAATATAACTAGGGAAAACGTAAGTATCGAGCGTTACTAAAAGTACTAAAGAAGTTTTAATAATAGCTATACGGAGTATATTTCTTCGTAGAGACGAATACTAATACGCTATATACTTAGTTAAATAAGTTAGCGACGGACCTACTAGAAGTACTTATAATATAATAGCTAGTATAGATTTAAATATTCGACTTTAAGATTTATTATATTCTAGGAGATCGAAATTAGGCTGTAGATACTCTATCTCGTTGGAGAGCGACGGAAGAGGATATCTAGGAACGCGAGTAGAAGAAGGATATTAAGAAGTAGATTAATAAGCAGCTATATTCGATTAAACTCTACCCTATTAAGATACGAGAGAAGGAGGAAAATAAGAGGTTTATACCGGTATTAGCTAACGAAAATAGGCTGCTAGACGATAAGTATAACGACGAATTAAAGGCGATTACGGTTTTCCTTTAGCGAGGGATAAAGAAGAGGGAAAGCTATTCGCAGAGTTAGTATTAGGCGTTTTATAAGAAAGCGAGGAACTTTTATATTCGAGGAAAATATCTATTTAGAAGAGAAACCGTTAAGTACTAGATTCCGAAACGAGTAATTAATAACGAAGAAAAGAAGTAGAACTTACTTTAAGCGATATATAACGACGCGGGTTATAAGAGAAAGAAGAATACGTACTAGCGTCTTACTAATCGGTACTACTAAGAGAATATATAAAAGGACGTTAAGGCGTATTAAAGTAGCTATAAGAAGTATTAAAAGCGCGAGTATACTCGTTATATAAAAGAACTAACGCCTACCTAGATAGATACGCAGTAGAAAAAGGTAAAAATAGATATTATTTATATACCGAAGAATAACGAGAAGAGTTATTTAGTAGCTATAAGAAGCGATATCTTTAGTTAGATTAAAGCTCGTATACTCGCTTCTATAACGAGCGAAGCTATCGCTAAATTCCTCTAGAAGGACGTTATTTATAGGTACGAGATATTTAGGAAGTTAGTAGTAGACGGCGGCCTTAAGAATAAGGGAGTTCTAGCTATATTAACTAGTAAATATAGTATTCGAAGAGTAGTAGTCTCTACGTACTACTCTAAGGCGAACGGTTTAATTAAAAGAGGATATACGCTCGTTATAGACGTATTATTTAAGATAGAAGGTAGCTTAATAAAATAGGTAAAGAACCTCTACTTAGTATTATAGGTAAATAGAACGACGATAAGAAGATTAACTAGTCTAATCCTCTACGAGGTAGAGTTTACTAATCGGCTCGTCCTACCTATCGAACTCGAAGTACCTACCTAGGCTATAATAAACTAGGACGAGGTAAGGACTACTAGAGATCTAATTATAACGAGAGTAAGGATCTTTAAAAAAAGAAAGAAGAATATAACAGAGGTTACTCTTTACTTATATTAAAGTCGAGAATAGAATAAGAAAGCCTTTAATATAATATAGAATATTTAATAAAGCTATCTTTAAAAGAGAATACTAGTACTTCTTTATAACTACTAGAAAGAGGTTAATATATTAAGAGATTAGAAACTCTCGTTTCGCTAACTTAGTTCGTATAAGGTAAAGGATATTATAGAGAATAGGAGAACGTACTTACTAAAGGAACTAGACGGTACTTAGCTATATAGAACGTTTATAAATATAAGACTAAAGCTATTCGTTTAGAGATAAAGGGAGACTATAAAGCGAAACGAGGACGTCTAATTTAAAAGAAGAAAGAGGGAAGTATTATATACTTAGAATTCTACTACTACTTATACGACTATAAGTGCGAGAGAGCCCCGAGTTGCTGTAAATATCCTAGCGGTACTTATAGGATAGGAGGGCGTTCCGCGATTAGAACGGTTACCTCCGCGTTCTTAAGGCCGCCCTTAAAAGGTACTTAAGGCCGTTAAGTACGAGAAGAACGCCGGTTCCTAGTTAACGGTAAGGCTATTACCCTTATCTCTTTATTAATTAATATACACCTACCTACTAGTAGCGAGGGTGTCTAAAGAAAAAAGAAGAGAAGAAGAAAAGAAGAAAGAGCTTATAATATATAGTAGTAGTAATAAGGCTATAGGTCCGCGAGGCTATAGGCGGCGAGGTTAGCGACGGTAGTTAAAGGGTATTAAAGGACGATAACGAGGTAAAATTTTCTATAAGAATACCTTTACTTTAGTAAACTAGCTAATTAAGGGCCGTTGCGATTAAGTAGGAACCTATATATATAATAAATAAGATTAGTAATTTTCCTACTAATTAAATATTATTAAAAAGATAACTCTACTATCGATCTTAATTAGCGATAACGCTAAGTACGAATAACGAAACTATATAGCTATATAAGGACTACCGCTATAATATCTAATATTATATAATAACTTACTAACGTAGTAAATACGTATATTAAAGCCCTACATATTACTATTAACGGTAAAGAAGAGACGGTAAATAGTATTATTACTAATCTAGTAAACCTTCTAGTAGTAGAATAAGTTACTTGGATCTAAGAAGTTTATAATATAACCGTTAGTAAGAAGAGGCGTATTTAGGTAATTAGATACCTCCTTAACCGATACCTTAAAGAGAACCTAGATATAAAAGATTAGTACTAAATAGATAACCTTAACGAATATAAGCTTATTAAGCGTAATTCTAATAAGTAGTTACTAAAGATACGAAGAATAAACTACCTATATAAGGCGATTATAAATATATTTAACGAATTAGCCTTTAAGAGAATTCTAGCGCGCGTACTTAAGACTTATAAGATATTTACTATTCTTAAGAACTACTTAAGAGTAATAGAAGCGACTATTAAAAAGGTCGATTAAGGTAGACTTACGAGTATAGACTTCGCCGAGTTTTAGAAGAGATTAAACAACGAAACTTATCGAAGAATAACTAGAAAAGGCCGAAAAGGCGCTTTAAGAAACTCGGCTATAGACTAGGATAAAGTTAGTAATAGTACTGTAAGTATACCTATACTAGCGGAACTTAACGCTACTAACCTCTATATTAAAGATAACGGCTAGATTAATAAGGTCCTCGCGAAGAGAATCCCGCTACGAGTATAGGAAGTCGGCTCGTTATCGTTAAAGGATAAGGATTAGAAGAATACTACTACTCTTATTCTATAAGCATCGCGACTAGCTACTTAAGAGGAGTAAAAAGAGAGAAATATTAAGAAAGAGAGCGGCGACGATACTATTAACGTTAATATAATCGTCGTAGACTTCGATAAGGGCCTTATAGGCGAGAATAATATTTTAAGAAGCGAGGAAGACGACGAGGCTACGCTAGTAAAGGCCGAGGCTATAGGCTAAATCTATTTCTAACCTAGGGTTAGAAATAAAACGAGTAATAAACGTACGCGATTATCTAGTTCTAAAGAGGAGTAAGTACCGGTTAAAGAACGAGTTACTCGTCTTAGTAAGAGAACTCGAGTCGTAAAGACTAGTAATAACGAGGAGATTAAAAAAGATATTAAAGAGGATATTAAGAAAGAGGTTAAAAAGGAGTTAATTAAGACTAAACTAGTTCCTACTACTAAACCTAGTAAGCCGCTTAAGGTAATAAAGTATAGATACTACTTATAATTATTAACTATACTACTAGTCGCGTTAAAAGATAAGCTAGATACCGCTACGCGAGTAGCTCTAATTATTAAATAAAGAAAGGCCGATAATAAGAATATTACGGCCTACTATAAGTACTTAAAGGATTTTAGTAGTACTATAGGACTTTAGGTTAAAGGCATTACTAGAAAGACTCTTACTAAAAGATTAAAGGTAATTCTCTAAGTAGTAAAGCGAGGCTTACTTAATTAACTATAACGAACTAAGCTATATAAGTAGTAGCGAAGAGGTAATCGATCGTAGGTCGATACTAACTAGCTAAGCTTATACCGATTTAAGCATATACTAGCTCCGGAGAATTAGTTAACGAAGGAAGAGTAGAAGAAACTCTTCGAAAAGCTCTATACTAATAAGTAGTAGTAGGCCTAAAAGGAGGTAGGAAGTATAAATATCGATCTTTTTAAAGAACTATTCGCTATTATAGGTAGAGAGGTTCTAAATAGTAGAACCGACGTATACTAGAAGTATAAAAATAATACCGTCCTAAGCTAGATCTTCCTCGAGTTAAAGATATATAAGTACTACCTACGAGTTATAAACGACGTAAAGAATAAAGAATAGTTAAGAAACTATTTCTTTAGTATCGATTAGCAGGTTATATATTAGAGTCTAAAATACTTCGCACTATATTATACTATTCGACCTAATCGCACTACCGCTTTTATCTCCTACTCGTACTATATAAAGTACTAAAAGAAGTTAAATAGCTCGTTAACCTTCTTTTATTACGTTAATATCGATATTAAGCGATTAGAAATATACGAAAGAGGTACTTATTAGATTTAGGGCACCCTATCTCTTAATAATAAGGAGGTTAACGACTATACGAAGATTCTACCTAGTATATATAAGGAAAAGAACCTAAAGGTATAGGTTAGCGAACTTAGAAAGATAAAGACTTATAAGGCTAGTTCTCTAGTTTATGTAATTATACCCGCTTACTATACGAACGCGATAAAGAAGAAGTTCGAAGTTAACTAAATAGTAGTTCCTTATAAGAAGAGAGAGATTAGAATTACCTACTCTTACCTACTATATAGTGCGTAAACCGTAAAGCGAACGCGATGTACTATACTACCTTAGTTCGTAGCTATTGATATAAACGGAAACTACGAAGTAGTTAAAGTAGGTACGTTCGATAAGATTATAGAGGGATACTAAAACTTTATACTAGCTCGAAACTCGCCGTTAGGACTCGATAATAAGTACGATACGATTAAGTACCTCTTCTTAACTACGGTAAGTATTAGCGGTCTTAAGCTAATCTTAAATAATCTTATTAGTCGTCGATATATAGATAATTTTAAGGTACGCTCGTATAAGAAGTTATTCCTAATCGAGCTAAATAAGATTAAGGACTATATTACTATATAGAAGTAAAACGCTACGACTATAGTCTTCTATAGTATCGATAAAGTTAAAGTCCTTAAGAAGTAGGCCTTTAGTAGTAAGATCTTCGAGAACGAACCGTAAAAAGAATAAACTAAGTCCTTCTTTAAGCGTAAAGAGTTAGGTTTACTAACTAATCGGTATACCGGTAACGTAAAGGAGGCTAATATCTTATTAAACTAGAACGAGTACGGTATCGGCGTATACGGTAAAGAGGAGGACGAGACTTAAGCTCGAAATATTACCGACTAGCTTCGATAATAGAACGCGCGAGAGGAAAGTAAGGAATAGTAGGCCTTATAGAACCTTAACCCCTTAACGCTCTTTAACGAGCTAAAAGAAGTATTATATTTAATAAATTAGACGCCTACTACTATCGTAGCTACTATAAGTAGTTCTAGCTCTTCTAAATCCCCTACCGCAGGTACTACTATTACTACTAGTGTAACTAGCTAGGAGGTACTTATTCTTCGTCGATCTATACGTCGCACCTTAGAGTAGTAAGAGTATAATAAAATAGTAATACGATCGCTTAACGATTTAATCGAAGGATCGATTACTATTAAAGATAAGAAGGATAAGGTCGAGAAGGAGAATAAGGAGAACGAGGACGATAAGAATAAATATATAAAAGATTAAGTATCGCGGTATACGGCGATACGCCTAATAGCGAATTTTCCTTAGGTTATTCGAGCTATTTAGTGATACGTTCTAGGTTAGTAATACGTTTAGAAGGTACGAATATAATAATAAATAACGAGTTACTTATTCTTAACTAGAGTTAGTTAACTATAAAGAGAGAAGGGATATCGTAGTATTAAAGGGTGTAGTATAAGATTAAGTAGTTAGGAAAGAAAGGTTAGCTAAAGGTAGCCTTAGTATATACTTATAAAATAGAAGTAGTCGTTAATTACTTCGATAACTAAGTAACTAATATATACTAATTATATAATACTATTTACGCTTAGTATTCGACTATATTATCTTACTATAAGCAACCTTAAATATTACTATAATAGGTTTAGAAACTAGCTAGAACTAGTAAGAGTAAGTATATAATATAAATTAACTATAAAGAGTTTATCTAAATAAGTAGCTCTACTTAAAGTAGTATATATCCTATACGTACTCTTTATATTTAAGATACTCTATCTAGAGTATTTAAGGTAAGTTAGAGTACGCTTATTCTTAAAGGATTTAGCTTCGAGAATACCCCTTTTAATTAGTTCTTTAGTTATACTAATCGCTTAGCGGCCGTATTTATTTAATCTACCTAGCTATAATTAGGCTAGTATATAATACTATTCCTCTTTAAGAGTAGTTCTTATCCTAAGAATAATTCTTAGTAATAATATAAGAAGTTACCTATACTTACTTTTAAGTTATAGTCCTTCTTTAATAATATCTTCTTATTCTCGTATATAGATTTATAAATCGTCTACTCTTTATTATAAAGAGCTAATTTCTCGATTTAAATAAGTTAGAAAACCCGCGATAGCTCTTTACTCTAATTATCTTCGCTATAGCGACTTATATACAATAATAACTAGCGTTACGAAGTATTAAGCCTATACTAGTAAGTAGCGAAAAGGCTACGACGAGTAGTTCTCTATAGAGGAATTTAATACTCTAGAATCGTAAAAGTAACGCTTAAAGATTTAAGCTCGAGAGTATTAAGAGCGCTTAGTACGACGTACTTAAGAGATAGCTATAGAACTAGCTCGAGAGTAACGCGCTCTAGATTAGATTAAGAAGCAGCTTAAGAATATATTAAAGCGATAGAGCGATATAATAAATTAGAAGATCTAAGCTCTAAAGACGCTTAAGAAAACGAAAAAAGCTAGTTTTAAGGTTAGGTAGTTATTATCTAATAACCTATTTAGTAGCGCGCTTTACGCTTATAATAATATATAGCTCCTCTTACTTCTAGCTTAAAAGTCTAATCTAAGTTTTAACGATAGAATACGGTAATAAACTCCTTAAGTATATATTTCGCGAGTTCTTATATATTCTCTAAGTCTTTATATTCTAACTATTTAACTAAGTATCTTAGTTTACTTTATCGGTTCTAATAATCTAAGATTTATCGAAATTATAGATTTCTTTCTTATCGTCCTTATCTAGCTATAGCGATATCTAGAGTTTAGCGTTATTTAGTACTAGTTTAAGAAGTAAGATATAGAATATTAAGTAAATTCGTATATTCTTTAATAGGTTTAGGATAAATATTACTAGTCCTTTCTTCTTCTTAATCTTAAATAGTTCGAGCTTTATATAGTCTAATTTCGAGCTCGGTCTTTTTATTTTAATATTTTTTCTAAGTAAATAAACGAGGTCTCCCTCTTTTAGGGTCGATCCCGCGAGCCTTTTCTTATTTACGTACTTTATAGCCCTTTTTATAAGGAATTTAAGGTTAGTTTTAAGTTCTTTATAAAGTTTATAGAGTAACTCGACCTTAATAGTCGCTTTCTAGTTAGATTAAGGTAATAGAACGTTCTTAAGCCTTAAGTAAAATCTATAATTAGTATAAAACGAAGTCTTACTATTAGTTAATTTATAGTTATTAAAGTAGAATTATATAACTAAGAGTAGTTCTACTTAATTATTTTATCGATAATTAATATATCCTTAAAGGTATTTTCGAGGGTCTAGTTAGTTTATTTAATTAGGCTATCGGTCTAAGAGTAGAACGATATTAATATCTTATACTTAGTTACTAGTAGCTTTATTAGGGATTTCTAGAATTTAAATATAAAGAGTTTATCTTAATTAAATATAACCTCTTTAGGTATTCTATAATTTACGAAGATCGTACAAAGGAATTCGTAGGCGAGGTCTTCTACTATTAATAACTTAAGGTAAGGTTTAAAGTAGAAGTACTTCGTAAGTCGATCGTAAATAATAAGAATACTATTATAAGTTATACTTATAAGAGGCTCTTTCGACTTAGATAGCTTTATAATAAAGTCTAAGGTAATAGATTTCTAGGCGCTCGTAAGAGCCTTTAGAGGTTATAATAAGCTATAAGGCTTATACTTACTATATTTTATTAGATTATAGATTTCGTAGTTCTTAATTTATTATTTATCTACTCTTAAGTATCCTATAGTAGGGTCGTTATAGTAAAGTAATATAACTTCGTCTTACTCTTTTAAACTTAGCTCCTCTAGTTCTAGTATAGCTAAGGTACGTAATCTATTAAGGTTAATAGATAATATATACGTAAGGTAATCCTATTTAGCTTATAGAATCGCCGCTAAGCTTAGCTTTAAGTCCTTTATATAATTTAATCGTTAGTTAAGAGTATTAGCTCTACTATTTTTAGTCCTCTTAATATAAAAGATCTAAAAATTATACGTTGCTAGTACTTTAAACTAGCGTACTTATCTTTAATTAAGTTATTTTATAGTACTCTAGTATATTAGGTTCTTATAGTCTAAATATACTTTAATCGTATATCTTAGTTCTTTAAAATATACTCGCTAGTATTAAAATACCTTAATAATAGCTAGTAGTTCTTTATTATAAATATTATAGTTTAGTTCTAGCCTTATTAATTTACGTAAGTAGTACGCGACTAAGTAGATCTTTCTATCTTCTTCGCTTTATATTAAAGTAGTAGTTATTACTTTATTTAAAGTATCTATTTTTAAGATCGTTTAGAAATCGAGATTAAAGATAGCTAGTATAGGTACTATAGTAAAGGTCTTCTTTAACTTCTTAAAAGCTCTTTAAGCTTCTTAGATTATCATAAATACAGTATTCGACTTTTTTATTAAGTTAATAAGTAGTATTATAATTCGTAAATAGTTCTTAATAAATCGTTAATTAAAATTAGCGAGGTCGATAAAAGCCTATATATTCTTAATAAACTAAGGCTTCGGCTAATTAAGTATAGCTTTAACCTTCTTAAGATCTATCTTTATTCCCTTTTAAGAGGTAATATATCTAAGGAATTTAACTTCGGTTTTATAAAATTCGTATTTCTTTAGTTTAATAGGTAGAGAATAGTTCTTAAGTACTTATAATACTTTTTTAATATATATAACGTATTCTTAATAAGTTTATAAGAAGATAAGAATATTATCTAAGTAAGCTATATAAAATATATCTAGATAATTAAGTAAAGCATTATTAATTAGTTTCTAGAATATAGCTAGTATATTAGTTAAGCTAAAAGGTATAATATAGTATTTATAGAGTCTATATCGTATACGAAAAGCGGTCTTTTATTTATCGCCGTCCTTAACTCTAACTTAATAATAAATATCTCGAATATTAATAGCTATAAAGAACTTTATACCTTAAAGGCGATCTTATAGTTTATTAATTTAAGGAAGTAGGTATATATTCTTAATTATAATATCGTTAAGCTTTTTATAGTCGATATAAAGGCGGAGGCTTTCGTTTTTCTTAGGTACGAATAGGATTAGATATCCTACTTTAGCCTTTTTAAGATTATATAACGCGGCTCGAATATAGCCTTTCGCTAAGTATTTCTTTAGGTAGTCTTAAAGGGCTTCTTTCTCCTTACTTAATAGCGAATATAAGGGTTTTATATAGGGGTATTTACCTTTCTATATATTAATCTAATAGTCTTATAATTTATATTTAAGTAAAGTATCGATATTAAACTTCTCTTTAAATAATTCTTAGAATTCTTAATATTTAGTAGAATATTATACGAGCTTAAATATAGCTAATATTCTTTCTATTAGTTATAACTATATTACCTTAATAAAAGGAATCGCCTTTCTAGAAGAATCGCTTCTATAATTATATTAAGAAAATAGGAGTTTATTCTTACTCTAGTCGATTTCGAGATTATAGTTCTTTAGCTATAATATTCTAAGAATAATATCGTATTTTATATTAACGATATTTAGCGAAAGTTATTCGCTATAACTATTAATCTTAAGGGTTATAGTATAGAGTTCTTAGTTTACCTTAACGTAGCTATCTTAAGTAATACTAAAAAGATTATAAGGAATCGCCTTATTCTTTTAAAACGTAGCTAGTTTATTAGCTATACGTTTATAAACGTAAGTCCCTAAGGCTCTAGAATTAATAAGAATTATAACGTTCTAATTATTAAGTATATCGCTTAAGACGATATAGCGTAAGTATTTTAGTCTTATAATATTAAGTTCTTTCTCGAATATCGATTCGAGGTAGTAAGCGAGCTTAAAATTAAGGCTTAAGAAGTATCGCTTAGCTCTTTCTTTACCTATTCTTTTAGGTAATAGAGGTATTTAATAAGTTAATAAGTATAATCCTCGTTCTTATAATTCTTAAGCTACTATTAAGAAGCTTAGTTAGCTTTCTCTTTACTTATTCCTTAATATCGTTAATAGGAATTATAATAGTAGATATAATAATATAGTATTTTTTTAAGTATATATATATTTTACCTTAGATATACGTATTCTCCTTAAAGATACTCTTCTCGAATAGTTTCGTTAATATAAGGTATAAAAATACCTCGTTCCTCGTATTAAGCCTTAACTAAGTATACTACTTTATTATTTAAGCGAACTACCTATATAATAATAGCGTTAATATTATTAATATACTCCTAGTCCTCTTCTTCGAACTCGAGAACTTAATTAATCGTAAGGAGTTAAAATTTATTAACGTCCTTATTAGATTTATAAAGAATATCGAACGTAATTATTTAATAATTAATTCTCTTTAGATCGCTTTATTAGTATATATATTCTTCTTCTTCCTTATCCTTTATCTTCGCGGGGTAGATCGGATCCTTATAGAATCTAAGTCTTAATCTTATTAGGTTTTACTTTATTTTAGTCTCTAAGTCGTATACGAAATAATAATATATCGCTAGTTAGTTATACTTTAGGTCTAGGTATACGGCCTATCGCTAATATCGAGTAGTAATATATAGATAAGTAGAGGTAACGGCTATAATTTATACCTTTTCGTTATTTAAGTAATAGTTAAGTTCTTTTAAAGCTTTTCTTAGTTTTTAACTTTCTTATTCGATATTTATTATAAGGTTATAGGCCTCTTTATAGGTAAATTCTCCCTTAATTAAGGTAGCTATTATTAGCGTTTATTCTAGAGGTAAGCTTTTTTTCGCTCTTTAACGCTTTTCTCTAGGTTTAGCGTTATTAAGTTAGGTTTTAGTACGGTATTTCTTCGTAATATACTTAGGCTTCTTATAATAAAGATAGAGTTTATTCTTAATTCTCTTATCTCGTTTCTTCTACGTGAGTTTTTCTTATTTCTAGAATTTTCTCTTATTTAGGTAGTTTCGTTTCTTCTAAGTAGCGTTAAGGTCTATAGGTATAGGCTTATAGTAATTCTTTAAGTATTACTTAAGTTTACTCGTATTAGGTTTATTTAATACTTTAAACGTAGAATTATCTTTCTCTTATTTTTTAAGCCTTCGCTTATAGATTCGTCCGTTAATCGTTTACGATTAAGTAATTATAGCCGCTAGGGTATTAGGTTTTTCGACCCTAAATAGTTCGTTCTTAATCTCTTTCTTTAGTTCTACGTAGAACGCGGCCGTAAGAGCTAAATCGTTTTAAGTAATACGAGACTTTAGTTATTAGAATTAAGATATATAGTAAAAGACTAAGCTATATTAGTATAACGCTCGGATTTTTAGCTTAGCTTCTCGTTTCTCGTTAATATCCTCGTAGATTTTATTAATAATAACTTTAAAGTTTAAATAAAGAGAGAAGATTTATATAGTCTCTTCTTTTATCTCTTATAATTCGGGGTTTATAAAATCCTTAAGGTAGAGTTTAAACTAGTCTATCGCGTTATCTCTTAAGTAAGTAGACGCGTATACTATCTTTTACTCCTCTAATTAAAAGTTCTTTATATAAAAAAGAAGATTAAGATTAATTTAGTTTAAGAATTATCGGAGTTTCTTTTTATCTTTATAAAAAAGGTCTACCGCGGCTACTTTAAACCTAGAAGGTATAAAGAAGATTGCTAATAGCGAGGCTTCTATTATTACTCCTAATAAGGAAGTACCTTTCTTAATTATACTAGCTCGACTTAGTACTCTTAAACCTATTATAAGGTTAGTAAGTTAGTTAGTTAATTCTTAAGTAGAAATTTATCGTAACTAAAATCTACTTATACGTACTTATACTTACTAAAAGCGATACTTAAAGTATTAAAGGTACTCCTTAAGACTAACTATATAAGGATAATTAAAGTATTAAAGATACTCTTTAAGACTAATTATATAAGGATAGTTAAAGCCTTAAAGGTACTTTAAGTAGGTATTAGCTATTATAAGGTATAGAGTAGTATATAGTAGAAGGTATTAATATAGGTTTAAAAACTAGCTAGGACTAGTAAGAATAAGTATATAATATAAATTAACTATAAAGAGTTTATCTAAATAAGTAGCTCTACTTAAAGTAGTATATATCCTATACGTACTCTTTATATTTAAGATACTCTATCTAGAGTATTTAAGGTAAGTTAGAGTACGCTTATTCTTAAAGGATTTAGCTTCGAGAATACCCCTTCTAATTAGTTCTTTAGTTATACTAATCGCTTAGCGGCCGTATTTATCTAATCTACCTAGTTATAATTAGGCTAGCGTATAATAAGGATCTCCTTACTTAAGTATAATATTAGTAGATATATAATAAGCTATACGTCTATTATTAATATAGTAGTTTAATAATTAATTTATACTATATTAGCCTTATTTATAGCTTACTTTACCTCTAGAATAGTCGTTTAATATTATACTCTACATCCTAGTTTACGGCTCGATTATATATATGATCTTTACGAAGACTAGAATATAGCATTATCTTATCTACGTAAAAATATCTATTCTTGCTATGTTTGTCTACGAGGCTGAGATATGCCGTCAGGCTAAACATTCGCCTGAGCACATTGCGAGCCTTACCTGCTTCACAAGGAACTTCATACATGGAGCTCAGCCCCAATATCCACCTCTTCTCTTTCTACCTATGCTTGCTACCTACTTGTAGAGTATGGGTCACTTGGCTGTGACTTGCTGGTTCTCCTGAATCCAAGGTGTCATGATGTACTAACGTTACATCGATATATTCAGTACCCGAAACCGACGTCAGATCAAAACAGTAGGAAAACGGTGTTGCCTAGTATCGTCAGCAGCTAGAGCCATGCTCATTCCCTGAAGTCTTTAGGTCTCTTCCATGATTTCAAGCACTACGGACAGCAGCATCGGACCGTGGCCGAAAGTAAGGAGAGCACTAGCGCTGTCATCTGTCTCGTGCCTTAGATGAGAGATCTCAGCAATCGTTCCTTGTGGGGATGGTTTAACAGTCTTTAGGGATGACAACCAAAAGCTGTGGAGTCGGGACGAAGTCCACGACAATACTGGCTTCTATTGCGCATACAAGCTCCCACGTTTACGACCTCTGTGAAAATGACGATCCAGTTGCTTCAGGACATTCTCCAAGAAAAGTCCGTTGTTTGCCATAACACACGATCCTATCAGTCACGCTATGTCCAGGGTTTCGCCATGCTCCCGCTCCAATTACACCTCTGGTGACCTGCATCACTCTAACCCATGCAGGCTTGCCACACAGACTTACATGCGCACCGCCAGTTCTCTTACGACGATGGTACAGCATGTCGAAATTTTGGTGGCGAATTTCGAATCACGCTGCCGGAGGGAACTATACAATCACGAGAAATGGCAAAGACAACGGAAGTGGCAGTCGGAACGGTGCGGCCAGTCTTGCTCAAGTCGAGTGCTGACCAAGAGGGAGGCAGATCTAGATCTTCAGAAAGCGATCTTAGACAAATTAGCGCAGGCCGAGAACGATCGGAAGGGGTTCACAGGGGACGAAAAGGTGGCGCAGGGTCATTTACGGGACACGGAGCAGATGCTGCAGGAGTTGTTGACGACAACTTTCACCGTTGGGATCTGAGAGTCGACATCACATTGTACCAGGATGTATAGCACTCGAGACCATGCCTCCTCATTCCTCGCCTAGAGAAGTGCTAGCCGGGATCTTCTGCTCTTGCTCTCTCGCCAATACATCTGCATGTTCCTGCAGCAGCCTGGATCGTAATTCAGTGAGACTCTGTTGTGTCTTGTTGCCGCAGGCATGTCGACTGGCAGTGCATGCCCCGGTTGTGGCTTCCGATACAAAAGGTCGTAATCAACGCTTTCTGGTCGTATGGCAAGCATGTATTATCCCATGTGACACAGATCTGTGGGAGGCGCACATGTTCCAGAGCCTGGTAGCTCAAGCTCGCGAATAACATACGCAGGTCACTGCTTCTCGTTTATTCAGGTGAGATTCTGTACACAAGGTTCGCGTCATTGAGAGGCATAATAATGCTCTTCGTCAGTCTTCAATTTCTTGTCGCTGTTTTCCGAAGTCCCTGAACCAG
>Ga0210040_10003928_pt1 | contig 19745 bp, 18 predicted proteins | sample CryGeyCG12114_NA_FD_185462 | JGI IMG/M metagenome (GOLD analysis project Ga0210040, IMG submission 185462) | Groundwater microbial communities from aquifer - Crystal Geyser CG19_WC_8/21/14_NA (SPAdes) (version 2) | ecosystem: Environmental > Aquatic > Deep subsurface > Groundwater | place: USA... | reverse complement strand
AACAATCATAAACTGAAATAGAAATGACCAGAAAACACAAATGAGTTGCACAATGAAAGTAAGAGTCAATGGATAGAATACACACACAATGCACCCAAAATATAAAAATAACCACAGTACGAAACATAGAGGGTGATTTATAACCGACGGCGGCGACGCCGTCGTCGACGTAGATAATTTTCGACGGCAGCGGAAAACCATAGAGTTTACTATGAGCCATGGAATTTTTCAAACGAGAGCGCGAAATTTTTCAGCAAAAATTTGACGGTCAAAAATTAAATTGACCATAATTTAGCAAAAATTATTATCTGAGAAAATTTTGAAATTTTAACTTCATTTCCTGGCCGAGATTCACAATGTTTAACAGTTTTTTAAAATTTTTTTATTTAAAAATTCCACGGCGGTGTTTCTTATCACGGTCTTATCACGGACGGTGCATCAACGCGTCGGCGCGTCGATGAAAATTATCGACGGCGGCGGCATGAAATTTTGACAAAAAAACCGCGTCGACGACGGCCTTAACTCGACCGCGCACACCTCTATTCAAAACAAAATCGAATGTTGCAAAACCACTGACTTGAAATCCCACATTCAAAATGAATCAATCACATTTGATTTTCGCGCCATAATAATAGTGCTACAAATTTGTACAATATACTTATCAAATGATGAAAAAATTACCTTACTGTTTCAAATTGAAACAACTAATTAAAAACTGAAACCACTTTTTGATCGATTGGGGTTATACTACATCTTACCTGAAAACTGCGCATGATCTTTAACCTCGTTCCAAACAGAGTGTGTTAACACAAATTCCAACTTGCGTTTTCAGGTTATTTTCCATTTAACATGTAGAGCATAAGGCTCTCCCGTTTCTACAATTATAAGACTCGCCTTTGCAGGCTTCGTAAAAAAAATCATATTTCAAGTGATTCAAGTATAGTCCGCGCAGAATTGAAACGGAGGGAATGCAATGCTATGGGACATGCATTTGTGTGTATTCGACGTCCGTTTCAGTTTTGAGAATAGAGTAAACAAGTCTAGTTTGAAATTACACTCCATACAGATTGTAGAACTGCGACCTGATTTCATTCTGACATCTGACCCGTTAGAGATTTCAGCATGTGTATAGAAGCGTCCGTAATTTTGATCGACAGTGCCGTTTACCAAAGCGACGCACACGTCTATCTACAACGGTGCTTTATAACTTCGGCAGCATATAAATAGAAACTTGTAAAACCTGGGTCCATGCAGTTGAAATTTTGCCCAAATAATGTTATTAATTTTTTATTTATGCATTACTGATGTCTCCACTGAAAAATAAATAATTTCAAAACTTTAGCTCTTTAGTTTCTAAAGCAATGCAAAAATGAATGAATGTTAATATTCTTTATTTAAAGACACACAACGTCTGTTCAATAGAATAGAATAATAAGTGATACGTAATCTGTTTCAGTCAACTCAACATGTTTTTTCGCAAAATTTCATCGGCCGCATATTGATTTCTCCCCAACTGTTGCATTTTGAAACAACGACTTCGCTAATGTGCACGTAGTTCAAATCCTGTTCAATTATCTTTGCGCTAGAATGAATTACGAAAAACAACGGTTTCAGGTGCAAACCTATTTTTGGATCACTCAATGGGTGCCGAAATACCAAGAAAATCAGACAGGAACATGGTCTAAAAAGTCTTTTTGGAGAAAATCTTATGAAACATTGTTTATTCAAGGAACAAATTATGCCTTATTTTGTGCCTCAAGTGTATTGAGTGTCATTCTTTGGACCAAATCCGAGTGGAAGTCAAGTCTTCATCATAGCTTAACCATAATTTTTTTACTTGTCTCACTTCTCCTACTTTGGGAAAGTCTAAGCATAGCACCAATCATCCGTCGATCAAACAGTATTCATCAGGTCTTAAAGTTTGACCAATCGTTAACAGGTAATTTAAAATGCTAAAAACATCTGAGGTAGTAAGCATTTTTAGAACAGCACTTACCAAGGCTTTTTTTAAATTTCAGAACAACTGCTGAAAACACGTGAAGCCAGAGAAATTGCCTGGAAAAAGTACGGATTCAGAATCAAGGATTTCTCTACCATTGTGTTTGCCGTGTCTAATCTGGCTCCGTTACTTTTGCTTATTTCGGTTGAAACGGGGAATGATCCTGTTTTCGAAAATGTCATGAAGCCGGTTTTGTTCCCATGTAGCCCCTGGACTGCAACTTGTGTTGTGTATCGATTTGTTGAATTTTCTTACATCATGCTATCAGTCGTTATCATGTTAGAATTAAATTGTTTGATCTTTTATATCACACACGTCATTAGCAGCGTTATGTTTTGGCTACGATTTGAAGCAGATTGTTCCCGCTCTAAAAAGTTCCTGAAGCGTGGTGAGCAGAATTTTATGATCATTAATTGACTCACACACACATTTTTTCACGCACAGAAAGTTTCTAGAATGTGATTAAGAGCAATTTAATAAAAAAGCTCTCTGAAGATTTGCTTTGTCACATCCTAGAAAATTTCTGTGCGTGAAAAAATTTGTGGATTATTGAAAATTTGGCAAGTCAGAAATTGAACTCGTAAAAGTGAGTCTGGCTAAAGGCCAGTGGGCCCGGCTAGTAAGGATTTACCATGGATTTTTGACCATGACGCAACCTATAGGGATTTAGCAACAGTTTTTGACGATGAGGCTGAAATTGACTCCTTACCAAGGCAAACTTTATTGTATGAAGTATACTTTTTCACTAATATAGCAACTGTGCATTGGAATAAATAGCGTTGTTACTCACAGTGGTTGCAGTAATGTAGCTACAAATAGTGAATAACGAAACGATTTCAAATTGGAAAGCGTAGTCAAGGTAATGTTGACAAACAAACAAACAAAATTCCGTACCATGGTAACGTGAAGCAGGCAAAAATTCGGAATGATAAAAATTATTTTCAAGTTTAAAAAGCCAGTGTAAGACAACAATATAATATGACCGCATAGCATGACAAAAAAATTTTAAATTCTGTGATAGTTACAAAGACTTCTTTGAAATTTTAATCTTATTTGCACAGCCCGTTATTGACGGTCTATTCGACTGGCATTATATCATAATAATTTAGCAGAGAAGAAGAATAATTTAATACAGAAACCGTTTGAAGAGCGGCTTCTTTCACATTTAGAAAAATCTTGTGTCAGAAAACTAGCGGATCATTGAAAATTTGGCATGTTCATTCGTCCTCGCAAGAGTGAGTCTTGCTAAAGGTCAAAGAAGAGGGGACCCAGCTACTTAATATTAATTCAGATTAAAATTTGAGTCAATTTGGAGGGACAGGGAACATTTTATAAATAGCTGTCATTTAGTCATTCAATTTCACTCATTTTTCAAGTTGACTGGTAGACAGAAGCCTGAATTGTCCCATTTGATAGTAGTATCTAATGATTTTTTTTTCGCAGTGATTTGTATTTCTCCTGACCAATATAAACAATGTTGCATTCTATTGAACCGAATTAACGAAATAATGGGAACGACATATGTTGGAAGCTACCATTTCTTCTTAGGAAGCCTTTTCGCTTTTGCATTTTTCGGTCTCCTGAAAATCGATTTTAGAGGTTATATGGATGCAAACTTAATTATACTCAACTTAATATTGGCTATTGGCATCTCTGTAATCCAATATTGGAATTTCCACACTGCTATTCATTTTTTGAAGTCAACAGAGCGCAAAAAACGACTATATAAACTCAAATACCCCAAAAATGTGAAACTTAGTCAGAAATTGACAATGTGTTTACCGTTAGCAGCTTATAAACTGGGTGGGCCATTTTTTTCCGCTTGTAGAGACGGAATGCTAACTTTTTATAAGGCTAGTCTTGACTTGGTAGTAGTGCTTGTTACGGATTTTTAACTGGGAATATTTTGCTAGCGAAGTTATATGAATCTCTATCATTTGTGTGCAGTTCAATTGCATGTGTGAATTTTTTGCGCCCAGATGACGCCAGTATCATCCAATAAAAAAGCTAACATAATTCAATTTTGTTTCGCATAATATAGAAATTACTATGAAACAGCCTAGTATTATGAAAAAATTATTTGCATGCTCTGCTATGTTTCATTTCAATTACATAAAATCTGAACTACTGATTTCAAGTTGGAATTTCTTTTATGTTAATTAGTTTGTGAGTATCCACTGATTGATTATAGATTTGAGTCATTTGACAGCTTTGATCTGTAATAAACTTTATTGCTCTAACCCTTGGCAATTTATCAACTGTGTGCATCATTTTTTTCCACTTGTGGAAACGAAATATCAATGTTTTAATATAAAGCTAATCATAATTTAGTAGTAGTACTTGTTAGGAATTTTCATATTGAAAATAGTCGATTGATAAACTTCAACTTAATTGCCTTGCCAGTTTATCAATCCGCTCATATCATGTACATGTTTGCATTTGCGGCCCACAGATGGAGCCTGTATCATTCTATAGAAAGTATATTAACCTTCTACAGAGATCAAAGGTGTACGCATCATTTAATTCCTCAAGATTTGGGATTTCACCAAGGAAATTACCCAGCATGTGCAATAAACTTTAATCCATGCCATTGTTGACTGCTTAATATTATCAGTGGACTTTGTATTGACCTGCTGATAAGAAATTGGAACTATAACATATATATGAGAGCACAAAAGTTCGTTGGTCTGGCACGATTTTTTTTTTGTTATAAAGTCATTTTAAACTGGTAACCTATTTGTCAACCATTCACTTACTCACTCACTATGGACAGAAGTTATCTTGTGGACATTTTAGCCACACTATTTGGACTGGGTACATGGCTCTGTGTGAATGGACTTTGGGTTGAATTGCCACTTTTGACACAAAGATTGCCCGAAGGATGGAATCTACCTTCCTATTTATCAGTGGTCACTCAAATAGCTAATGTTGCCCCCATAACTTATTCCGCTCTACATTTCTTATTCCCCAAACGTGTGAGTGAGAAATGGAGCATTTATTTTGTTATGACTGTCGGGCTCATTGCCACAGTTTTGTTGGCAAATTTCTGGGATCGGACTTCTTACGTTGGAGGCGAAAATCATTCTACTGCTTTAATAGGTGAGCAATACTTTTATTCACTTCTGGAACAAAAATTATACGAAAAAATATGTTAAAACATCCTTTTTTTGCAGTTCTCGTCTTCTTCTTAGCTTCAGTGGATTGCTCCAGCCGAGTCCTCTATTTGCCATTCATGGCACGATTTCAACCCATATATTTATCTTCTTATTTCATTGGAGAAGGGTTGTCCGGATTTGTACCAAGTATTGTAGCCTTGATTCAAGGAACCGGAGGAAATCCTGAATGTCGGACTGTTGTCAATGAAAATGGGACTGAAGAAATTGTTGCCCATATACCTGACCCTAGATTCTCAGTGGACACTTTTTTCTACTCCCTATTTGGTTTCACACTTATTAGTGCCTGTGCATTCTACGCACTCAATTTAGATGGTGTTACCAAATCTGCGAGACTGCATGATTCTGATTTCTTGACTGAGCCAACAGGTAAAAAGCTGTTGTTAATGAAATATTATAAGATTCAGTCAAAATGAGATGTAAATGTTCTTTTTCATTAGATCCAGAAAAACTTACTGAAAAATCATATCTCATCTCTCTGAAAAAACCCGCATATGTGGCTTTAATTTCTCTGCAAGCATTGATCTGCGCATTTTCAAATGGAGTCTTCCCATCAATTGTGTCCTATTCTTGCCTACCTTATGGGAATGTCGCCTATCATTTAGCAGTCACTTTGTCCAATATGGCAAATCCGGCTATTTGCTTTTTGGGACCGTTTATGCCGCCCCCTACAAAAAACTCGGTCTTAGGGGTTTCTGGTTTCTCTGCTGTGGCTGCTGCCTATGTGATGACCACTGCTTTACAAAGTCCTAGTCCCCCGTTGATGGGAAATGTTTGGGGAGAAATTTTACTGGTAAATAAATCCAATGTTTCAAAAAAATTTAACTTTAATATGCTTTGATCTCCTAATTTGATTGATGAGAAGGTACATACATATAAATAGGTTAAAGCTTGCAACCATTAGTCTCAAAAAGATTTTTGTAAGTATTGTCTCGCTATTTAAAAAAAATGAAAAGAAAAGGAACATTACGATACGATCTTTATCTTGTAGGCTAGCTTCCAAAGGAAAGGTTAAATATTGATTGAACAAAAACCTTACTTTCGATTTTATAGCAATATAAACCTGCCTGAAGATAGGAATTCGATATCGTACACAATTTTTTATACACAAGTCTACAAAAATGGGCTATTTGAGGCATATATTGCGTAAACTAAAACCTTAAGCAAACTTTTCGGGCTCATTTGTTTTCTAAATTGCAAAGTTTTTAGTTTCATTCAGTATGTTATACGTTTTCTAAACTAAACCAATGCTATGGGCTAGCAATACCTTTCTGTTCACGCAATACCCATTTTTTTCCTCCAGATTTTCATATTTTTTGTGTTTAAATGTGACTACCTCTCACGTGTACACATTTTTTATGAAATATAATTTGAAATGTGATATTATTGCAGATTGGATCCTGGATTCTAATGGTTGGCGCATTTACCTACGTGCGCGTCTCAATTGCATCCCTCATGCGAGAAGAAAATGGCAAGAAAGGTTTATTTTTATGCGGAGCTGTAACACAGTTGGGTTCAGCTATTGGTGCTTTCGTTACTTTTTTCATTGTCAACTATTCTGATGTGTTTCAAGGGTATTATCCATGTTAGTTAGTAAACTATATTCATATCTTTAACAAAAGTTGTGTTTTCCTAGCTCAGTAAAAGGAATCACTGTAATCTGATTACATAGAAACTTTTTTGATTTGCAATAAAAACTCATATATTTAGTATTTCTCAAGTTGTAGCGCAATTGTTAAAAATTGCGAATATTTTCGGTCCATAAATTGTTAACGTCAACAACCGCTAAAAATGTATACAAAATTGTGGATGCCAATTTGTGCATATCAAAAACCCAACTTCATATCTATCATAAATATTTCAAATTGACTCAAGTTTTGCATAAGAAATAGTATTGAGAAATTTTAGAAGCACCAAATCCATCTAATGGAATATTTAAGTAGTTATACATATGGAAAACAGATAGTTAGTTAGTTACACTACTGTGATAGTGCTGATGAAAGGATATTTGAGACACCTAACAAGATAATTACAAGCTCGTAATTCATCCTCGAAGGAAAAAATGGATTCTTGTATTAGCAAGGCGATCTACTTTTAAGTAAACAATTGTAATCTATATGCCCTTTGATTATATAAGGATAATAATTATGGGATATGGATGAAACAGAAGCTGTCCAAACCTGGCACTCATTATTTTTTCACTCAACTTAATATGGAAGTTAAATGACTTGGGTAGTGCGGCTCACACACATATGACATTTACAATGTGACTGATGTTGTGACTCCTTGGATAAAACGCAACACATTTTGGTTTCCATCCGTAATGAAACAGATTTTAAACTGCCAATGATATTAAAGTCCATAAAAACTTAAATTAGATTTTTTAGGTGTTAAATAGAAGGAGATAAATTTTAAAAAAAGAATAACTTTTTTGCATTTTGTTTTAAACAACCGTTAGCAGAAGGATAAGAATGAAGCTTTATTGTAAACTTGCCAAAAAGTATGGACACCTCATTTTCATATGAAAGGTTAATTGACCGTGGATCGGATAAATCAATAGAAGAAAACCATTATGACGTCATAAACTTTAATTGCACATTAAGTCCGTTATGAAAGAGAACGCTACAAACTACTTAACTAACTAGGTGATCAAAGAATGATAAAAATCAGAAAAAAATATCCTGCTGTAAAAACACACAAGTTAAATAATACGCCTTCATCATTACACCGGCAAATTATGCAATTTCATACGAAAAATCACTGTGCTGCAAAAGTGCGGGAGGAAATTTTTCAATCAATCTTATACTTGAAATAATAAAAACACCGGAATTTTTCCAGGATTGTAACTCACTTTGAATTTTTTTGGCAAAACGTTACTCAAATTTTCAAAATTTTGATATCATTACTGTGGAATTTATCCGCATGTAATCGGAAGAGCACTTTTTCATGCCGTCAACAAATCAACAACATTTAAAGGAAGAGGAAGGTCAAAAAAGCCGTCTTGCGCTAAAAGCAAGAATGTGCTAATTATGCATATAAGGTATGTGAAAAATGTTCATTAATGGATGAAAGTGGCAAAAAAAATGCCCCTGTAGTTTTAGTTAGTTAGTAAGCAACAAATCGTGCATAATGACAAAACGATAATGATCTGATTGTTACAATTTTCATCAATCTTCAATATAATTCAAACCAAACTTAGTTAGTTAGCTTTGCCAATATTGAGAGAGTCAAATTAACAAAGTAATGTAAAAAATCTGATGTTCAAATAGTCTTTTTAGGGCTCCTTTCCAGAAAAAGTTGGCAATTTTGCCAACAACAAAAATAAATAGTGATACAATTCAATCATCTTTGCTATACAAACAAGATTCACTACTCAATTAAATATCTGCAGGCCTTGATGTACTCAACAGGTGTGGTACTCTATAACCTTACTCACTTTTTTTTCATCTGTGTGCGGCGAACGGCGACTCACAAACTACACGTTTTTACTATGTGTGCTTGACCCATCCCTGTTTGTAGGGCAAATTCTCACCGTTAATCTTATATTTGGAATCTATATCAGGTATGGATATATATAATGGTTGACTGAAATTTTTTTTCTACCTTGGTTGCTTTTGCTTTGAATGACTTTTTTTTACGCTTTAATGAAAAATTTATGCACTAGTACAATTTTGGAGGTTTAAAATATCAATTACGACATTTTGCAATGCTTTAGAATAGAAGGCAAGGCGATTTTTTAGTGCAATAGAATCTAAGGCAAATTTTTTTCATGCTTTAAATCTAAACCAGTCTTAAATTTTTTCATGCTTTAAAATCTAAGATAGCAATTTTTTTCTGTGCTTCAAAATCTAAGACTAACATAGTTTTTTTCAGTGTTATAGAATCTAAGACTTACATAGTTTTTTTTCAGTGCTATAGAATGTAAGGCAACTTTTTTTCATGCTTTGAATCCTAATCCTGACATTTTTTAGCGCTTTGAAATCTAAGGAGCAGTTTTTTCAGCGTTCCCTAAGCTGTAAGTTCTTGCAATGCCTTTCAGCTTTAAGCCAACCATTTTTTCAATGCTTAAAAATCCACGCTTAAAATTGTGCTTTAAATCTAAAAAAATATGGACCCAAACCAACATTTTTTCGTATCCTTTTCTTTTAAGAATGAATGAATCACATTTTCAAAAAAACTCTGCCGTTTAAAGAATAATGAATTATAAAACCTCTCCATAGGGTAAACCAAAGGACACCCTTTTTCTAACGCCATTGATAACAAACAAACTATATATACGATAATAATAATGAGAGCACTAGCATTTAATCACGTGATTCCACAATATTATCACTTGACTGTCTTCAGAGCTTGTTATTACTATTGCGTTGATTTATAGATGACAGCTATTAGAGGAGTTGTAATCATAAGGTAGTGGCTGTCTCCTAACTTATTACAACACAATTAGTTTGCCACTGGTTCTTCATTGTGACAATAAATAAAAGCACAGTGTCAACTTGCACGCTCCTAAATGCCAAGTGAGATCATCAATCTGCACCCATTTATCGATGATAAGAATCAATCGCAAATATATTCTATTTGGATCAATGTTATGGCCGTTTAGTTTGTTCCCTTTAATGTCTGACTTTTGGATGACCTCTATTATATTTGGGATCAGCCTGCTTATACAGTATTTCACTTGTCTGTGAATGAAAACATTAAAATTTCCGTATGTTCAAGCGTGGGTTGCTTTAATTTCATTTACATGCATTCTTGCCTGCCGCATTCTAAAGCAATTCCTACAGTAGCTACAAATTTCTTGTTTCATCAGGAAAAAACTTGACATTTTCTACCTTAAAATTTCAATACACAGTTCAAAACCTCTAAACGAGTAATGAATACTGTATATGAAGTAATGGAATAAAAATCCAGTATCTTGAGAGCAATTTAAAACCATGTATTGTTTCCAACCCTTAGGAATTGCCTTGATGAAATCATCTGGCTTCAAATTTCCTTTAAAGCTTTTCAATTTACATTTTTAAATTGTTTTGTCCATACAACATACAATTTTTCTATCTGTATATACATTGCCCTTCATAGTTATAGTAGTTAAGTTAGTTAGTTAGTTAGTAAAATTTTCATTATACTAATCAATTAACCAACTAACTAACTACTGATGAACACATCATCGCACTAACTAACTTAATGTCACCACCAAAAAAAATCAATAAGTAATTAAATTGACAAAAATTATTATTGATGAACTTGAATTATGGGTGGCGTCCAAGGGAATTAAAAATCTCGTCTTGAATGCAAATCTTTGGTACAAAGCTAATAGATGGGGAATTTGCATATGCACAAGGCTAACAATGGTAGTTAGTTAGTTGGTTAGTTACATTATGGTCATGAGATATCAATATTTGTATCAATCACTGGTCACTCTATTTGGCTACTACAAACTAACTAACTAACTAACTAATGCGTGCGTAGTTATAGTTCGTTTGTACGTTGCTACGATTCATTCATGACGAGAATTTGGCGCCTTAATTCATGAATTAAATGTATTATAAAGTTATTGATGAAAGCTACAGATATGATTTGAATATATGATGAAATTTTGTTTGAAAAAAATAAAAATTTGTAAAATGAACCGAAAAATAATGTAATTTTTTTCCATGTTTTCAAGGTAAAAGTTTTTTTAAGGTTTGATGTGTGAAATTAGTTGTCGAGTTTTGTCTTTAGGAAATTTCACCGATTGTGGCGAAATTAATCAGGCAATATGATTCCCGGTTTAAAAATTGTGTGGATATTTGGTTTTACAGGTTAAACAATGAAAAATATTTGGGAATGCGGAATATTGGAAATCAGAAGGAATTCGCTTTGGAATATAATTGTTGCCAATAATGATTTAATTTCGAACTTATATCCAAATATTATGTCTATTAAACGTTACAGGTAAGTAAGCGTTCAAAATGATGACGAGTGAGCATTGTTAGGCCGATCAACTCGTCAATACAAACTTCAATTAACTAACTATAGCTACCTGAACTTTGTGCCAGCTTGTTTTTCTGTATAAAAAGAGGAACTCGGTTTTCAATAATCATTCAGTTCTTAATTTGCTCAAGCAAAAGAAACACATTGTGAACACGAGTTCGAACGGTAGAGTAATTTAGTCAAGATGATGAAGGTAACTAATTTTTTCAAAATTTTCATGTTTTTTTTAAATTCAAAATTTTAAATTTCGAATAATTGTGGTTTTAGATTGTCGCCCTCCTCGCCTTTGTTGGCGCCGCTAGTGCCGGAATCGTTGCTGCCCCAGCTGCTGTTTCCCATTGTAATTAAATTAAATCAAAATTTTTAATCGCATTATTGTTTTTTTTTCAATTTTCATATTTTTTACAGCCAGCGTGGTTAAAGCCGCCCCAACTTTGGCATACAGAGCCGCCGCTCCAGTAGCCTATGCCCATGCTGCTCCAGTAGCTTACGCCCATGCTGCTCCAGTAGCTTACGCCCACGCTGCCCCAGTAGCTGTTGCCCACGCCGCACCCGCTGTCTACCACGCTGCTCCCGCTGTCTACCATGCTGCCCCAGTTGCCAAGGCTGTTGTTGCTAAGGCCGTCGCTGCTGAGCCTTTCGATGCCCATCCTCAATACAACTTCGGATACTCTGTAAGTTGATATTTACTTGTAAATCGTTGTTAAAAAGTGATTCCCATAGATTTTTTAGTTCGGAGTTCGGTGCTAAAGATGAAACGCATGCATTGATTATTGATCGAACGAATTTTTGTTTTTTGAGAAAATAATTGACTGTTACAGTAAATTTAAACCTTTATATCCAGGTGAATTTGCTAAGAACATTCAAAACTGACAATTTACAGTCGTTTACAGCTTACATTTGCCTGCACTTAAATAAACTTACCTCCTGAAAAAATGCCCGTCTTTAGAATCCTATTTTTTTTAATTGCAGGTCTCCGATGCCGTGACTGGTGACCAACACTCCCAAACTGAATCCCGTGATGGAGACTCTGTCCAAGGACAATACTCTTTGGTTGAGCCTGATGGTGCCGTCCGTACCGTCACTTACACTGCTGACGCCGTCAACGGATTCAACGCCGTTGTTGACCGATCTGCCCCAGCTGTCGTCAAAGCTGCTGCCCCAGTCGTCAAAGCCGTGAAAACTTTCGCTGCCCCAGTTGCCTACGCCCACGCTGCCCCAGTTGTCAAATCTTTCGCTGCTCCAGCAGCTTATGCCCATGCTGTCCCAGTGGTCAAAACTTTCGCCTCTGCCCCTCATTACGCTTATGCTCATTAAGTAAGAAAAGTGAAAAAAACTGTCTGCTATGAAAATTCTGGTCCAAATTTACTTGCCAGTCACTATGTGGGATTAATTCATTTGAAATATTGGGTTTGTTTACTATATGTCTCATATTTATGTGTAAAAATAAAGTTACAATCTCAAATGCACTGTGCGGCCATTGTTTTTTATGGTTATTTGGAAGCATTTTGATGTGTGTGCATTATTTTTGCCAATTGTATATGCTGCATTCCACTCAACACATTCGTCGAAAAACAAAAATGCAGTCTAAGATGCCATCAGTTCGAATCCCATTTCTGTGAAAACACTCTGGCTGAAGCAGGAAACCATCTGCAAATAATTGGAGATGGAGATACTGAAAACTTTGTTGAAACGAATCGTTGGTCAGTCTGTCTGTCTGACCGTATGTCTGTCTGTCTGTCCGTGTGTGTTTGTCTGTCCGATTCGGCTATAAAGCATGAAGGACTTAACAGATCTTGCAGGAATTTTGTGTACATGTTCTCTTCCAAGCGTAACCATAACTTATTTCATGGACAAAACCTGAATGGTCATTTGCTCGCAGGAAGATCAAAAAAGTCAAAATTCAGTTCTTAATCTGTGGTTTTAATTACTCTAGCATTCTCCTGTGTATGAAAACGACAGAATAAAAAATTGCAAGCCAATTCTCATGCAGAGCTCACTTACTCCCTATATGTGTACATAGCATAGCTCGTAGCAAACATACTAACGTTTAGTTTGACTTGAAGTTTGACTAACAATAACAGAATCGCAAATAGTTTAAAATGCAAACTTTTGCTCATTATAAGTCAGTACAGGTAAAAGTTTGCAAATTTTTTTTTACATTTTTTTAACTTAATACTGAATACAGCACACAATGGACATGTACAAAACATTTTTTCAAACGAAGATTTGAGAAATTGAGCTTAATTGTACATTACATACTTTTAGCATGGAGTGTGTGTGCTGTGCATACAAGTCTATCAAGAAATATTCTCATTTCTCATGCCATTTGATTATATACGCATCATAATCTTCAAACGTCAAATCTGCGCACACATATACACAAAAATCTAACCATTGTTAACAAAAAGTCATCTCAAGCAGACAATGCTAATCATTCTTTTAACTTCCGAAACTTGCTATTCTATACTAACTAACTATAGCTCAATGGGTAGAAACATTTAGTCAGTTGAGTGACCAAATTTCATCACGAATACAATTTACAAGCTACAATGTGATTAAAGACATTGAAAAAAGTTCATTGCCATATTTTTTTTGCAATCGAGTAAATTATATCAAGTTAGGAACAATGTTATTCCATGCAAAAGGAAAAGCCAAAAACAATGCATTTGATAGATGATTAGGGTAGAAAAATGAAACAATGTAGAGCAAAAAAAAATGTCCACTAAATTCTATTTACAATTACAAAATACACGATTTTTTGGGGTGAAAAATATGTTTTTAAAAATAAAATTATATGCTTGAACACATATTTCTAATGCATTACTGTATAGACGCTTCCGATATTGCCAATAATGGGTGGAGACCTTTTTTTCAGTCTGCTCAGCTCATCTTACAATATAGCTATACCTAGCTGACGTGTTAACAAATTATAGATATTATAATTCTCATGTTATAGACATTGAAAAAAAGTTCATTGTCACTTTTTTTAATTCCCAGTCAGTCAGTCACTAGGCCATTGTTGTTTCTTGTTCGTATTGATTTTATTGGAAAATTATGCTAATATGGCTGGCTCATTTCCCATGGAAGCTACATAAAGTTTCAAATACACATGGGTCAACAATACATTAATATGGTGGGCAGTAGCTCTATTTTGTGCAGTCATTAAATAGTGAGTTGTCCTATCTCAATTTGGTGGTAATTTATACCGCCCTACCCTTTTAATTGATGTTAGATGCAATGTGAGAAGGTTAGCGACAGATTTACCGGAGTTTGATTTTTAAGCGCCTTTGCTTACTCCCTATGCGTCGGTAAAAAAATGTCGAAAGTAATCAATTACTTACGAATGGGAAGTTTTGCATAGTTTTGGCTTATGTTTGAAACCAGTGTTGTTTGTCTAAAATATTAAAATTTCAAAATAAAGGTGGAGACAATAATTTTTTCAAAATTTAAAATTTTATGCGCAATAAAAAATTGTGCTGTAGCCTTTATTGCAAGAATCCGGTATCTTAAGACTTTCATCACAGGTAGTAAAAATTCCTTGCCATTCTACACGTGTTATTTTTGGTCAACAAATTGAGCTGCAGACAAAGTACCTGACAAAATATTTGCACTGACTAGTCAATAAGTTAGTTAGTTAGTTCGTACATTGTTAACTAACAAATTGTGCATTGTTAGATAACAACTTTTTAGCGGTAACGTGCATTGTTAGCGTTGGTAACAGTGTAGAATTGAAAAAGTGTTTTATTTTTGTATAAATAGACCGATCTAATTGATTTTGAATTCATTCCACTCCAGTCTTTTCTTTCACTATTAACCAATAGTCTCCACAAACAATTCACCATGATCAAGGTACAAATCTATATTCTCTGAAATTTTGGAGTTTTTTCAGAACAAACCAATGGATTTTTATTTTTTGAATTTGAATCTAGATCGTAGCTCTCCTCACCTTCGCTGCTGCTGCCAGCGCTGGGGTTATTGCACCTGCTGCATACTCCCATTGTAAGTTTTTAGAAACATTTTTTTTTGTACTATTTAAAATACTAACTAAGTTTTTCAGTCCAAGTTCTTTGCAGGAACACAATTTTTTACAGTTCATCGTTTTTCAAAGAAAAAATCGGTTTTCCGTCCAATTTGTTCCCAGAAATGTTCCATACAAAACCACTACAATATTTTTTTCCATATTTTCAGCCGCTGTTGTCAAAGCCGCACCAGCTTTGGCTTACCGTGCCGCCGCCCCAGCTGTCTATGCTCACGCTGCCCCAGTTGCCTACGCCCACGCTGCCCCAGCAGTCTATGCTCATCACGCCACCCCAGTAGCTTACGCCCATGCCGCACCCGCCGTCTACCACGCCGCTCCAGTTGCTAAAGCCGTAGTTGCTGCCGAACCTTTTGATGCTCATCCTCAATACAACTTCGGATACTCTGTAAGTCCACAGTTCTATAGCCTCTACATCGCCCCTCGTTTAAATGAATGGGCACATTTCTAAATTGGCTTCTATTCTCCTCAGGTATCTGATGCCGTCACTGGAGACCAAAAATCTCAAACCGAATCCCGGGATGGAGATGTTGTCAAAGGCCAATACTCTTTGGTTGAGCCCGATGGTGCCGTCCGTACCGTCACTTACACCGCTGATGATGTCAATGGGTTCAACGCCGTTGTAGAGCGATCTGCCCCAGCTGTTGTCAAGGCTGCCCCAGTCGTCAAAGCCGTGAAGACTTTCGCTGCCCCAGTCGCTTACGCCCATGCTGCCCCAGCAGTCTATGCCCACCATGCTGCCCCAGCCGTGTATGCCCACGCTACCCCAGTTGTCAAATCTTTCGCTGCCCCAGTAGCTTATGCCCATGCTGCCCCAGCTGTCTATGCTCATCACGCTGCCCCAGCTTTCGCTGCTTACCATCATTAAGTGAACTTAGCAGTTTTGTTGGATAGTTAGTCAGTATTCTTTTAAATTATTGGATTTTCCTGAATTCCAAAAAATCTCTGGCCTGTACATGTCTATAAGGCTCAATGTGAAAGTGTCTGTTTCTATTTTGTACGCAAAAACGAGCATGTTTCCTACTGAATAAAAGTATTATAAAAATGATGCGATGGTAGTTACATAGTTGATTGGATTGATTTGCTTTTCAAGAAAAAAGAGAGCTTTGAAAGTGGATTTACATACCAAAGCAATATTGGATTTGAGAATATGAATTTAGCATATTTCGTCCGTTATACAAGAATCCGAATTCCACTATACAAATGATAAACTAAGCTTCTGTTGAAGTTCAATGAGATAAAGTTTTTTGAACTGCCGAAATTTGTTGAAACATAAAACAGTAATGTTTTATACCGTTGATGGCACTGAAAACAAAGATGAAAAATTATTTGCATCAATGCGGTAAACACTGCTATACAAGAGAAAACCTCTAATCAATCAATGAATCTGGTTGAATTAGATTGCGCGAAAAAAAGGCTTATTTAGAAACAAATTCTGGATTCGGGAGAAATTCCCCACTTCCGTAATGGTTTTTACTGAAAATCGCAAGAAACATTCTTAGGAAAAAACTATTTTTTTCTATTCTCAGAAATTCATACATAGAACCGCATTTGCAATTTACTTATGATCCCAACACAATGTTAAAGCAAAAAAAGTCCAAACCATGCTGTAACCGGATACCTCAAAAAATTGAGTCTCACTTTTCAACACACGGAATCAGTTTTCAAAATGTTACTATCGCTCTGCTGCTTCTATATCCCTTTTCTTATTTAGATATCTTTCAAATCATTTTCCCAGGCTTCATATATAATATCTAACGCAGGAATATTGGTGATTCATAGGGAAATCTACGCTAACTCACACAGTCAGTCAGTTCATTGAGAAAACAGTCTCAAATATTTTTAAAAACTCTTCCCAATTTGTTTAGCATTATCAGACATATCTATTACACGTCTAAATTCCAAAAAAATTGCATTTAGGGAAGAAACCAGCCATTTTTGTAGCGCTAATCGTAATTTTTATGTTTGCTATGATATACAGTGCTGTACAGTGTTCAGTGGGTTCAGTGTCATTATCAACAAGAGGCAATAATAGATTTTATGGGAAAATTATGCAAAACTACCACCACTTCCCTTGGCAAAAATAACTGGTCAATGTTTATTAGAGTGAGGTGCAAGAATGCGTTCAAAATAGTAGATCATTTTATCAGTTACAGTAGTTGCTTGCATCTTTACAATTTAGGAGTAATTTATACCGCCCTAGCTATTAATTACAACGTGTGAGAAGGTTAGCGACAGATTTACCGGATTTGAGAAAATAAACGCTTTTTTCAAAGGGAGTTGAACATGCATTTTGGAATGCTATTTACCGTCGCAAGAAAAATGACTTTGCAATATGACATTATACTTTAGAAATACGGTGTCTCGCCAATTTTAACATGGGTAGCTAAATTTTTCACCTCCTACTCAAATATTAAATGTATCACGTTATTTTTGGTGCACAAATTAGACTACAGACAAAGTACCTGTAACAATAAACTTTGGAGTTACATAGTTTTAGTAAAATGTGCAGTGTGTATGGTTATATATTGTTAGAGTAAATTTTGTATAAATAGACAAACTCTTTGATTTAGGATTCATTCCATTCCAGTCCAGTCCTTTTCACTATACACTAATAGTTCTCCAATAATAAATATCAAAATGATCAAGGTATACATTACATGTTACACATTGTTCTATATTTGTTTGAAAAAATGCCTGAATTTTTGTTGAATTGGTGAATAATTTTTGAATTTTTAGATCGTAGCTCTCCTCACCTTCGCTGCTGCTGCCAGCGCTGGAGTCATCGCACCTGCTGCGTACTCCCATTGTAAGCAACTATTCGAGCCCTAATTTTAAGATTTTTTTCAAAACTGACAAAACACAGAATGAAAATACTATGTAATCAATCTCTTTGTACGTTACAGCCTCATTGGTGAAAGCCGCTCCAGCTTTGGCTTACAGGACTCAAGCTGCTTATGCCGCTCCAGTTACTTACGCCCATGCTGCCCCAGCAGTCTATGCTCATCACGCCGCCCCAGTGGCTTACGCCCACGCCGCACCCGCCGTCTACCACGCCGCTCCAGTTTTTGCCAAAGCCGTAGTTGCTGCTGAACCCTTCGATGCTCATCCCCAATACAACTTCGGATACTCTGTAAGTTATCCACTAATCATTCATTGTGTACTCAATGCAAAGTTTTGCTTTGGACAAATATGAGATATTTTAACTTCATTTTTTCGCTGCAGGTCTCTGATGCCGTCACCGGAGACCAAAAATCTCAAACCGAATCCCGGGATGGAGATGTTGTCAAAGGCCAATACTCTTTGGTTGAGCCCGATGGTGCCGTCCGTACCGTCACTTACACCGCTGATGATGTTAATGGATTCAACGCCGTTGTAGAGCGATCTGCCCCAACTGTTGTCAAGGCTGTTGCCCCAGTTGTCAAAGCCGTGAAAACTTTCGCTGCCCCAGTTGCCTATGCCCACGCTGCTCCAGCTGTGTATGCCCACGCTGCCCCAGCCATCTATGCCCATGCTGCCCCAGCTGTCTATGCTCATCATGCTGCCCCAGCTTTCGCCACTTACCATCATTAAGACGTGTGAGGATTGCTAATCACTCATTGTATTCTTTGTAACTTATTGGATATTTCCGACTGTCGAAAACTCTCTGGCCTGTATGATCAGTGTATATGGCTCAATGTGAAAAATCTCTATTTCTATGTTTTTTGTACGCAAAAAGGAGGATGTTTCTAAATAAAAATATGGCAAAAATTGCCAATTGCTAAAAACTGTACTCAAGGTTTTATTTGGCTACAAAATGCATCTTACATGCAGGTTGCAGGTCCTTTTCATTCTGGTTGTAACATCAATGTATTGATAAATTTTCCACCATACATGACAGACACTATGTCTCCCAAAATATGGTAGTCATCATGAAAAACTGGTTGATAATAATACCTTGATCCAATTTACAATCAGAGAGAAATCATCCTTCACTGCTCATGGAATTTGTTGGGCACAATCTCATTAACACCGCCATTAAACTTGCACAAATCAAAGTCAACAAATTTTCTAACTAAAAGTAACATAATTAGTAAGTTCTCAAATTTCAGTTTTTATAAAGCGCCGTTTTATATCATTTTTGATGTGCATGATAAAATATGTGGATGGACAAACATAACTCCTTAAAGCACATTTTTTATAGGTCAAAGTCCGGTCAAACTAGCAATACTAAACTTTTTTGGTCACCATCGTTGAATTTGCCATCGGCATGGGCCGTAATTTCCTGGTTAGCTTATAAAAACATTAAAAAATGACCATTCACTAATCAAAATATCAAAACCACTATTATGGCCGTGTGGGTGTTCATTCGACTTTAAAACATACATACAGTAATTTGTAAGTCACTATTTATCCTCTATAGCCTCTAACTTCACTATTGGCTAAAAAATCTTTATTCTATGGATGGGCGAGCGTGAGAATATCTCACCTCTCCAAATGATTTTTGCTGGAAAAAAACATTTCATAGTATGGAGTTACCTCCCTCGACCAAAACTTAAAAAGCTATCTCCTCATTCATTTT
>Ga0210040_10003927_pt1 | contig 19745 bp, 21 predicted proteins | sample CryGeyCG12114_NA_FD_185462 | JGI IMG/M metagenome (GOLD analysis project Ga0210040, IMG submission 185462) | Groundwater microbial communities from aquifer - Crystal Geyser CG19_WC_8/21/14_NA (SPAdes) (version 2) | ecosystem: Environmental > Aquatic > Deep subsurface > Groundwater | place: USA... | reverse complement strand
GAGGCGTTTATCACATTCTAGAAACTTGCCGTACGTCAGAAAATTTGGGGGTCATTGAAAATTCCGCAGGTTTTAAATTTTGCTCGTAGCAATGAGTCTGGCTATAGGCCAGTGGGCCCGGCTAGTCCCTTTAATCAAACCTTCTAAACCATATGGAATGAGTCGTACTTACGTTAAATTCTTCTCCGGAATCAGAAACGATTTCATCCTGAGCAATATTAATAGAAACATCGGCCGAACGGTCATTTTTTTCTAATGAACTGTTTCCTAAAAAACTACTGTCGCTGATTTCATTGTTTCTCGTCCTTCTAGACGCAATATTCTCGTCACTTTCTTTATTCCCGTCCCTCAAGGCCGCGTTTTCAGCAAGTATTCTAGGTTTTTTCGTCAGGCTTGTGGGAGGCATACCTCTTTTAGATCGTTGTGGTCGCGACGCCATTTCCACGATCAATGTTGAGTTAATTTTAATTTTCTACCTATGTCGCCTAATTATTTAAACCCAAATCGATCAGAGATATATGTTAAAGGCACGGAGTTCACTGATGACTGAATTCATTCACTTCTGAATGTATTCTTTTTTTAGCACGAAGGATGGACGTTGAAACCCCGAAAAAAGCAATTCAGTTTACTGTTAAATAAGATAATTTATCAATATTAAGTTAATGAAACATGAGAAAGAATTTTACCTCACGTCCGAATTTATCGTGTAGCTTGAATCGTTGACAACAAACAAAAATATTTTCTGCCGATTCCCTCCAAAATATGCTGTCCAACCAGCACAGCCGTACATGCTTGCTTGTCGCATTTTCAAGTACTTTCCGTGGTAAAAATCTACTCTACTTGTCTGCCTTATTTCATTCGTTTTGTGTCATTCTGTTTCTGTCCTTTCTCCAGTTTACTGGGGAAAATTAAGTTTGTTGATTATTTTTTTTAATCGATAATACATGAGTTTACGGAACAGTAGTCCAAAATTGAGGAAAGTGTAGTCTTGTTACGCTCTTATGTGAACAGTAAAGTTTTGTTAAATCGATGAAGTGAAACCCTAGATCGTGTTTGCTCATTAGAGATTAAACTGACTGACTGACTGAGTGAGGCAATCCAAGGCGCAATAATCGTATAATCTTTGGTCTATGGTGCATGTTTGTGTTGGATAGAAATTTTAGGAACTTTTGAGAAGACTTAGAATACAAAATAACAATAATTTTGTTCTGAACGGACGCTTCTTAATCCTTTGTCATTTGAGTTTTGCTGCAATCGGAAAATGTTCAAAAATCAGTTTCAGAGTGGCTTCTTGTCAATCCTTTATTCCATTGGAAGCAAACCTCTTCAAATCTGGGATAAAAAAGTACGAGTTTTTCCTCATTTTTTTTTACTATATTCATATTTAGCATGATGCCAATGCTGCGGCAGCCTGAATGAATCAGTTTGGGACAAATTGCTGCTTTTAGGCTTCCCTTGTATGACTGACTTAAGAGCTGTCGTTGTCATACTATTTAGAATTTATTATTCTTGGCTTGTATAGGTTTAGTAAGTAAGTCCGTCCCTGCTATTCATTCATTTGATAAGGTACGTATCCAGTATCTTCTTATGCAATCGACTGCACCTATTTTCATTCTCTGATCATTCTCAAATTAGGTCACTGCCACACTACCTCGTTCGAGGATTTTTCTATCTAATGTGAAAGTTGGGACTTTGATGCTAGGTTTAGAAAAATTCCATCTTTGTTTTCGATGCTGATACTGAAATCTAACTTTTCCGCATTTTAAGAAGGATATTTACTACTAATACGAATAATTGGACCTTGGACCTAGTACACTATATACACTTTTATGACATATTCATACCATCGGAGAAAGTTATTAGGTGAAAGAAGCTTCTCGCATACAATTGTTTCTTGCATGCCATTATGCTAAAACTTTTTTGTGAAATTTTCCTTGCCCCCCAATTTATAGATTTGACCCGTTTGACGTCTGTGATAGCACATATTAAATTTCAAGAGTTCACTTGCTTACCTCTTGCTGCACTGAATCTGTTGATTTTGAAAATGCTTTTTTCTCGACGAATTGACAAAATATTTTGCATTAAATGGTGGTATCATACTCATTAGGTGAGAAATGGACACATAAAGCGGATAACAGATAACGATATCCAGTCGTTAGTACTGGAAATAGTGGGAACAAATGTTAGTACAACTTACATAACGTGTCCAGCAGATCCAAAGAAAACGCTCGGTATCAAGTTGCCTTACTTGGTCATGATTGTCAAAAATATGAAGAAATATTTCAGCTTTGAAGTTCAAGTGAGTGCTTTATGATTGCTCCACACTTTTTGTCTGCAAAATAAACTATTATGTATTTAAACTATATCATCATTTCATGCTACAGGTTTTAGATGATAAAAATGTTCGAAGAAGGTTCAGAGCATCAAACTATCAATCAACTACTCGAGTGAAACCTTTTATATGCACAATGCCTATGAGACTTGACGAAGGATGGAATCAGGTAATAAATTGACACAGTTTGGTGGTTTTTCATGGATGGAAGTTATCAATAAAGTTTAAAAACTGTGATGTCTTTCTCTACAGATTCAATTTAATCTCAGTGATTTCACTCGAAGAGCATATGGAACCAATTACATGGAAACTTTACGAGTTCAAATTCATGCCAACTGCAGAGTCCGGAGGGTTTACTTTTCTGATCGTCTTTATGCCGAGGATGAATTGCCTGCTGAATTTAAATTGTATCTACCAATTCAATCCAAGTCTAAAGTAGCAGCTTAAAGAGCTCAGATTTAGAGTTTTGAGAATCAACGTCTCATTTATCCACGATTTCAAGATTGTATAAATAGAGAAAGTATTTTGTTTTTTGAATTAACCATGTCATGTAATTTCGTAGTGAATGCGTTCTATTCGACATGTTAAATATTTTACACATTCAATGTTTTTACTCATTTTGTTTCCTTAACTAAGAAAGGTCTTGAAACCTAAGGTTTGTGAAAATAAAAATAAGTTGTTATTTTTATTTTCATATTTATTTGTCTATTGTAAACTTATTATAGGGTAAAATAATTATAACAACAAAAATGTAAATAACAAGTTTTCACAGTCCAGTCCACAAGCTTAAATAAACAGTCTGACTCGGACAGACACGCAATGACAATATGTTTAGTAACCGTACTTTAACATCCATATAATAGTGTGAAAATGCGGCACATTTTATTACTGCCTAAGATTATAGTATCAACTTATGCAATATTTCTGTTGGAGTTCAAGTTTACATATTTAGGAAAAATCGGTATCATGCATTAGGGCTTATTTGTAGGATTGATTAGATATTTAGATATTTTATCTAAATCTGGAGTACGTTGGCATTAAAGGGCGTTGCTGAGACGCCAAAGGTCTTTGTGCAGAAGGCGATGGAGCTGTTGGCGCTGTAGCACCTGGAGTACTTTCTCTTTTGGACGCGTCTGGGTTTCTCTTTTGTTGCGAAGATGCCATGACTAGAGCTGTTGGGGTTTGACTTCGTTCCTTTCTTTCAGCACTGCTCAATAAACCAGTAAATTTTACGTGCAGTTGCAGTAGCGTTGCAATGTCAAAATGTTAGTATCAAGCTAAAACTGGTGAAGAAAATACCTTGGGGATCGTGACCTAGACCCTCTTTTGAAAATTCCTTTCACTTTGTTCTTAACTTTCATTCCTGAGTCCATATCAGTGCTTGTTTCAGAATTCAGGGATAAGTCCGACCCAGCTGAGGAGCCTATTGTGCTTGCCTACCAATTTTAAATGCGCAGTTAAGTTTTACAATAATTTAGTGGCTCAAATGTATTTTGTTTTTACCTGAACGCCTGCTTTCATTAAGCGTTCTGCAGTAGGTGACTCTTCAATACTTTTTGACTTGACTAGTTTCTTCATTTTCCCAAAAAGTCCTGTCTTCTTTTTAGGCTTTTCACTACTCGTTGACATCCTGATATACAAAGACAACCATTAGGTAGATAACAAAATTATATTGTATTCACCGTGCGTAGAGTGTAGCATTATTGAATATTACTGCTCTATGCTGGATCCCCTTGAAAGTTGCCCCTCTGTTGAAGGAATGCTTGACACGCTTCCTGCATCCGATCCCCCTTTCCATATTTTCTATAAAAAAACAAGTCAGAAGTCAAATATTTCACGATACTCAACTGTAATCTAAGACATTGAAACTTCCAAAAAGCACACGAAGAACCTGTTCATCAGCAGAAGCCGTTTGCTCCAAAGAAATAGCTTTTCTATTCAGACTCCCCCTGGAATTCACATTAGCCAGAGTAGTACCTCCTGTATCACTCATGTTTCCCCTAATGGACCTGTGTTGTCCTGGACTAGACTTGTTATTATGATTTGACGGAAGGGTCAACGAGGAAGAGGAATTGGATCCCGTGTATGTTTTCTGAAGTCTGCCAGCAGCTCCATAAGCATCACGTATGCCGTAACTTGGCATAGATGCAAGACTTTCCCTAGACTGCCCTATTTCACTACCAGCTTCAGCTCCTAGCCCTGAAATACACATACAAATCTGTTACCGTTAACAAAATGGCGAAAGAATATTTTTGTCTACTATTTTTTTCACAAACCGAGTGATGATGCTCTTTTGAAGTTGCCTTTCTTCCGCTCTCTAGAACTAATATCCTCTGGCTCTACCAAGGATTTAATGTTTGACAAATAATGAAGCACTTCAGCTGGTTTCAATTGATTCTGACCTACACTGCTACTTCCATAAGAACGTGCCGGAGGAGCCTCTTGAGCAGTACTTAAACGGACTATTAACTCATCCATGATTTTCTCACGTTCTAATCGAACTCGTTTCATTTCCAATTCCTTTCGCAATTGGGCTTCCTTTTCTGTCTCCAGCCGTTCCCTGTCCTTTCTTAATTTTTCGTTTGCACTACGCAATTTTGCATGAGCATCACGCAGCTCCAATAGGTCACATTGGGTGTCTGTAACTTTTCTTTTCATATCATCTTGTTCTTCCTCCATTGCACTTTTCAGCTGTTCTAACCTTCTTTTAGCCTCAAGACGTTCTCTGTCTCGCTCTCGTTCAATCTTTTCATGGAGAATTCTTGTTACACTAGTTTCTTAACTATAGTATACTTAAATATTATGCTTTTTAATTCTACGTACCTCCAGTAAAGTTGTTTTCAGATCACGTGCTAATGTAGTAGCCTCTTTGAGTCTTCTCTGTTGTTCTTCCCTTTCTTTTTGCCATGCTAATTCAATTCGAGTTCGTCCTAGTGTACTTGACCCTCGGATTCTACTGCCCCCACTTCCACTCAATATCTTGTCTTCCTCCAGCTAAGATAAAAGTGCTATTGCAAATCCATAAGTCAAATAATGAGTAGCTTGTTTTTTTAGTTACTTACCTCATTGATTTTCTGTTGTTTTTCGGCAACCTTCATTTCCCATGCAGACTTTTCTGTGACAAACTCTGTCTGAAATCTGTAAGCTTCCCGTTTAGCTTGGGCTAACTCATCTTCAAGTGCGACAATTCTTTCCTGCAGTGTACCTACAGCAGCTTGAGCACTAGTAGCTGCTTCTTCGAATCCTGTGATTGAGCCACTTCTATTTAGATTGCCCCTAGATTTCAGTTCAGCGATAGCTCGTTGAGCAGAGTCTACCATTTGACGGTATGTATCACGCTCCCGTTTTGCACGACTCAGTTGAGATTGGATCCCCGAAATATCTTCATTCATTGTTGCCATCTGCTGATTGTGTTGCATTTTCAATTGTGCGAGCTCAGTTTTATGTGATTTTTCTATTTCTGCCATTCTATACATGTATAAATGAATGATAAAACGGTGAGTTTGCACAAATCAGAAAGTTATTTTACAATTAATTTATAAATATGGTGGTCATACGTACCTCTCGCGTAATATTTTCACTTCTCTTTCAACATTTTCGGATGGCTCTGTGTTTCTATTGCGCATTTGAAGGGCTGATACTTTGTCAAAATCTTCCAAGTTTTTCCTAAGTTCTTCATTCTAACAATTGAAAATGCATGGGTTTAGTTAATTTATCATGAGAGGTAAAACGAGACATGAGATGATCAGATGAAGGCAACTTTTGTAATTAAAAAAGTTATTGAAAAACACTCACATCTTTCTGCATTTGAACGATTCTATCCTTATAGTTATTCAATTCTTGCTTCGTGGCTTCCATTTCTTTCTTTTGTTCTTGCATTATTTTTCTCAGCTTCTCAGCTTCTTTATCTCCTGGAATGCTCGTAAGTTTTTTCAAATTTTTTTCCATTTCCTTCAACTTTTCCTACTCACAGCAAAAAATTATTCAGTAGTATCTTTAAAACATAAATATGCATGAAATGAAAAACTTACCTCCAAAACTAATTTTTCTTTTATCCATGTATCTTGTCTACTGTTAAAAGTTTTTCTTAAAGTTTTCAACTCATTATCTATAGTTTCATGTTCTGCATTGAGCTTTGCAAGTTCCCTTGAAGAAGAAATAAGCAGTTAAAATATGATTTCGAATGCAATAGTACCAGCTAAAAAAAATACGGGAGATAGTTTACTGCTTATTACTTTGCGTATTCTTCCTTTTGACTTTCAAGCTGGGAATTTTTTATAACAAAATCATCTTGAATGCTTTCATAATGCTCTTTGGCTGATGCTAATTCTTGCTGGTGTTTTTCTACTTGGGATAATAAGGTTTGATTTATTTTTTCCGCTCTGTTCAGTTTATTCTGTTTATCTTGGATTTCTCCTTGAGATTCAGATAAACGTTCTTCCAATGATATCTTTTCGGCCTGAGCTTCTTCTTGGAATTTTTTCAAGTCATCCTGCGCTTTTTTCAAGTCCGTTTCCAAACGTGCAGTATCGAGTTCGATGGATCTATTTAGTCATATTTATGAACTTCATTGTGTCTATGAACCTATCAAAGGCATTCTAAAAAGTGTATTTCACATACAAACCAATATTAGTTAACTTACTTGGCTCTAGCAAACTTTCCTTTGTTTTTGGACGCACCGGCTTGTAACTCAGTTTGCAAACGTTCAACTTCACGCTCCTTTTCTATTAATTTACGGCGCAACAATGAGACTTCTTCCACGTTCTGTGCATTTGAATAGTGTTAGATAATAGTTGACAAATCGACTTAAATTTACACAGATAAAACAGGGAGCTAACCTTAGATGCAATGATGGGTGTACTCTTTTGCTTGTTTTCTAAATTTTGCAAATCTTTTGTTAGCCTTGCATTTACTTTTTCTAGCTCCTCAACTTTTTTCCTCATAATTTTACATTCCTTTATGTACATCATAATAACCAAGTTTTAGTTGGGAATCAGCATGTTTGCATTTTAAATGCGCAAGGGATTTTTTATCTTCCCGTACCTGTTCATTTACTTCCAGCTGAAGTTTTAAATCAGAAGAATCTTGCTTCTCTTCTAAATTATTTTGATCTGCTACTCCAATCTTGTGTTTTCCTATGCTAGGTTTGGAAGACATTTTCTTGATTTGAATTAATAATGAGTCGTTCTCCTCCTCTATCCTACTTATCTACATAGCAAGAAAATAACGTGTATCATTTTATAACATTTACACTACACCGTACAGCACCCATAAAAATGAAATTATAGTTTACTTTTACCAACCTTTTGACGCAAACTCAAAGTTTCTTCTTCAGCAAACTTAAGTTGCTCTCTAGTATCAGATTCCCTTTCAAGCGCACTTTGCAAATCTCTTAACGTTTGTTGGACATCGAAATCTGGTGTTAATGGGGGATCTACTTTCTACCAAAAAATGGCATTAAAAATGAAAAATTTCTTCCACGAGTTTTAAAATGCATGCTAAAAATGATTTTGAATAATCAAAACTTACTTCACCAGAAGGAGCTTTAGTCAACACAGGACTTTTCTTTTTGACAGACAATGTGTTTGGACTTAGTCTTCCTTTGTCTGCAGCAGTGCCAGTCTTAAGCTTTTTACCTTCTTTGAGCAACTTGTCATTTTCTAACTTAGCCTTTGCTAATTCATCCTCCAATTTTGCCAGTTTCATCATTGTCTCTGAATTTTCAAGCCTCATCTCTAACTCCTTTTTTTCTGCTTCTAGCTGCTCTGAACGCTTCTCCGTTTTTCTCAGTTTAAATTGCAAAAGTCTACAGTTTTTGGAGGCATCATCTAATTCTCTCTTTAACGAAGTAAACTCCTCGGCTTGTTCTTCCCGAAAACTATCCTGCAACTCTTCGAATTCCTCTTGCATGTCCTTCATTTGTTCAATAGCCTCTCGTTTTTCCTCATGCAATTGGTCAATTTGAGCTTCTGCTGTAGATAGTTTGGAACGTAGATCGCCTATCAATCTCTACATGCAAAGCATTTCATTTGCTTGCTATAAATATTTCCACGCGGTTTAATATCATGAGTCTAGATTTACTTGGGTTACCTGTGTAGTTTCAACATTTGGCCTAGAATTGAGATCACTTTCTAATTCCCGAATTTTAGATTCAAGAGCTTTTTGCCGATCTTTGTAATCCTCATTAGCAGCTACTAATTGATTCACACGTTGCTGTAGCTTTGAATAATCATTTGACTGTTTGTGGATAAAAATTTAATTAGTTAGGATTGGCATGATCCTTATATATGGTGTTTTTATTTCCATTTGCAGTCACTCACTTGAATTCTCGGGGCTTCAAGACTAGACACTCGACGAGACAAAATTTCAGACTTCTCTTTCTCCAGTTTATCACATTTTTCTCGAAATCTGTCAATTTCCTGTCTCAGCTCCTCTACTTCCCACGACCCAAGTCCATCACCAAAATTTGCTGGATCAACTAGGGTGGTGTCTGTGTCAGTAGTCGTTGTCATACTACACGTTTCATCCTCATCCCCCACCTTTTTGGTTTTATTCTTGACCTAGGGTTGGAAAGAAAACAACATAATGTGCATACTATTTATGTACATTGCAAAACCTACTTCAGAATGCTGTAGCGGAGGAGCTACAGGAAAGTTTATTAAGTTTATCATTGCGTCCAATCGGGATGAATTCTTCACTAGACCAACTCGGACGGCACGTTTTTGGGATACGGACCCGCAAATTTTAGCAGGTTTGTTATTTTTTCTAACTGAAATATACATACCGCTAAAGTATGCTTGAAGAGGATACAAAGACGCGTCAGTATTGTTCGTTTTCATACTAAATTAAACCCATTAGGTCAAGATGCTGAAGAAAATGGAACATGGCTGGGAATCAGCAAAACAGGGAAACTTGCGTGCCTACTAAACATACGGACCGCAGAACAAGATAACAATAAAAGCCAACTGATGAAATCGAGAGGAGAATTAGTTACCAATTTTTTGCGATCACCAGCTAGTCTTACTGGATGGACGTACTGTAATAATTTACTCCATGAACCTAATTTTTCCATGTTTTCAAACTATAACGGATTCAATTTAGTCACCGTGGACCTCAAAACAAAAACCGAAGCTGAAAACAGGTAATTAAATAAAAATGTCTTTCCGCAGCTTTACTTTCACAACATATCCTACAGAAATCAACGCTGCTACTGGGCAGTAGTTAGAAAATTCTGCCTCAACGAAACTTTGTAAATGCATGCCACTTGCGAAAAGTGCAGAATTTGGCCCAATGGTAGAAACTTTATACATTTGGTGACTACTGACTGACTATCTATTATCTTTGAGTAGGCGTTAAAAAAATAAATACACTAGTCTTAAAAGCATAAAGTTTCTATTGCTCTCAGGCTACTTTATAAACAAACGTCAGGCCCTAGTATGTGATGGCATAAATTTTCTATATCAAACCACGTGTTTATGAAACACCTGGTTAAATGTTTTGTATTGAAAACAAAGGGAAACAAGTGGAGCGCAGTATGCCAGTGGTGCTCCAAAAGTCGCCTACATAAACAACATTGTGCGATCGCAACAAAGCCCGAAACCTTTGCACATGGAAGAAACTGACGTTTTCAGCTTTGGAAATAGTACATATGACAAACCTTTCTGTAAGGTTTGTGAAGGCTTAAAAAGTTTTGAAGGGATCATTGATGAGATGAAAACACAAGCTTATGAACCAAAAATGAAAGAAGGGCTGAAAACTAAGCTTCTGTCATTTTTAAAATGTGACACAAAGTAAATGAGAAAGTAAACTGTCGTGTGTAGTTAATTTTACAGTTTTTATAATATTATGCATCTAGATTAAATGAGCGTTGATATAAATATCAATTTTAGACATTTCCCTGATCCAGAAATGGAGGCATTATTGAAAGATACAAGCAGCTCACAAGGTCTTCCATATCTTAGTTCTATTTTTGTGAGGATTCCTGGGTCCAATTATGGGACAAGGTAATTTATTAATTTTTAACGCTAAACTACATCTTCTTCGTTTCCAGGACTGAAGGTGATGTAATAACATTTCACTTCTACAAATGTAACAAATTATTTTGGTGCAGGACTCACACAATTATCATTGTGGATTCTGAAGACAATGTAGATTTCACAGAGTGGACTTTAAAGGAACCCATAAACCTTTCAGAACAAGAATGGACGAAATCCCAGTTCGAATTTAAAATATCAAATCAATGAGACTATTGAAATGGAAGACAATAAAAATGTGAATAAACAATAAAAGATTATGTCGAATTATACCAAAAAGTGAAAAAGAAAAAAAACTGTAAATGGCCTCAACAAAAACAAAGGAATCTCAAAAAGCTACCGGGAGCATGCGCATATCACCATTTCTGTATCTTTAGCTGGAATTGTGAAGCATCGGCGTTTAAGCAACATTTATTTTACCGCTGTTTTTCATCTATTTTGTTGATTGTTTCCAATCGTAAATTGTTTTTTTAAACTGGTTAACCTTAACTAAACTTTTAGTTCAGTTTCAGTTATGGTTTTGTAAAACTAAACAAATCAGATAAAGCAGCTAGATTGTGAGGATTTATAAAATGTCTGTTCCTGAGTTGTATATACTATAGCAATGTTAAATTAAATATTTGGTTGAAGCCAGGAACTAAACCCGGGTAGTTTTGCTAACATTACTACTCCCCAGAATTGCTTACCTGTATGATAAATGAAACGTCAGCAGAGGAATCAGCTTCACCCGAAGTTAAATCATTTGCTTGCCCTGCATCAGGAGGCATCACTTCTTTCACTTCTTGAATTAAAAGTTTCTTTTTCTTGACTCTTTTTTTCACTGGTGTTTCATTATTGCTACTGCTAGCTGCTTCATCTACAGTGATCTGAGGATTTTCATCTTCCACTTTCTTGGGTTGATCAGAAATATCTGTACTATTTGTCTTTTTCAAACGAATAGTGACAGTTTCAGAAACTGGTTCAGTACTGACGGAAGTATCGGTTTTATAAAGACTGGAAAGGTCGGTGGTTTTTCTTCTCTGGTACGCTGAAAATTGTGTCACACATGCAAATATACGTTAACTAATCCAATGAACTTTTTTTGATGAATTAACTTTAATATTTACATGAAGTTGAAGCTGGTGGTTGAAGGGAACTCTCGATTGAGGTGTTACTAAGATTTCGCTGTCTGTAATGTCAAGTGACAGGAGTGACACATTATTAGCGTGCACTTTTTTGCACGTGTGTTGTATGCATATGGGAAGGGGCAGATTTTTACCTTTTTTCTGATGCTGAGATCGAATTTCCATCAACTATTGTATCTACTGAGGAAATGGAAGAAGATCGGGAACGAGTCTCTTCCGCTTCATCTGCTGATAGAGATGATGTTAATGTTGAAGATGGTCGCCTGGACTCAGGTTGGGGAGTATCTTCTTTTTTAGAAATGTGTTCTTTGAATTCGCTGTTAAAATTAATATACGCATGGCAAGAATGAATTGTTGAGTGCAAAGACTATGTTTATAATGAGATTATGTAGAAAAATTACCGAAAACATCTTTTACATCGAGTGGGCCACCGAACCTGCGGGTGAAACCCTAAAGGGCACATGGGATCTTTAGCCATTTGTATAGAACGTGGAATTTTTTTTAGTAACCAAACTTGCTAAACATGTGTGTTACAAAATCATATGCTTTATTCAGCTAAGAGAACTGGCCACTGTTTATTTTAAATGATGAAACTAATGTGGCTAAAAAGCATCAGTTCATCAGTTCACAAACTATCCTACCTATACTTGCACAATTTTTTTCAAACATTTGTAGACTGTACGCTGGAACTGCGTGATTGTAGCTTGCAGAAGTAAAATCTTAGAGGCATGTGATTGTTCTATAAATGTGGGTAAAAATTTGACCAATATGATGAAAATGAGTGTGTATGTATATATTATTTCAGGTTTCCATTTAATTGTTCATTAGCACAATGAAAACTCGAGAGTATAAAACACTTGTGTACTATATTCTGAATTCCTGCGTTTATCATAGCTCCCATCCATTTTGTGAGTATATAGTGGTGGTCTAAAATTAGATGCTTCGTTTTTTCGCACACGCTTAACAAGGCATATAGTAAAAACTTTGCTAGACACTAGGATTCTGGTTTTATTGTGATTTTGCCTTGACATGCAAAATTATAAGACGGTTAGGCAATCTTCATTCCATTGAATGAAATTTTCTTGTTAAACTTACAATTTATTTGTTTTGTGGTTCTAAATACTAGAGTTAATGTATTTTAATGATGATGAAAGTGATCTTTTAATTAAATTACATTTTGAGTCACCATGGTCGGTAAAATTGAAAAAATTCAGTATTTTTGCGTCGCATTGGTCTCTCGTTCATGAATCCGCCCATTCATAGTTGGCGACTGAGAGATAATGAAACTTGAGGAAAAGTTTTTTCACCAGCTGTACAGATACTAGCTGACAAATTTCTTCCGGTCATGATACCGGGTAAACAGGCCTTGTATGCTTAGCATGCAGTGCATTTTAAAACTCAATACAAAGAAGATGCAAAGAAAGCGAATATTCATTTGTCTGCTACTGCAGTCTGCGCCTACATATAAACAATACTCGCTACTCACCATACTTTTCATTTAACATTAAGTACGTTCATTAAATATTTGCATGTTGCAACTTTAAATGAAGAATTTACTAGGTGCTTATTATTGTGGTTAAAATCTGCAGCACTCAAGAGTATCATTGTTACATTTTTATTTCCTTTTACTTGTAACGTCGACGACATCATCATCGCAGAAATTTAAGGCTTCATTTTTTCAGTACTTTACTCTCTTACGTTACCCAATAGCTCACCAATCCAGCTTTAGCTTACTAAAGTGAAGGATTGTGAATTGTACAAACAGGATCTTGTACGCAATCCATGATGTCCCGTTTTCGGTGCTATAAATACATCTATCCGTCGTAACCCAGTGCTGTACGCCCAAATGATTTGATGGCACAAGAATCTTAACTCTTCCGCAGTAAATATTCGTTTGCAGTGTTCTGCAATAGAGTAAAGACACAGTAAACGCATGCAGACTTACATGTAATGGGTTCCCTGTTAAAGACTATTGGAAAATTTGGCGAGTAGTAACTATTATTGAGCTACGGTCATGCATGTGAAAGCTCTTCATCAATTATCTACTAGAAATGATACTCAACCATATAGTGCTAGATTTCAATATAACCATGTATACCAGCAGCACTTTTTGGTGAAAATAAAATAGTCTCTGCTTCAATAGTACTCGATATACATGGATCTTGGATCTGTTATTTTTTCAAAGCGCTGTGTTATTTCTGAACAGCAAGGTTGTGGGAGTGATAAAATTTAAGCACCTAGGAATCTATTTATCCATTGAATTGAACGATTTTGTGTGTTTACATTGAGAGAAATCCCATCAAGATTTATTGGTATAAATTCCACATAAAATATGTAACATAAAGTCATACAAAAGTAAGAAGAAACTTGCAATCGGTTATATCACAATTTTGTTATTGTTGATGACGATGATATGCAAACATATAGTAGCACACCATCATCATCGCTATGCGTTCATAAAACTGTCGGAGGTCTTTTCTTTTTGGGTTTAGGAACAGCAATTGAAATGGTCTTGAATACCGTCCTAAAAATAACAAAATGCAAATTATAAACTTTTCAGAAATTCAATCCAGAATAGAAAAAGTATGTCAGTCAGTAATCACTTACTGGCATGTAGTGCAAATCGGGCTGAATTTGCAGAAAACTGGAAACAAAAATACAGACATCAACAATAATAACGCATGCAATTATAATAATACGTTTAATCCTTACTAGATAGGCAAACACTGCAAACAAATCCTTGGTCGATAAGTTGCCTGTGACAAAAGCATGCTGCCCTATAATCAACGGGGACTCTAGGTGGTAGGACTAATTGATCCCTTAATGATGGATCAGGTAGAAACACCCACTGTAAAACATTAAAGCTGTAGAAGGTCATATTGAAAAATGTAGAGTCCCTTCCTGATTACTTTATAGATGATCATTTAGTTACCAATAAATACTGAAGTAGTCCAATGATTTGAGGAGGACGCAAGTACACTCCTCCAGTAATATCTGCACCCTGGCTTAGAAGAGTCGCATATGGCCCGAGAACACAAGCATCAATAGCAACACCCTATTGAAATATTTAACAATCAAAGCTTCTGCTCTTTTAAATAATTTTTGGGCTATATCACACGTACCAATTTCTGAGCAGTAAAAAAAACATTCATAAACGACATATACTGTGCGGTAGATTCTGAGCTCCCAGTGACAACCATTATTCTAGAGTTTAGTTTTTCCCCAGGTTTCTTTTGCTTATCCTTTCTACAAACATATTATAATTACTTACAGATTTTTAGATGCGATCTTTAGTAAAGAAAGCGAAAAGTATCATATAGCATGCGATGGTCACCTATTGATATAGCACAATGCCCTGCCTAAGGCACTAGCAAGACAAGAAGTTGTATTGCCTGATTTGTCAGATCCAGTATCGAAATTCACATATGAGCTGTCAAAAATTAGCCCTTTTACTTGATAGCGAACCAACTTTTCTAGCTCGAAAAAAAGTTCATGCTGGCCGTCTTGCTGTCGAATAATTTTTCGAGTCTGACCAGGGGCTACTTCAAGAGGATACAAAAAGTGACTGAAAAAAGACACCAGTATTAATCCAGATTCAATGAAGCTTGATATTAGTTAGCTAATTCATAATGGTACCTTTGATTAACGTGAGAAGCTACTATGCACACTTGGTTTCCAGCCCGTAGCATCATGTGGGCATTACAAAAAGTTAACACTGCATCCAAGCAGTGGAAAAATGCTTTAGAATCTGCCCTGATGTACTTTTGAGCCGGATTGACATCGATAACAACCACAAGTAGGCTGCTACCTGACTCCATAGTTTGGCCTTATTAAAGGCTATTTGACCTTCTCTTCAGATTTCCGGTCACTTAGAAAAAACCATAAACAAACTGAAACGCAAAATATTTTACTGAAAATTGAAAATGAACTTCAGTGTTTTCCGTAGAACGATAAAAATATGAGCCAATGGCGCGTATGGGAGTCTCTATGATAATTGACTCACTCACTGTCACTCCGGGAATGCTTGCAGCATACCCAAATGCAACTAACGTTAAATCACATTTAATCAAATTGATCACGATCATGAAACTTCTTCTGGTGCTACCACCGTGATTTCTGGTGTCCTTGATTGTTTAATTTTATTTATGGATGCCGATAAGTACATGGAAAATAAGTTAACAGAGCTTATGGAAGCTGGAATACAATTGCATGCATGAAGCAAATATTTAACGAAGGTTCGAATAGACTGGAAAAAGAAATTTTTGACAAAGCCAACTTAATTTCAAGTCAATATTTGATAATTTAAGCAGGATTTCAGAGATAAATTCAATATGTATCTGTTTGGCGATTTTAGTTCCAAACTCGCTGATGTAAACTGAACAATGCCAGCCAAAACCAATTCTGAGTGAAGATAGCTTCATGAGAGAATGAGACGACCAAGCTTAAGCTTTGTACTTATTAATTATTGCTAAAGTAATTTAAACTTTACTTTACTAACTAAACTCTACTTTAAAAATTATGGACAATAGCCGATAATAATAATTATTGTACACATTATTTAATCACTTCTATTATTATCACAAAATATAGTTTTTATCTTTGAAGGATTTTAATAAACGTTTCTCTAGGCAAGTCAATTTTTCCTATCTTTTTCATACGTCTTTTCCCTTCGGCTTGAAATTTAAGAAGCTTATTACGACGGGTTCGGTCTCCTCCATACTATAAGAGCATCGATTCATTTTAAACATGAAAAAATACAATTCAAAATGCCAAATAGTAAAAATCTGATTGAAAGCGTTGTAAATTTATGCCCAGATTCAACCTACCAGTTTCGCAGCTACATCTTTCCTCAAAGCTTTCAAATCTTCTCGGGCTATAACTTTCCCTCCAAGAGCAGCTTGAATGGAAATCTGTAGCATGAAAACGGATGGCCAAAATGTAGAATTTTCTGATTAATTTTAGAAGTACTAAAGTTTGTATAGCTCGTTACTTGAAATTGATGCTGTGGAATTGTCTCTTTCAATCGATTGCAAATAGATTTTCCTGTTTCTCTCGCTTTTACAGCATGAACCATGGTACTCATTTCCTCGACCTCATTTCCATTCAACAGAATGCTCATCTATTGTACATTAAAATTACAAATTAACATCTCTTCTGAAAAATTTGTAGTGTTTTATGTTATTTTTGCAAATTTAATTCAACTCACCCTAAGCATATCACTTCGTTCATATCCAGCTTCTTCATAATCAAACGAAGCATAGCCAGACGTTAATGACTTCAATTTGTCATAAAAGTCAACAACAATTTCTGTTAATGGAAGCTTAAATGTCATCAATATACGATCTGTATCAATGTTTTTCGAATCTAGTTGAATTCCTCGCCGTGACATACAAAGAGATAAAATATCCCCCATGTAAACAGCTATATATGAACAGAATAACAGAAATAGAATAAATGGTCTCAGTTTTAAAGATCTATTCGGTATCTAATTAAAGGAATCAAAATTCCAAATAGTACTTACAAGGAGTAATAACAGTTCCGATTACAAACGGTTCATACAACTCTGAAATGATAGACCGATCGGGTAGATGCGCTGGATTACTGACAGTTAATATTTCGTTTCCGTATTTTTTAAGGTTTTTGGACCCAAATATTTTGACTGATATAAAAAAGTGCATTACATAGGGCTTGCATTTTGAAATCTAATAAAATGCAAAAAGACATTTCAATACCTTTTATGGGTACACTAGGAGCAGTTAAAACAACATCGGTTCCATACTCTTGCTCTAATCTTTGAGTAAACACTTCCATATGCAAAACTCCTAAAAACCCAAGTCTATACCCATGACCGAGAGCCGCACTACTCTCCGTAACGCATTCTACACTGGAGTCATTTAGTAACAATTTTTCTATGGAGCTTTTCAGCGCAGGATGTTCACTTTGATCAAAAGGATACACTCCAGCAAAAACCATTGGCTTGGATTTCACAAATCCAGGTAAAGGTTCCACTTCAATACCGGATGGACAAATAGTTCCTCCAATAATAGCTTCCTTCACGGATCTCATATTGCAGTATAAATATCCTAATTGCCCAGAATATCTGTAAGTGAATGAGTGAAGTGTGCAATAAGATTAGGCGTCATGTTTTGATGCAATGGAAAAGTACCAAGTAAGACACTTAAACACGTACAAAGTTTTTAAAGGTGTTGGACTGGGATGTAAAATTCCAATTTCTTTGATTTCATAAGTCTTTCCAGCCTGGCTAACACATATTTCCTGTCCTAGCGTTAACTTCCCATCTCTCAAAACAACCAAAAGGGCTACTCCTTTGAATCGATTGTACCAGCAATCAAAAATTAACGCCCTACATGGTAAATCCCTAGATCCTGTGCAAATAAGTTTTCATCACACATAAATTGGCAAATTGAAGCTTTTATGACACATAATTAGTAAACTCGACCATTCGGATGGTTTCAAACCTTGTGGATGTGGTATTCGGTCAACAATGACATCAAGCAATTCAGGGACCCCAACACCGGTTTTTGCTGACACTTTCAGTATTTGATCTTTTTCGATTTCAAATATACTGTGCAATTGGTCTATAACTTTTTCGGGATCTGCGTTTTTCAGGTCAATTTTATTGATCACGGGTATTATAGGAAGATTCTTAGCAAATGCCATATAAAAATTTGAGAATGTCTGCGCCTGTCAAGACAAATGAAGGAACCTTGAATCAGTTTTATTACAAATAGTTCGCTCTAGCTATTAACCTGAGCTTAGATCATATAGAAAAAAATATATTTATAACTATTATTATAGCATAGGCAATAGAAATGCATTAACAAACAAGTTTTGAAATTAAAACTACAGCATTACTTGAACACCCTGATTGGCATCAACGACTAGAATAACTCCATCACATGCAGTTAATGATCTTGACACTTCAAAAGAGAAGTCCACATGACCAGGTGTGTCAAGTAGATTTAGTAGGTAGTTAGTTCCATCTTTTTGGTAAATCATGGACGCAGTTTGAGCCTTCACAGTTATCCCACGCTCCTTTTCTACTTGTAAGCTATCCAGGGTTTGTTGATTATCACTAGATTTTTGTATAGTCCCTGAAATTGAAATAATAAAGTCAATATCTTAATACAAATACATAATCATAATACAAAAAACCATGCGATAATTTGTCAGGATTACCCGTTAATTCCATCAGCCGATCTGACAGAGTACTTTTTCCATGGTCAATATGCGCTATAATGCTAAAATTTCTAATCCTTTCAGGAGGAAACTTTTCAGTTTGTAAAACTACGCTTTCCTGATCAATTTCTGCTACATTTTCATCACTGAAATCACGTTTTGCTGTGTCCCACAAACGGACATAATATCCAGAACTAGTCTTATTACATAAAACTTTTCCACTACGTAAACTGTGATATGAGCTAACTGAATCCAAAGAAGTTAGATCTTTTCGTAAAAGTTTCAAACTGTAGAGGCATAATCTGTACCTATATGTTGTCGCAGCAGACATCCGTGAATATAAAAATTTTGGTGTAAACAATTTCATGTCGGCTCACTTACTTTTTGGAACAGAACAAGCAGGCAGAAACATAGTAAATTTGAATTAAGGCAGCTTGGGCTTTGAAATATTTGAATAATTTGAACAATTTGAACAATTTAATCCAAATTCAACATAATCAAACAATAATAATAAATAAAAACTTAGCTTTTAATTTGTTGATTATTTTCAAAATATCTCTCTAAAATGTACTATGCACATTTATACTGACTCCCACCAAAATCGCCAAATTTGAGCTCAATGACTGAACGAGATTCATAAGGTATCGAGTTTTTTTGGCGTCGCTATTCGCCATGTTTGAAATTTTTCCACAATATGGCGCTTTTTGAGATACCGACACACGCTGGTGAAGATGCATAGCTTTCGACCCATTTGACGATTTTTAATATTGATACAATCAGTGCTGGTGAACCACCAATTGTCAAACGGCATTAAAATACTACATTTGATGCATACGTATAAGCTATGTCCTCGTGCCACCTCAACTCAACGCAGCAATACTCACCGAACTAAAACTCGTCGAAAAAAAATCGTCGAAATACAAACTCACCGCATGTAAAACTCTTCGCATGCAAAACTCAACGCATGTAAATTTCATCACAAGTAAAACTCTCCGCATGTCAAACTCACCGAATGCAAAACTCAACGCCTTGGAAGGTCACCGAAAAGCAAAATAA
>Ga0210040_10003926_pt1 | contig 19748 bp, 17 predicted proteins | sample CryGeyCG12114_NA_FD_185462 | JGI IMG/M metagenome (GOLD analysis project Ga0210040, IMG submission 185462) | Groundwater microbial communities from aquifer - Crystal Geyser CG19_WC_8/21/14_NA (SPAdes) (version 2) | ecosystem: Environmental > Aquatic > Deep subsurface > Groundwater | place: USA... | reverse complement strand
GGCCTGCTTGGCCCCATGCTAGGTCCGGTGGTGGGTGGCTGGATAACGACGTACGCGGATTGGCGCTGGATCTTCTTCATCAACGTCCCGCTCGGCATCGTCGGCGTCGTGCTGGCGCTCCGCTATCTGAAGCGCACCGAGGTATCCGGCACGACCCAGTTCGACGGCAGGGGGTTCCTGCTGGTGGCGATCACGCTGGTGGCTCTGCAGGCGGGGCTGGAGATCGTGGCGGCCGAAAGCGCGTTCGACACGCGCGCGGCTCTCGCGCTCGTGCTCGGCGCAGTCGGGCTGGCGCTCTACCTGCTGCATTCGCGCCGAGCGGCGCCGATCCTGGACCTGCGGCTGTTCCGCTATCGCGCCTTCGCGGTGGCCGTGCTCGGCGGATCGTTCTCGCGAATGGTGCTGGGGGCAACCATGTTCCTGTTCCCGCTCTATTTCCAGTTTGCGCTGGGCGCCTCCGTGGTGGTGACGGGCTACCTCATGGCGGTGCTTGCCTTCGGTCAGATAGCGCTGCGTCTCGGCCTCGATCCGCTACTCAAGAACTTGGGCATCAAGAAGCTGCTGATCGTCAACAGCGCCGTCATGGGGGCGCTCCTCACGGTGCTGCTCGCCTTCGGTTCAGGCGACTCCTTCTGGCTCCTGGGCGGCTTCATGTTCCTGTTCGGCCTGATCCATTCGATCCAGCTTTCCACGCTCGCCGGCCTGAACTTCTCCGGCCTGCCTCAGGAGGCGCTCGGGCGCGCGACCTCCATCGGCGCGGTGGTGCAGCGGCTGGCAATGGCGTTCGGCATCAGCCTCACCGCGATCCTGCTTGGCGCATCCTCCGGCGGGGCGGCCGAGCCGGTGCGAGCGGATTTCGTGCTGCCGACACTGGTGCTGGCAGGAACGATGCTGCTGTCGATCGTCAGCTTCCTCGCTCTGCGTAAGGGCGACGGGGACGACTTGATGAAGAAGGGCGGCTAGTCGAGATCCTGCGCCAGCCGGAAGCCGAGGCTGGCCGAGCGGAACCTGTCGCCGGTTGCGGCCCGTGCGGTGGGGCGCTGACCGCGGCGCGAGCTCGAGTAATCACCTCCGCGGACCATATGGCTCCGGCAGCCATCCTCGACATGGGGCGAGCCGTCGGTCGGTGCGCCATCATAGGTGGCGAAGCGGCAGTCCGCCGTCATCTCCCAGACGTTGCCCGCCATGTCATACAGGTCCCAGGGATTGGGCGGGAAGCTGGCGACGGGGGAGGTCAGCTCCCAGCGGTCCGCGCCGCCGGTACCGCGAATGTTGGCGTGGTCGGGGCTGGGGTCCTCGCCCCAGTAGAAGGAGGTCGTGGTGCTGGCGCGCGCCGCATATTCCCACTCGGCCTCGCTCGGCAGCCGGAACCTGCTCTCTTCGCTCGCGGCGTTCAACCAGTCGATGTAGGCCAGCATGTCGAAGCGGTCGATATTGACGACCGGCATCTCCCCGCGGCCGAGGCCGTCATCCTGCGGCAGCGGCCGGCCGGTCGCGCGAGCGAACGCATCATACTGCGCGAAGGTGACCGGTGTCCGCCCGAGCCGGAACGGTGCGATGGCGACTACGCGCTGCGGCTTTCCCTGTTGGGCGTCGGCATCGGGCGAGGCACCCATGGTGAAGCGGCCTGCCGGAACGTCGACCATCTCCGGCGGCGTGACCGCCGGCCCCCCGGCGCAGGCGGCCGCCAGCAGCAGGGCCAACGCGGGCGAAGCGTGGCTGATCATCGCGGATGCTCCAGCCATTCATGCGCCGCGTAATACTCGGCGAGCTCGGCGGATGTCTGCGGATCGAGCGCCTTTGCCACGTCCTGCATCGTCGGGTCCGTGCGGCGGCCGTCGCGGTATTCGGCGAGTGCCCGTGCCAGATACTCCGCCTCCTGCCCCGTGAGCACGGGCATGCCCTCAAACTCTCCGATCCCCGTCTCGCCGTGGCACCAGATGCAGTCTCTCGCCGTCCTCTCATAGGCCGCCATGTCGATCCGCGCGCGGGGCGGCTGGTCGAGCATCTCTCCGGAAAGATAGGCAGCGAGGTCGCGCGCGTCCTGGTCGCTCAATCCTTGCGCGAAGGGCGCCATCACATCGCTCTGCCGCATGCCGTCACGATAGGCGAGAAGCGCGTGGAAAAGGTAGCTCTGCCGCTGCCGGTGAAGCCGGGGGGCGGGCGGATCGACCTGCGGCGAATTCTCCACGTGGCAAGTGAGGCAGACCTGCGCGAGATCCTCTCCGCGCGCGGTATCCCCGGCCGGCTGGCGCCAACTCGCCTGAACCGGGCGCCGCGCCTCGTCGGCAAAGCCGGCGCTCGCCGTGATCCCCAGCGCCGCGACCAGCATGCCTGCGGTCGGAAGGTGCCGTGCTTTCACTCGCCAGCGTCCGGCTGCCGGCGCATCACCAGCGCCAGCATGAAGAGCAGCAGCGCGCCGAACATGATTGCCGCGGGCGCGGCGAGCAGCGAGTAGCGCACCGCCGCCTCGGCCTCGGCGGCGAACGGTCCGTCGTTCAGCAGGCCGATCAGCATCGGCCCGACGCTCTGTCCCACCAGGTTGAAGACCAGCAGGTAAAGCGCCGTGCCCGTCGCGCGCATGCGCGAATCAAACATTGCGAGGACCAGCGCGAACAGGGCCGGGGTGACGGCACTCATGAGGATGGTCTCCAGCGCCAGGCCCACGTGCCACCAGAACGGGTCGACCGCCAACAGCAGCAGCAATTGCGCCGGCGCCATCAGCAGGCAGAAGCCCGCAGGCGCCCAGGCCAGCCAGCGGCGGTCGAACCGCATCAGCCAGGTGACCAGCAGGCCGCCCGCGATGGTGGCGCCCACGCCGACCAGCCCCTTGTAGGTGCCCAGCAGAATGCCGGTCGCCTCGGCGTCCAGCCCGTGCACGCGCAGCATGAAGGTGGGCAGCCAAGCGAGCAGCGCTGAATAGTTGATGCTGACCATCGTGCCGCCCGCGCAAACCAGCAGGAACTCGCGGGAGGCGAACACGTCGCCCAACGCCTCGCCGATCGCGGGCTGATCGCCGGAGGTGCCGCTCCGTGATGTTTGGCGGGGCGGCTCGCGGACAATGAAGTAGGTCAGCGCCGCTACGGCCAGCCCGACCGCGCCCATCATCGGGAAGGCGAGGCGCCAGCCGTGTTCGGAGGCGACCCAGCCGATCACGGGGTAGAACAGCATGATCGCCAGGGGCCCGCCGGCGGAGAAGATCGCCATCGCGAGCACGCGCCCGCGCCCCTGGAACAGGTCCGCGATCAAGGCGGAGGTCGGCGCCATGTTGCTCGCCTCGCCCACGCCCAGTGCCATGCGGGCGGCGAGCAGGTGGCCGAAGCTGCGGGCGAAGCCGGTCGCCACCGTCACCAGGCTCCAGAAGGCGAGGCCCGCGGCGATGATGTTGCGGCGGCTGGTCCGGTCCGCCACCCAGGCCAGCGGCACGCCGACGAGCGAGTAGACGATGACGAAGGCTGGCCCCATTAGGAAGCCGAGCGCGGTATCGCTGAGCGCGATATCCTGCTGGATTTGCGGCAGGAGAAGACCGAACATGTTGCGGTCCACCGTGTTGAGCCCCACGACGCCGGACAGGATCAGGAGCGAGGCGAACGCCCTCGCGCCCGGCCGCGTGGCGACGGCCGCTCCCGCGGTATCCCATTGCGGCGTGGCTTCAACGATCGTGGCCGCCATCGCATCTTCTCCCTTGGAACAAGTGTGTGGTAGCAAATAGTGTTAGTCAATCCTCCGCAGACTGGCTATGGTGGCGATGATCAGAACGCCCCGGGCGAAGGGCGAAGGCGAGGGCTGGGCGAGTGGATCTCTACCTTAGGAATTGCTGGTACGCCGCGGCGTTTTCGGACGAGGTGACGCGCCAGCCGCTGGCGCGGACCCTGCTCGACACGCCGGTTGCCTTCTATCGCAAGCAGAACGGCGATCCTGTCGCGCTGGTCGACCGCTGCCCGCACCGCTTCGCGCCGCTGTCGCTCGGCACAGTGGAGGGAGACGAGCTTCAGTGCGGCTATCACGGGCTGCGCTTCGATGGGACCGGCGCCTGCACCGCCAATCCGCATAATACCGGCAAGCCGCTGCGCGCGGCCGGTGTGGACAGCTTCGCGCTGCATGAGCGCTATGGCTTCGTCTGGCTCTGGCCGGGCGACCCCGCAGCGGCCGACCCGGCGCTCATTCCGGACTTCCCGTTCCTAGAAGACGATTCGCAATGGCGCGTGCAGCGGGGGCTGCTGCATGTGAAAGGCAATTACCAGCTGGTGACGGACAATTTGCTGGACCTCACCCATGCACCGTTCCTGCACCCCGGCTTCAAGATGCCGGGCGTCACGGCCGAGCAGCAGTTGGCCGCCACCACCACCAGGGTCACAAAGCTGATGCGGGGCGTGCTCGCCTATCGCCTGCGCACCGGCCTGCCGCCCAACCAGGCGACGATCGACATGTTCGGCTTCCCCGCGGAGCCCTGCGAGACCCGCACCCACATGACCTGGTATCCGCCGGCGGTGATCGACTTCGACAACGGCACTAAGTTTCCGGGGCAGGACGACCTCGATGGATTCTGCTTTCCGCAGGCGCATTGCATCACGCCCGAGACGGAGACCACCTGCCACTACTTCTTCGCCGCCGCGCGCAACCTCAGGCGAGACGATGCGGCGGTCGACGCCCGCCTGCTGAACGTGCTCGACACCGCCTTCCGCACGCAGGACGAGCCGATGATCGAGGCCGTGCAGGAGCGGATGGGCAATACCGGCGATATCGATGCGCTGAACCCGGTTTTCCTGAAGACCGATGCCGCCCCCGTCATGGCCCGGCGCATGCTGAAGGAGATGATTGCTGCGGAACGAGGGCAGGAAGCGCGCCAGATCGCCGCCGAGTGAGCCGCTTCACAGGAGAGCTGATGATTTCAACTATCTGCCGCCTCGCCCTGGCTGGCGCGATGGTGCTGGGGGCGCTGGTCTCCGGCTGCTCGCAGGAGCCGCAGGACGCCCGGCTGGAGGCGCTGGTCGGCGCCCCTGCCGCCGGGGAGTGGCCGCGGCCGGGCCGCGACATGGGAGACAGCTATTTCTCCCCGCTTGACGGGATCAATGCCGAAAATGTCGCCCGGCTGGGCCTCGCCTTCGAGTTCACCGATTTCCTCGTCCGCGGGAACACCCGCTACGGGATGCAGTCCACCCCGGTGATGGCGGACGGCAAGCTGTTCTTCTCCGGTCCGTGGGGGGAGGCCTATGCGGTCGACGCCCGCACCGGCGACCTGGTGTGGATGCACGACACCGATGCCGACGGGCAATATGCCCGCAACACCTGCTGCGGCGTGGTCAATCGCGGGATCGCCATCGCCGAAGGCAAGGTGTTCGTCGGCGCGCTGGACGGCCGGCTCTTCGCCCTCGACATGGCGACGGGGGAACCGGTGTGGGAGGTCGACACCTTCGTCGAGAAGAAGTGGAACTACTCGCTCACCGGCGCGCCGCAGGTGGCAGGCGACGTGGTGATGATCGGGCAGGCCGGGGCCGATATGGGCGCGCGCGGCTACGTCTCAGCCTACGACATCGATACGGGCGAGTTCGCCTGGCGCTTCTGGGCGGTGCCGGGCGATCCGGCGGATGGGCCCGACGAAACGCCCGAGGTCACTTTGGCGCGGGAAACCTGGCCGGGGGACACGCGCTGGGAGCTGGGGCTCGGCGGCACGGCGTGGAATGGCCTCGCCTACGATCCGGAGACCAACACCGCCTTCCTCGGCCTGGGCAATGGCGGTCCGCACCCGGCCTGGCTGCGCAGCGACAGCGGCGAGGTGATGGACAACCTGTTCCTCTCCTCCATCGTCGCGGTCGATGCCGATACCGGCCGCATGAAGTGGTATTATCAGCAGACGCCCGGCGACAGCTGGGACTTCACCGCCACCGCGCCGATGGTCCTCGCCGACCTCGAGATCGAGGGCACGCGGCGCAAGGTGCTGATGCAGGCGCCGAAGAACGGCGTGTTCTATGTGCTCGACCGCGTGACCGGCGAATTGCTGCTTGCCGACCCCTACACGCGGATCAACTGGACGACCGGGATCGACCTTCAGACCGGTCGGCCGAAGATCAACCCGGAGGCCGACTATCGCGACGAAGCCCGGCTCGTCTGGCCCAGCGGGGCGGGCGGGCATGGCTGGCAGCCGATGGCCTTCAGCCCCCGTACCGAGCTCGTCTACATCCCGGTCTACGACACGGGGATGGACCAGTCCGCGACGGAGGAGGCGCGCTTCATCCCTGGCAACATCAACCAGGCGACCACCGGCCAGTTTCCCCCCTTCCCGGCGGACCGGCTGGCCGGGCGCGAGCAGGCGAACTTCGAGGGTCGCTTGAAGGCCTTCGATCCGAAGACCGGCACGGTGAAGTGGATGAGCGAGCCGCTGCCCTTCCTCAATGGTGGCACGATGGTGGCGGGCGATCTGGTCTTCCAGGGCACCGCCTCTGGCTACCTCGATGCCTACGATGCCGCGAGTGGCGAGAAGCTGGCGAGCATCTTCCTCGGCACCGTCATCACCGCCGCGCCGATGACCTACGAGCTCGATGGCGAGCAATATCTCGCCGTGCTCGTCGGGGCCGGGGGGCCGCAGGGGGCGATGTTCGGGCCTGGCGTGGTCGCCGCGGAGCGCCAGAATTACCAGCGCCTCATCGTGCTCAAGGTGGACGGTGAGGAGATCCCGCTGCCCCCCAAATATGGCGAACCCGAGCCGGTGCCGCTGCCCGAGCGCATTCCTGCCAGCGCGGCGGTGCTAGCCCGCGGCGAGGAGCTGTTCCTCGACCGCTGCAGCCGCTGCCACGCGCTGGGCGGGGCCCGGGCGGTCTATCCCGACTTGTGGCGGATGAGGACTGCCACCATCGCCGCATTCCACGGCATCGTGGGCGAGGGCGCCTTCGCCTATGGCGGAATGGGCGCGTTCAAGGACCAGCTGAGCGAGCAAGAGATCGCCGCGATCAGGGCCTTCATCGTAAACGACACGATCGACCGGCGGCAGGGCGGGGGCAACACGCGCAATCCGCCGGTGACCCGCCAGACGCACTAGGAAGTGTGGACACTTGGTGCAGCCGACGGATGGTCGCTGCCGGGGTGACGACGGCGAGATAGCTGCCGGTTTGTTCTTTGCGGAGGGCGACACGGTGGAACTGCTTGAGCCTTGAGAGGCAGCATTCGATGAGATCCGCTCCTTGTAGGGCTGCCGGTCGAAGGGATGCTTGGCGGTGCGTGAGCGTTCATTGGGGATCACCGCGTCGGCCCCCAGGGCGAAGACAACGGCACGGAAGTGATTGGCATCGTAAGCCGCGTCAAACGCGCACGACTTGCGCTTTGAGCCCGTCGATGAGGCCGACGGCCTGCGGCACGTCGTCCCCATGACATCAGTCAGGTGGAAGGCGCCGGGGCAGCCCCAGCCCGCGCACGGCCAAACGGATCTTCGTGTTCAAGCTTTCGCGTGAGCGACCAAGCGCCTGATCGTCAGCACTTTCTTGCCAGCGTTGCGCTGATGAGCGCGCACAATGGTGCTGTGCACGATTAAGTATTCGAAGGGCTAGCGTTGGATACGCCTGCAAAAATCCGGTGCCGGACGCCCTTTGCGCTCATCGGCTGAACCGCCCCAAGGCGATGTTCCAGGAGCCGAACACGTCCGGCAGGTCGCGGCAGGGCGCCGGTGCGCGCGATCCGAAGCACCGCCTCGACAAACATCCGATTATCTCGGCCCCACGAGCCGCCCACCCGCCCATCCTTGGTGACGTACCGCGATATGCGCTCCCACTGAGCTTCGCGTAGGATCAGCCGGTTCAGAACTCCCATGACTGCTCCCAAAAGAGCAGCGTTGCAGCCGAAGGCGTGCAAAGCACAATCACAACTCGTCGCTTCTGGGAATCCCAAGTGTCCACAGGTCCGAAGAGGTGGTGCGCCGCGCCGCTCCCGATGTGCTTGGCGTTCAGACCCGCGCCCATCCCCCGTCGCACACGATCGTCTGCCCCGTGACCATCGCAGAGGCATCGCTGGCGAGGAAGGACACGAGTCCGGTTACGTCCTCCGGCCGGGCATAGCGCTTGACCGACTGGTTCTGCGCCATCGCGGTCATGAAATCCTCGAAGCCGGATTCGTCGCCGCCCGCGAAGTCGCGGGCATAGGCGAGCCGCAGTTGCTCCGTCGCTACAGGGCCGGGGGCGATCGCGTTGACCGTCACCCCCTCAGGCCCAAACTCGCTCGCCAGCGCGCGGGCCAGGCCGATCGCGCCGGACTTGGAGGCGATGTACTGCGCCATCATGGGCGGCGCGAGGAAGGTCGAGTTCGAGGCGACATTGATGATCCGGCCCCAGCCGCGTTCGCGCATCCCGGGCGCAAAGGCTTTGCAAGCCAGGAACATGCCATCCAGATTGAGCGCCATGATGCTGCGCCAGAACTCGTAGGTCATGTCCGCGAAGGCGCAATTGTCATAGCGCCCGGCATTGTTGACCAGCACATCGGCGCGGCCGAAGCGCTCCGTCACCTGCTGCCCGAGCTGCTCGACCTGCTGCGGAGCGCTGAGATCGCAGCGGAAGCTCTCGGCTTCGCCGCCGGCGGCGCGGATCGCCTCCACCGTCTGCCCGCCATCCTTGATGTCGACCACGGCGACGGAGAAACCGTCCTTGGCCAGGTCGGTTGCGAAGGCGGCGCCGAGCCCGCCTGCCGCCCCGGTAATCACCGCCACGCGGGCCTGATCCGTCATGCCACTTCCTCTTCCGCATCGCTGACGATGGCCTTGATCTCGAGGAACTCCTCGAAGCCCCAGACGCCGTACTGCTTCCCATTGCCCGATTGCCGGAAGCCGCCGAACGGCGCGGCATTGGTCCAGCCGGGCGAGTTGATCCGCACATAGCCGGCGCGGATCTGCCTGGCGACGCGCCGCGCCGCGCCCCCGTCCGCCGATTCGACATAGGCAGCGAGGCCGAAGCGGCTGTCATTGGCGATGCGCACCGCATCCTCCTCGTCGCGATAGGTGAGGATGGAGAGCACGGGGCCGAACACCTCCTCCTGCGCGATGCTCGCCTGCGGATCAACCGGGCCGAAGATGGTCGGACGCAGGTAGAAGCCCGCCTTCAATCCTTCCGGCCGCCCCGGGCCGCCTGTCAGCAGGGGCTGCCCCTCAGAGACGGCCTCGGCGATGATCGCCTCCACCCGATCGAACTGCATGCGGTTGGCGAGCGGGCCGAGCGTGGTGGCGGCATCCGAGGGCGGGCCGAGCACCATCGCCTCCGCCGCCTGCACCGCCAGCCGGGCGACGTCCTCGAAGCGGTCCTCCGGCACGAGCAGCCGGCTGGGGGCGGCGCAGACCTGGCCGGCATTCATCATGCACAACTGCACCGCACGCGGGACGGCTTGAGCGAAATCGGAATCGGGCAGCAGCAGGTTGGCAGATTTGCCACCCAGTTCCTGGTGCACGCGCTTGATCGTCGGTGCCGCCGCCTGCGCGATCGCCGCCCCGCCGGCGACGGAGCCGGTGACGGAGATCATGTCGACCAGTGGATGCTCGCACAATCGCCGGCCGCAATCCGCGCCGGTGCCGTTGAGGAGGTTGAACACGCCCGGCGGGATGTCCGCCTTGGCCATCGCCTCGGCCAGCAGGATGCCGCACAAGGGCGCTCGCTCGCTCGGTTTGACGATCACCGTGCAGCCGGCCGCGATCGCCGGCGCCGCCTTGCAGAGCATCTGGCTGACCGGCGCATTCCAGCTGGTGATCGCCACGACCACGCCGATCGGTTCCTTGACCAGCTCCACCATCGGGTCCGGCCGGGTCGAGAATGCGTAACGGGGGAGGAGGTCGAGAGCGACCGCGAAATGATCGAGCGCCAGCGCCGACTGGCCACGCGCCATTCCCGTCGTCAGGCCGATTTCGCGCGTCAGGTGCTCAGCCATCACATCGGCGATCTCGGCGAAGGCGTCGCGCATCCGGCGCAGCACCGCCAGCCGATCATCCACGCTGCTGTGCGACCAGGCCCCGTACGCGGCCGCCGCCGTCTCCACCGCCCGATCTGCGTCAGCGGCATTTCCGAGCGCGGCCGTTCCGAGCAATGTCCCGTCCCCGGGGCTGCGCACTTCCACCCTCTCGCTGCCGAGCGCTTCCACCCACTTGCCGCCGATGTAGAACTGATCTGCCTGCACGCCCGTCTCCCGGCCCGAAGATTGGACCAATTGAAATCGTATTACAATCGGGTATTCCTATCGGCGGGAGAAACAAACATGGCTGAAAGTGCGGATTTCGTGATCGTGGGGGCGGGCTCGGCCGGCTGCGTACTGGCAAATCGCCTGTCGGCCGATCCCGCCAACAAGGTCGTGCTGATCGAGGCCGGCGGGCGCGACCGGCACCTGTTCATGCGCATGCCCTTCACCTTCATGAAGCTGCAATTCGTCGAGAGGCTTTCGTGGAACTACTGGAGCGAGCCGGAAGAGGCGCTCGGCGGGCGGCGGCTCTGGCTGCCGCGCGGCCGCTGCCTTGGCGGCACCTCCTCGATCAACGGCATGGTCTATTCGCGCGGCCACCCGGCCGATTACGACGAATGGGCAGAACTCGGCGCGGATGGCTGGGGCTGGCGCGATGTTCTTCCCTATTTCCGCCGGGCGGAGAACAGCTGGCGGGGGGAGGACGAGTACCACGGCGCCGGCGGGCCGCTGACTGTCTCACCCGTCGATTCGGCCGGGCCGATCTTCGAAGCGACGATGCAGGCGGCTCGCAACCGTGGCTGGAAGGTCATCGACGACCAGCACGGCGCCGAAACGGGGGAGGGCTTCGCCCCGCCCGAAGTGACGGTCGAACGCGGGCGCCGGGCCAGCTCGGCCACGCAATATCTCCGCCCGGTGCGGCATCGGCCGAACCTGTCCGTGGTGACCAGCGCGCTCGTCACCCGCGTGGTGATCGAGCATGGCCGTGCGGTGGGCGTGGAGGTGGCGGACTCCGCCGGAAGCACGCGGACCATCCGGGCGGAGCGCGAGGTGATCCTCAGCGCCGGCGCCTACAACTCGCCCAAGCTGCTGATGCTGTCTGGCATCGGCCCGGCGGACGAGCTCGGCCGCCACGGCATCCGCGTAGTCGCCGACTCGCCGGGGGTGGGGCGCAACCTGCAGGAGCATCCGCTGACCGGGGTCGGGCGCGAGCTGAACGAGCCCGTGGGCTTTGAGAACAGCCTGCGCTTCGACCGCCTGGCGATCAATGTCGGGCGCTTCGCCCTCGGCCTCGGCGCGCAGGCGACGCAGCTGCCGGTGACGAGCTTCGGCTTCGTGCGCACCGACGAAGCGCTCGACCGGCCGGACATCAAGGCCAACGTCTATCCCACTCGGCTGGACGGTCGGGTGTGGTTTCCTGGCATCCGCAAGGGAGCAGGGCACGCGATGACCATTTTCGCCGTGCTGCTGCGCCCCTATAGCCGCGGCAGCGTGCGCCTGCGCTCCGCCGATCCCGCCGTTCCGCCGGAAATTCGCATCAACATGTTCGAAGACGAGCGCGACCTCGTGACGATGCGACGGACCGTGAAGCTGATGCGCGAGTTCTTCGATACGGAGCCACTCGCCTCGCTCACCAGGCAGGAGCTGATGCCGGGCGCCGCCATCCGCACAGACGATCAGATCGACGAGCACAATCGCCGCACCTGCGTGCTGGCGCACCACGCCACCAGCACCTGCGCGATGGGATCCGGCGAGGAGGCCGTGCTCGATTCCCAGCTGCGGGTGCGCGGGGTGGACGGGCTGCGCGTGGCCGATGCCTCCATCATGCCGCGCGTGGTGGGCGGCAACACCAACGCGCCCGTCATCATGATCGGCGAGAAGGCGGCCGACTTGGTGCTGGGCAATCGCGCGGCTGGGCAGAAAGCCGCCTGAGCGCGCGGCAGAGCATTTGACCGGGCGCGCAAAATGGGTATACAAAATCGGCTAACTATGCGGGAGGGTACGACGTGAAGCGCAGCACCAATAAGATCCTGGTCTCCCACGCCGGCAGGCTGTCGCCGGGAAGCCGCGAGTTCCGCGAGCTGGAGCAACGTAAGTCCCGCGGGGAGGAGATTCCCGACGAGGTCTACCTCCCGCAGCTTGAGGCGGCTATCCGCGACATGGTCGAGCGGCAGGTGAAGTCCGGCGTCGACGTGATCTCCGATGGGGAGGCGGGGCGCTTCAACACCTTCGCCAAATACGAAAAGCGGATCGACGGCATCATCTATCGCGAATGCCGGCCGGGCGAAGTCGGCGCCGCCGTGTTCGACAGCCGCGAGCGCCGCACCTTCCCCGAATATTATGAGGCGGCCGACAAGGCCCGCTTCAAGGAAGGCGCGCCGACGAACAACCAGATGCGCATGGTCGCCGTCGATGCGCTGACCCCGAAGGACACCGACATCGTCAATGCGGAGATCGCGCGCTTCAAGAAGGTGATCGCCGATCTGGGCCTGGAAGACCGCGACGCCTTCATGCCGATGATGAGCCCGGGCTGGCTGCATCACTTCATCTGGGACGAGCACTACAAGGACGAGGAGGAGTTCCTCTTCGCCCTCGCCGAAGTGCTGCGGCCGGAATACGAAGCGATTGTTAACGCCGGTTTCATCCTCCAGCTCGACGGGCCGGACCTGCCCGACAAGTGGGCGACGCTGGTGCCGGACATCACGCTCGAGGAATATCGCCGCAAGGCCAAGCAGCGGGTCGATGCGACCAACCATGCGCTGCGCAACATCCCGGAGGAGATGGTCCGCTACCACTTGTGCTGGGGCAGCTGGAACGGCCCCCACATCGACGATATCCCGTTCCGCAACGTAGTGGACCTGATGCTGGAGATCAGGGCGCAGGCCTACAGCTTCGAGGCCGGCAATGTCCGCCACGAGCATGAGTGGAAGATGTGGCGGGACGTAGAGCTGCCCGCGGGCAAGATCCTGATCCCCGGCGTGGTGAGCCACCGCACCAACACGATCGAGCACGCCGAGGTGGTCGCCGACCGGCTGGAGAACTTCGCCAACTGCGTCGGGCGCGAAAACGTCATCGCCGGCACCGATTGCGGCATGGGCGGCGGCCGCCTGTCGCACGAGATCGGCTGGGCCAAGATCGAGGCGATGGTCGAGGGCGCGCGCGTCGCCAGCCGCCATTTGTGGGAAGAGACGGTTCCGGCCTGATCGCCCCGCCACTCTCATCGCAGCGAAAAGGGCGGCTTCCGAAAGGAGCCGCCCTTTTTCGCGTCTCGGACCTAGAGGCCGCGCGCTTCCAGCGTTTCGAGCACGAGCCGCTCGAATGCCTCTCGCCGTTGGCGGCGGGACGAGACAAGCTCCTCGTGATTTCGGCTGCGCAGCGCCTCCAGCACGGGCTGCTTGTTGACCACCTCGCGTTCCTGGCTGGGCCGTCGCGGCAGCGGCAGGAGCGCGCGAAAGCGATCGGTCAGTGCCCACAGCCGGATAGCTTCGCGCATGATGATCTTCTTGGGGGAGAGGTCGAAGATAGCCGTATGGAATGCCCGGTGCTCGATCCACCACTTGGGCCTGTCACCCTCGTCGAGCAGCTGCTCCAGCCGCCGCGCGCTCTCCTCCAGGCGCCTGAGCTGCTCTTCGGCGGGCCATGCGATGCTCCGCATCAGCTCGTCCTCCACAAGATGGCGCAGAGTGAAGAGCTGCTCGGCCTCGTGGCTGGACAGGGTGGTGACGAAGAAGCCGCGGTTGGGATCGTGCTCGATAATCCCCTCGGAACTCAGCAGTTTCAGCGCCTCGCGCACGGGCACGCGGCTGGCGCTGAACTGCGTCGCGAGTTCGGTCTGCCCGAGCCTCATGCCGGGGGAGAGGGTTCCGCGTGCGATAAGGGAGCGCAGCTCGTCGGCAATCTTGCTCGGGACGCCGCTGCCGGATCGGGCTTCGGTGCTCATCGCCTGCGTTTGGCTGCGAAATCGGTGCTTTGCAATGAGGTGCCTAACTTTTTAGGCTGACAATGCGTGCGTCGCTTGCCAGACAGCGGCGCTCGTGACTAACGAAACTGTAGGCAAGAGTGAGGGCGGCATGACGCATGTGGGATTTATCGGCCTCGGCATCATGGGCAGGCCGATGGCCGGCCACCTGATCACGAGGGGCCACCATCTGCAAGTCAGCTATGCCAGCGCCGCCGCAGGGGAGCTCACGGCGGCCGGAGCGACGGGCCATGACAGCTTCGCCGCGATCGCCGCCGCGTCGGACGTCGTCATCCTGATGGTGCCCAACACGCCCGAGGTGGAAGCGACGCTGTTCGCGCCCGGCGGCGTGGCCGAGGGGCTGCGGCAGGGCGCGCTGGTGATCGACATGAGCTCCATCTCGCCCCTCGCCACGCGCGAGTTCGCAGAACGGGTCCGGCGAATCGGCGGCGACTATGTCGATGCCCCGGTGTCGGGCGGAGAGGTCGGCGCCAAGGCGGCGAGCCTGACGATCATGGCCGGCGGCAGCGAGGAGGCCTTCGCCCGCGCGCGGCCGCTGTTCGAAGTGATGGGCAAGAACATCACCCACGTCGGCCCGGCGGGATCGGGCCAGACCGCCAAGGTCGCCAACCAGATCATAGTCGCGCTCAACATCGCGGCGGTGGGCGAGGCGCTGCTGTTCGCCAGCAAGGCCGGCGCCGACCCGGCTCGCGTGCGCGAGGCGCTGCTGGGGGGCTTCGCCTCCTCGCGGGTGCTGGAGGTGCATGGCGAGCGGATGATCGAGCGCACCTTCGCGCCCGGCTTCCGCATGAAGCTGCACCAGAAGGACCTGGCGCTGGCCCTCGCCGGCGCCAGCGAGCTGGGGCTGCCGCTGCCGCAGACCGCCTTCTGCCAGCAGCTGCTCAATGCCGCCTGCGGCAACGGCGAGGGCGATCTCGACCATGCGGGCATCGTCCGGCAGCTCGAGCGGCTGGCCGGGTACGCGCTGGGGGAGTGAGGTGCGCCTGCTCCTGCTGCCGCTCGCTGCGCTGTTGTTAGCCCCTTCCGGCTGCGCCGGCGCGGGAAGCGAACCGGCGGCGGTGAGCCATGCATCCCGCACCGACGCCACGCGGGCGGTGGCGCAGGCTTTCCTCCATCGCTACCTGATCGAGAACGACGTGGTCGGCGCCTACGCCACTCATGCGCACCCGGACTTCATCCAGCACAACCAGAACATGGCCAACGGCACCGCCGCGCACCGCGCATATTTCGCCCGGCTGGCCGAGCAGGAGGGCGGCGCCCCCGCCGACTGGGCGCATGTGACCGACATGCTGCTGGTGGACGGCGACATCTTCGCGCTGCTCCACCACGTCTTCCGCGGTCCGGACGATACGGGCCGCATCTTCGTCGACCTGTGGCGAGTCGAGGACGGCAGGATCGCCGAGCACTGGGACGTGATCCAGCAGCTCTCGCCCGACATGCCGCACGCCAATGGCATGGGCTGCGGCAATCTGGAAACCTGGGAAGCCGCCGCCGCGCACGAGGATTCGATCGCCGCGCCCACCTGCGGCCTGCCCGATGCCCAAAGCGACCGCGCCGCCTCGCTGGCGGTCTACAAGGCCTATACCGACCAGGTCGCCACCGGCGGAGTTCTCCCCGCGATCGAACGCTGGTTCCATCCGGATTACCGCCAGCACAGCCCGATCATCGCCGAGGGCAAGCAGGGTGCGATCGACTACCTGCAACGCGAATGGGGCCGGCCCGACGGGCCCCGGCCGCGGCTGGGCCCTCAGCGGATCGTGGCGCAGGGCGACCTGATCCTGGTGCACTACATGTACAAGCTGGAAGGCCAGCCGGAAGAGGCGCATGTCGACGTTTTCCGCATCACCGGCGGCCTGATCTCCGAGCATTGGGACTTCAAGCAGCCGGCCTCCGCGCAAATGGCGCACGACAACGGCATGTGGTGAGGCGCGCCGGCCGCGCTGGTCACTCGAGGAAGCCGTAGCGGAACCCCTCTCCATCGCTGAGTACGCAACCCGCGGAGTTGCCGCCGAAATGGCCGGGGAAGAACACCGCCCCGCTATCCGCATGCGTGGAGAGCAGCCGGCGCCGCTGGTGCGCAGCCTCGGCCCCGTCCTCGTCGGCGAAGAAGTGCAGGTCCGGCCGCACCAGCTGCACCGGGTGGTGGAAGCAGTCGCCACTGAAGATCGCGTGCCCGCCGCCCCGCTCGGCATGCACCGCCACCAGGCCGGGCGAGTGCCCGCAAATGTCGTCCAGCCAGATCCCGTCGCCAATCTCACGGTGCACCACATGGTCGCTCTCGACCAGGTCCGCCTGCCCGCTCTGGATTACCGGCAGAACGCTGTCGACGAAGGCCTCGCGGTGCATTGGCTCCGCATCCTCCTGCTTCCAGTGCTCGTAATCCTTGCGGCTGAAGACGTAGCGCGCCCGCGGAAAGGTCGGCACCCAGCGCCCGTCCACCAGCCGCGTGTTCCAGCCGACGTGATCGGCATGCAGGTGTGTGCACATCACCAGATCGATATCCTCAGGCCGCAGGCCCAGTCGGCCGAGCCGTTCCAGCCAGTCGGTCTGCAAGTGGTCGGCAAAGGGCATGGAGCGCGTCTTGTGGTTGCCGTTGCAGCCGTCGACCAGGATGTTGAGCCCGTCCACCCGCAGGATCCAGGAATGGACGGAGAGCTTAAACTGCGCTCGCGCCGGATCGTCGGACAGCTCTTCGCTCCACCACCATTTCTTCAGCCGTGCGAGGTCGGCGCCGGTGACCCCGGGCAGCACCATCGCCATCGGCATCGCCCCGTCCATCTCCCAGATCTTGTCGATGCGCATTGCGCCGAGCTGCACTTGCTTCATCCCGCTCCCTCCGCGTCGGATAATCGTTAGCCACTGTTGTATGCAGATGGAAGCGCGCTTACGCTGCGTTCAAAGGATGGAGGATTGCATGGCAAGCGTCGTCACGCGCAGCACTACGGGCCTGTTCCACTACGCCGATCGCACGCGCATTCCGGAAAGCGGCCTGCGCTTCGATTTCGACGCGCAATGGAGCGGCATTCCGGTGGTCGAGGCTCGGGTGGAGGTGATCGACGCGGCGGAGCTGGCCGACCCTCCGCGCTTCGATCGGGAGGGACTGGAAACGCTCCACCTCGGCATCCCGCCCGTGGATCCGCGCGATTCGCAGGCGCTGGAGAACGTCTGGCGGCCCGCGGTGATTCGCGCCGTGCAGCGCCTGACCGGGGCCAACGCGGTGGCGAGCTGGTCGCTCGGCGCCCGCTTCTCCGAACGGGAGGGCAACGCGCCGCGCAGCGACGTGTCCAACCCCGCGCGGCGGGTGCATGGCGATTTCGCGCCGAGCGAGTTCGGGCACGAGGTCCAGCACGGGCTCGCCCGCACCGCCATCGACGCGGTGAGCGACGGGCGCCGCCTCGTCCGCTGGATCGGCCTCAACGTCTGGCAGGCGCTGTCGCCGCCGCCCCACGACACGCCGCTCGCGCTGTGCGACACGCGCACGGTGGCGCCGGAGGATCTGGTCGTCGGCCGCGGATCGGCGCCGAGCCGGCGTGACATCGAGATCGACCTGCCGCTGTTCTGCCATTCGCCGCGCCATCGCTGGCTTTACTGGTCGCGCCTGGCGCCGGATGAGGCGATCGTCTTCTCCGGCATCGACAGCAGCGCGCCCGGGGACTGGCGGCTGGTGCCGCACAGCGCCTTCGACGATCCCGCCTGCCCTGCTGGCGCTCCGCCGCGCAGCAGCGTGGAAATACGCTGCATGGCCCTGTTCTTTTCCTGACGCGAGGGCGCGCGGATGTCCGCACCGCCAGCCTCGGTGCCGCAAAGCGCGGCCGAGCGCCTCTCCTTCGCCGAGGACGACACCTCGCCACTCGCCGTGGTCAACCGCTTCAACCAGCTCGCCTTCTTCGACCGCCAGCCGGTCGAGGCGATGCGCCGCTACCTCTCCGACACCTTCATCGAGCGCTATCCCGATTTCGCGAAAGACCTTGAGGGGCAGTCCGACAAGGAAGCGCAGATCGCCTTTTTCGAGACGCGCGGCTGGAAGGAGGGGGAGGGCAACAGCAGCACGGTCTACAAGGTGCTGGCCCATGGCGAGGAGGTGATGGTATTCCACCGCATGACCCGCTCGCCCGATGATCGCGGCCTCGCTTTCGTCGACATTTTCCGCGTCCAGAACGGTCTGATCGTCGAGCACTGGGCGGTCGGGCAGCCAGTTTCGGAGAAGGTCTGCGAGCGGCACCCGATGTTCTGATTGAAACCCACCCAAGATCGTTATACTAAATCGTATTCAATATTGTGTGGGAGAGGGGGAGCAATGATCATCGACTGCCACGGCCATGTCAGCGCACCGGCCGAGCTGTGGGTCTACAAGTCGCTGCTCGTCTCTCATCGGGGCGAGCACGGCAAGCGCTTTCCCGAGCTGACGGACGAGGAGATCCTGTCCTACACCAATCGCAAGGAGATGGCGCCCTGCGGTCACCTCGACATGCTGGAGCGGGTGGGCACGGACTACCAGCTGCTGAGCCCGCGGCCGTTCCAGATGATGCATTCGGAAAAGCCCGGCTTCCTGGTCCACTGGTTCACCGAGGCGACCAACGACATCATCGCCCGCCAGTGCCAGCTGATGCCGAACCGCTTCGCCCCGATCTGCGGCCTGCCGCAAGCGGCGGGCGAGCCCATCGAGAATGTTCTGCCGGAGCTGGAGCGCTGCGTTACCAAGCTCGGCTTCAAGGGCTGCCTGCTCAACCCCGATCCCTATGAGAATTCGGGCACCGAGCCGCCGCGGATGGGCGACCGCTACTGGTATCCGCTCTACGAGAAGCTGTGTGAGCTGGACGTGCCGGCGCACATCCACTCGGCCGGATCGCGCTCGGCCCGCGCGCCCTACACGCTGAACTTCCTTCTGGAAGAGACGATTGCGGTCTATGGCCTCATCGAAAGCGACGTGTTCAAGGATTTCCCGACCCTCAAGATCGTGTGCAGCCACGGGGGCGGGGCGGTGCCGTTCCACGTCGGCCGCTTCCGCGCCTCCGCCCTCCGGCGGGGTGAGGAGTTCCTCGATAAGATGCGCCACATCCATTACGATACGGTGCTCTATTCGGAAGAGGCGCTGCGTCTGCTGATCAAGACCGTCGGCGTGGACAATTGCCTGTTCGGCGCCGAGTGCCCGGGCGTCGGCTCGGCCGTCGATCCCGCGACCGGGCGAACGCTGGATGACATCGCCCCCTTCATCCTCGGTTTCGACTGGCTGAGCCAGGAGGACAAGGACAAGATCATGTTCGGCAATGCGATGAAGCTGTTCAAGCTGGAGCCGCCGCAGCGATGAGCCCCGATCCGACGACCGAGCTCGGCCCGACCCTGGCGCGCCTTTCGGCGATCGACACCTGCGCGCTTTCCGATGCGCTCGACAAGCTGGGCCTCAAGGGACAGGTGACCGGTCTGCGCCGGGAATCCGGCACCGCGCGCGTTGCGGGCGTGGCGGTCACGGTGAAGCTGGGCACGGGCGATCCGCCGCCCGGCCCCCTGCGGCATCTCGGCACCACGGCGATCGAGGCGTCGGACGCGCATTCGGTCATCGTCATCGAGCAGCGCACCGGCGTTGATGCGGGCTGCTGGGGCGGGCTGCTGACCCGCGGCGCGCGACGCGCCGACGTCCGCGCGGTGGTCGCCGACGGGCCTGTGCGCGACATCGACGAGGCACGCGAGCTTGACTTCCCGATCTTCACCAACCGCCTTACCTGCTACACCGCACGGGCGCGCGTGGTGGAGAAGTCCACCAACGAGCCGGTGCGGATCGGCGAAGTGACCGTCCATCCGGGCGATTACCTCGTCGCCGACGGCAGCGCGGTCGTCGTGATCCGCCCGGCCG